>ERZ827528.1700-NODE-1700-length-22037-cov-3.693431_pt1 | contig 22037 bp, 15 predicted proteins | sample MGYA00519768_ERZ827528 | MGnify/ENA primary metagenome ERZ827528 (study PRJEB31778, sample SAMEA3449343) | human gut metagenome | biome: human gut; feature: human-associated habitat; material: faeces | place: United Kingdom | collected 2010/2012 ...
ACGAGGACATTGCCAAGGCCCTTTTGCCGGAGCGCCGGGTGGGGCTGATGCACGGCAAGCTGAAACCCAAGGAAAAGGCCGCCGTCATGGAGGATTTCAAGGCCGGGCGGTTGGACGCACTGGTGTCCACCACCGTCATCGAGGTGGGTGTGGACGTGCCCAATGCCAGCGTGATGGTGATTGAAAACGCCGAGCGCTACGGCTTGAGCGCCCTGCACCAGCTGCGCGGGCGGGTGGGACGCGGCGCTGCCGAGAGCTGGTGCTTCCTTGTCAGCGACAACACCAGCGAAGCCGTGCAGAAGCGGCTGAAATTCCTCTGCTCCACCACCGACGGCTTTGCCGTGGCACAGTACGACTTGGAGACCCGCGGCCCCGGCGACTTTTTTGGCAGCCGCCAGCATGGTCTGCCCACCTTACAGATCGCCGACCTGATGAATGACACCCGTACCCTGCACGCCGCCCAGAGCGAAGCCGCCGCATTGCTTGCCGCCGACCCGCTGCTGGAAAGCCCAGCCCACGCTTTGCTGGCCGCGCAGGTGCAGCAGATGTTCGACAAGGCCGGACCGATGAACTAAAAAAGCGCTGTCGCACAAAAAACTCGTGCGACAGCGCTTTTCTTTACACTTCTTTGCTCCCGACAATGTTTTGCAGGATGCGGGCGGTCAGGGCGTCCAGCTTTGTTTCCAGTGCAGGCAGACGCAGCAGACGGTAGAGCCGCTGATACACAGCATCCAACGCGTAGCCCGCAGCGGCAACCAGCAGCATCACGCCGGTCAGGTAAGCCAGCGAGGGCAGCAGCGCCCCGCCGAACCGTGGCAGATCTACCAGCTGCCACAGCAGTGCCCGGGTAAAATCGCTGTCGTGCAGCAGATACACCCCGAAGGACAGCGGTGCCAGCCGAAAGACCCAGCGCCGCCAGTAGTCCGAGCGGATGCGGATATTCTGGAACAGCAGAAACAGTGCTGCCGAGGCGATGACCGTGTCCAGTGCCTGATAGCCATTGATGGTATTCACAAAACCGTTCAGGTGCAGGGCGTTTTCCACCCGCAGCGCCAGCATCCGGTTGAAAAGCCCCGCCGCCGAAGCTGCCAGATACGCCAGCAAACACAGCCCGCTGGGCACGGTCACCCGGTATTTGCGGAAATAGGCTGCCATAAAATACAGGGTATAGAACCAGATAAAGCTGTATCCGTTATTTACAAAGGTCACATCCGTTGCCCAGTAGAACAGTGTGCCCCACACACTTTGCAGCAGCAGCGCCACCAGCAGCAGCGTTTTGTACTGCCGCCGGTCAAGGCTTTGCACCACCGCGTTCAGCACCGGCACCGAGAGGTACATCAGAAAATAAGCCGAGGCGAACCAGTAGCCGTTGGAGGTAAGGGGTAGCAGCGCCCGAAGCAACTTGACCGCCGAAAGCGGGACTGCCCCCGCCCTGACCGCAACGCAGAAGGTGAGCATGGAGTAAAACCACACCTGTGCCCCAATGCGGAACAGCCGTCCGGCGCGGACAGACCCCTTGCGCTCCGACAGGTAATAGCCGGAAAGCATTACAAAACAGTTGGTGGACACACGCGCCAGAATAAACAGCAGCCAGTAGATCCAGAATGCCACCGACCCCTGCGGTGCCGCACTGCCCAGCCCGCCATGCCCGATACCGTGCATCAGAATGATCATCACCATACTGAGGATGCGCATCGTCTCAAAGCCGCTATGCCGTTTCTGCTCTTCCATCCCCCATTTTCCCCCTTTATCTCTCCCCTGCTTCCAGCTGCCGCAAAGCCTGCCGCACCTGCTGCTCCGGTCGCAGCCATGCTTGATAGTACGCTGCATTGTGCTGCGCCATGGCTAAGATTGCCGCCGGGTCTGCCAGCAGCTGCCGCAGCTGCTCCTCACATTCTGCCGGGGAGGTATACGTTTTATAGTTTTTGCCTTCTTCAAAGCCGCCCGGCAGGGTATACCGCAGCGGCTCGGTGACGATCGCGCGTCCCGCCGCCACATACTCGGCCAGTTTCCAGCCGGTAGAGCCGTGCAGTCCGGTAGATGCCACACAAATTTCCGTGTGCTGCATCCGGTGCAGGTAGGCGCGTTTGCCGGTCAGCTTGTCCGGCAAAATCAGTTCCGGGCACAGCCGCCGGGCGCAGGCGTTGTCCGACACGCCGCCGGTGAACTGCGCCGGGAAGGCGCTTTGCAGCCGGTGCAGCAGCTCGATGCGGTCTGCATTCACCTGCCGCCACTCTGCCTGTAACTCCGGGTATTGCTGCACCGCCGGTTCCTCCGGGTCCCACAGACGGGTCAGGAAGAGGATGCGTGGCTTTTTGCGCACCCGGATCAGCCGGGCTTCAAAGTCCTGCGGGTAGCAGCGGGTGGAAAGCGCCCACTGCTTCAGGCGGCTCTTTGCGCTGCGCTCCGCTTCCAGCGGCGAGCCTGGACAGGTAACGTAATAGTTCAGCCCCAATGGCCGCAGCTTTGCGGAGATATCGCCCGGGAACTGCCGGTTCTTCTCCGCCGAAAAGCTGCGCTTGAACACCACATCCGCCCGGTGGAACAGCGCCAGCACCGCCGCCGGGTCGTTATAAAAGTAGCCGTCCATCAGGTCGAATACCACCGTGCGACCGTCAATTTCCGTTTCCAGCAGCGCCTCCCGGGCAATGGGACTGCCCTGCCGCTCGTCCTGTACCCGCAAAGTCAGTTCCCCGCGCTTTGCCAGCAGGATAAAGCCCGCCAGAATGCCGCTGATGTGCGCCGCGCCCTCCCGGGTGGCAAGTTTTACCGTAACTTCCATATTCCCTCCCGTCAGCGGAACAGCCCGGTGCGCCGCTCACCCATAGGGATGACATCGCAGAACACACACCGGCTCTTGGTGGAAAGCTGCACATCCTTGTGATAGCAGCCAAAAAACCATTTTTCGTAGGTCAGCTTGAGCAAGATCTCGTCCAGAAACAGGTGCAGACGGTTGCTCTCGCCAAGGGCAAGGGCGGTAAAATCCAAAAATCTGCTTGGTGCATCGTGGGTCAGCACATAATCTACCTTGTAGTCTACTTTCTCTAAGTTGCGGCGGCAGGTGTCGTACTCCTCGTCACTGGGCATCTCCTGCTTCCACCAGTTCACGCCCGGCTCCCGGTCGTCCTTATCCTGACTTTCCGCGCCGCCGAAGCAGAGATAGGTCTTGCCCTCCAGCTCCAGCACACTGCCCCGGCACACATGGTACACATTGCCGCCAAGGCTCTGCACCCTGCCGCCGAACAGCTCCGTCTCCGGGTACTGCGCCAGCAGGTCGTAGTTTTCGTGGCTGCCGTCCAGAAACAGAATCGTGTAGGGGCGCTTGCGCAGCCAGTCCAGCCGCTTGCGCTCTGCGGCGCTGCCGTCCCACACAAAGCCGAAATCCCCCAGCACCACCACGGTGTCCTTTTTGCCCAGCCAGCGCAGCTTGCCCTGCTTGAAGCGCTGGATATCGCCGTGGGTATCCCCTGTAAGATATACCATTCCTGCCCTCCCTGCCGGAGCGAAAGAACGGTGTAAAACACCGCAAGGCTCTTGTAACACCCCGGCAAACCTGTTATTATTATAGAACACAGCACACTTGCTGCAAATTTGATCTTCCGGCGCGCTGTACCGCGCAGCCGCATCTCGTATATTTTATCGCTTTTTAAAGGAATTGTCCACATGAAACGTATTTTTGCACTGGTTCTTTCATTTGTATTTCTGCTCAGCTGCCTTGTGCTGCCCGCCGGAGCCATGTTCGACCCCAGCCCGGTATATCAGGTGCAGGCTGCAAGCGCCTATATCGTGAACACCGATACCAACATCATCGTCTATGATAAGGACAGCACAAAGCAGGTGTCTGCCGGCGGTCTGACCAAATATATGACCCTTGCCGTACTGCTGACCAACTACGCCGACCAGCTGGACAGCACCTTCCAGATGCCCTTTGCCATCTCGGACTATGTTTATAACACCAATAACGCAGATATGCGCTCCAACGAGACATTTACCTACCGGGAAGCCATGTACGCCATGCTTACCCGCAACGCCAACGAGGCAGCCATGGGTGTGGCGTACGCCCTTTCCGGCGGCGATCTGGACGGCTGGGTGGCGCAGATGAACACCCTGTCCCAGCGCATCGGCACCACCGCCAGCAGCTGGACGGACGCCTGCGGCATCGACAGCGGCAACACCACCTGTGCGGTGGATATGTACCTGATCCTGCGTTACCTGATGAGCTTTGACGCCTTTGTAGAGGTGTCCGGTGCGCCCAGCTTTACCATGCCCGCCAAGGAGAAGCACCGCTCCTCCTCGGTGCTGGTCAGCCAGAACGCGGCGCTGAGCAAGGCCAGCGGCGGCAGCTACTATCGCAGCGCCATGCAGGGCGGCATGTGCAATGTGACCGCCTTTAAAAACGATACCGGCACCCAGAGTTATGTTTCGTGGGGCAACAAGGACGGTGCCACCTATATCTTCTGCGTGATGGACAGCCCCGACAGCTGCGATACCCTTGGCTACGCCAACCGCCGCCCTGCCCTGTTTGAGACGGTCAAACTGATGGACTGGGTATTCGACAGCTTTTCCATTCAGGCTGCGCTGGACACCGACCTGACCATTGCGGAGATCCCGGTCAAATATTCCTCCGACACCGACACTTTGCAGCTGTACCCCAACGACAGCATGATGACCCTGCTGCCCTCCACCAGCGACGGCACCGTCACCCAGAAATACTTCCACCTGCCGGACTACGTCTGCGCCCCCATCCAACAGGGCGATGTGGTAGGCACGGTGGAGCTGAAACTGGCGGGCGAGACCATCGGCGTGGTGGATCTGATCGCCGGGCAGGACGTAGCCCGCAACCCGCTGCTGTTCGGGGTGGATAAGGTAAAGGAGTTTTTCACCAGCCTGTACCTGAAGGTGGTTCTGGTGCTCAGCCTGATCGCCGCCCTGATCTACGGGCTGTGGCTGCTGTGTACCAACTGGAACCGCCGCAAGCCCACCAAAAAGATCCACCGCCGCTATTAAGTAAAGCAAAAGCCCCGCACCGGATGCGGGGCTTTTTTCTGTATTGCGGCGCTTCAGGCGCGTTTTTTTAAAAGTTCCGTCAGGCCGCGGAAGGTTTGGCCGTGGTTGCCGGTAACCGTCTCGGCGTGGAGCAGGCTGCTGAGAACGCTTTCCTCCACGCACTCTGCCACCGCCCGGAACAAAGGGTTGATGGCATCATCGTGGAGCAGGGTCATGGGCAGCAGGGCTTTCTCCGAGTAATGCGGCACCCGGTTGGCGGTAGTGAAGGCGATAACGATCTCGCCGCTGCCGTTGCCGCAGTAGGAACCTGTGCGGGAAAGCCCCACCAGCGCCCGGCGGCACAGCCGCCGCAGCTGCCGCTCGCTCAGGGGGATATCCGTGGCCAGCACCGTGATGATGGAGCCTTTATCCTCGTGGGGCGGGATGCTGTCGCCCAGCAGGGTGTGGATGGGCGTGCCCGCCACGATGAGGTCATCGAACAGCGCATGGTTGGAGAGCACCAGTGCGCCCATGGTGTAGGGTTTTCCGTCCAGTTCCACCACCCGAGAGGCGGAGCCGATACCCCCTTTCAGCCCGTGGCAGCGCATCCCCCGCCCGGCACCTACGGCACCCTCGGCAAAATCTGCCTTGCAGTCTGCCAGCGCGGCAAAAACGTGCTGCTCGGTCACATGAAGCCCCCGGATATCGTTCAGGCCGCAGTCGTTGCACTCGCAGACCACCGGGTTCACGCTGCCGGTGGTCTCGCAGATGTCGGGGTTTTTCTCCAGCATATACTTTACCAGCGCGGTCTGTGCCGTACCCACGCTGAGGGTGTTGGTAAACAGGATGGGCGTTTCCAGCGTGCCCAGTTCGTCGATCTGCACAAGGCCTGTGGTCTTGCCAAAGCCGTTGATGACATAGCTGGCCGCCAGCACTTTTTCGTGGAACACGTCCCCTTGGTGCGGCAGCAGCGCCGTTACGCCGGTCTGCACCACGCCGTCTGCCAAGGTGCAGTGCCCTACCGTCACCCCCGGCACATCGCTGATCTTATCCCGTGCACCTTTGGGCAGCGTGCCCACCTGAAAACCCCATTCGTTCCCTGCAATGCCCATTGTAGCTCCTCCCTGCCTTTTTCTATGGATATCATAGCATTTCCGCTGCCAAAAGTAAACCGCTGTAATAAGCCGGGGCGGGCGCAGAAAAAAGGCTGCCGCGCTGCACAAAATCATTGAGGTGCCGCTGCATTTTCCGTCGGCCACGATCTTCTGAGCGCCGCATAGGAGACCAGAAAGTTTGCAAGCCACCCTGCCGGGACGGCAAGCCAGACAAAGGCAATGCCATAACGCGGTGCACAGAATAGGGCAACGGACAGGCGAATGGCGAGGTTTACCATATTTGCAATGAGGAACGGGCGCATGATGCCAAGCCCGCGCAGCACGCCATCAGTCGCCATCTTGATGCCCATGAAGATGAAGAAATAACCGAGCCACCGCATATAATCACCGGACACCTGATAGGCCAGCGCCGTTCCGTCCTTGCCCAGAAACAGCGAGGAGATCTGGGTGTGCAGGGTTTCAATGACCGCAAAGGCAATGACCGCAAAACACAGGTCCAGCACCAGCGCAGCGTGGTAGCCTTTTTTGAGGCGGTCGATCTTCTTTGCACCAAGATTCTGGGAGATATAGGGCGAGACCGCATTGCCGATGGAGACAAAGATCAGCGAGAAAACATTTTCTACCCGCATCGTTGCTGCATATCCGGCAAGCGCCTGTGTGCCAAAGGGGTTTACCACCGCCTGCACGATCATCATGCCGATAGACACCGTGGACTGCTGCAAGACCGACGGCACCGCAATGCGGAGCATGGAAGCCAGCTCCTGCCGGTCGAACCTTTTAAAGGGGCTTTTATACTGCCGCATCCGGTGCAGGAAGATCATAAACGAAAACACCGCAGAAATGCCCTGTGCGATCAACGTGGCAAGGGCTGCGCCAAACACGCCCAAGCCAAGCCCCGCCACCATCCAGAGGTCCATAAAAATATTCAGGATGGAGGAAAAAATCAGCAGACCCAGCGGGATCCTGGACTCCCCAATGGAGGTAAACATGGTGGAAAGAATGTTGTACATGAACAAAAACGGAAAGCCTACAAAATAGACCCGCAGATACAGCACCGCGTCCTCCAGAATGTCGGCGGGGGTCTGCAAGCCGCTCATCATAGCACGGGAAAAGCTAAAGCCAAAAACGCCAAGGACAACGCTCAAAACCAAAAAGCTGAGCAGGGACGTTGACACGATGGTTTTCATTTTTCCATAGTTTTTAGCGCCAAAATAGCGGCTTACCAGCACACCGGCACCCACACCGGCACCCAGCGCCACACAGATAAAAACATTGGTCAGCGCAGCACAGGCACCGACAGCCGCCAGTGCCGAGGAGCCGACAAACTGACCGACTATGATGGAATCTGCCATGTTATAGACCTGCTGAAAAAAGCTGCCAAGGATCATTGGCATTGCAAAAACCGTCAGCGCTTTCAGCGGCGCATCTGTGATCAGATATTCATCTTTCGACATGATCTATTTCCTTTCAAGCTGTGTTTCTCTCAATTTCTTTAAATTTGCTCTGGCCAAGTATACCACGCTTTTTCCTTGCTGAAAAGCTTCCGCCTACATTCTCGCAAACTGCTTTTATAAAGTTCCGTTTCCCTTTCCCCTCATCTTGACAAGCCCTTTTCTTCCGATTACAATACCAAAAAGAGTCCGCAGACGGTCTTTTTGCTGCCTGCTGCCACAACCTTCCGGGAAAGGATTTTTTATGGAACCAAAAACGAAACAATCTCTGCTCGTTACCGTGGTAGGGGTAACGCTTTTTGTAGCACTGCTGCGGCTTTCTGACGTTCTGGTCTTTGCCGCAAAGCTGATAGATCTGGTACTGCCCATTCTGGCGGGCGGCATTCTGGCGCTTTTTATCAACGTACCCATGACCGGGCTGGAAAAGCGGCTGAACCGCCTGTTCGGCAAGGCCAAAAAGCAGCCCTCGGCGAAAGTAATCCATCTTCTCAGCTTTTTCATCACCCTGCTGGGCGTTGTGCTGGTGCTGGTGCTGGCGCTGACTTTGCTGATTCCGGAGCTGGTGCAATCCTTCCACAGCCTGTATGTGCAGATCGAGGCCAATATCCCCCGCTGGACCGCCTATCTCAACGCACAGGATGCCGACATGAGCTGGCTGATGAGCTGGCTGGAGGGTATCAACTGGGAGCAGCTGCTGCACAAGGTCACTGCAAGCATCGATACAGTGCTGGTCAATGCGGTAGGGGCAGTCTCTGCCACGGTGAACATCGTAGTCACCGCCTCGTTTGCACTGATCATCTCCGTCTATATGTCCCTTGGGACGGAGAGCCTCAGCCACCACGCCCGCACGCTGGTGTGCGCCTACCTGAAGCCCTCCCATGCCGCCGGGGTGCTGAAATTCTGCCGCTTGTTCCGGCAGTCCTTCGCAAACTTTTTAACGGGACAATGCAGCGAGGCGGTGATCCTTGGCGTTTTGATGGCTCTTGCGTTTTCCGTTTTCAAGATCCCCTACGGCAGTCTGGTCGGGGTGCTTACCGCCATCTGCGCCATCATCCCCTATGTGGGTGCGCTGATCTCCTGCGTGGTCAGCGTGTTCCTTGTGCTGTTGGTAGACCCTGTGCTGGCGGTGCGCTGCCTGATCGTGTACCTTGCCGTGCAGTTTGTTGAAAACCAGTTCATCTATCCCCGTGTGGTGGGCAAATCCGTGGGGCTTTCGCCGCTGTACACCCTTGTTGCCGCCATGATCGGCGGGAAGCTTTTCGGCATCATCGGCATTATTTTCTTCATCCCCCTGACGGCGGTGGTCATCGAGCTTGTAAAAGAGGACGCCTGTCGGCGTCTGCGCGCAAAAGAGCCGTTGCAATAAAGCAGCGTGCCCGGAAATACCACTTTCCCCTGATACCCTTTCCCCAGTATCAGGGGTATTTTTATGCCGTGCGGCTGCAAAGCACGCGGTTGTTCGCCCTTTTCCATGCAAAATCCTTCAAAAAACAACTTGAAACGCTTTTGTTACGATGGTACAATAAGACTGTCATTTTATGGGAAAATCGGCGTATGCCCAGTGCGGACAGGCCGCGAGCGTGGGGGATCCTGTGGGGTGTGTAAAAATAGCTACGGCAGCACTGCACCCCATTGGTTCTGTGCAGCACTGCCCTCCGAAATGTGAGGAAGGTATTTGTATGATGAAGAAAATTTCCCGCCGCTCCTTTTTGCAGGCTTGCGGCGTTGCAGCTGCCACGGCAGCGCTGACCGCCTGCGGCAGCGGTAAGGCTGAAACAGATAAAAAAGACGATGCGCACGAAGCCGTCACCTTTATGGCACCCTATCTGGAGGTAGAAGCCTTTATTGAGCAGGTACACAGCGTTTACCCGGAAGTGAACATCGAGGTCGTGCCCTACAGCGGCGATAACACCACCACCTGTTTGCAGAATATGTTTGCGGCGGGCGACCTGCCGGATATTTGCACCCTTACGGTCTATAATCCCATGACCGACCTTGTGTCCAACAAGCTGCTGGACCTTTCCGGCTATGATTTTACCGACAACTATGTAGAATCCCGCTTGCAGGATGTGTTCGATAACGGTGCCATCTATCTGCTGCCCTCGGTTTACACCTGCTACGGCATCACCTACAACAAGACCCTGCTGCGGGAACACGGCTGGAAACTGCCCAATTCTTTCGCTGAGCTGGAGGTGCTGGCTGCAAAAGCCAAGGAAGCCGGGGTCGATCTCTGCCTGCCGCAGATCCAGTACCCGGGCTACGGTTTCCAGTATCTGTGCAACATTGCAGATGCCGATTTCCTTGGCACGCTGGACGGCAGACTGTGGCAGAAGGATTATCTTTCTGGTAAGGCAAACGTCAGCAACACCCCTGGCATGATGCAGGCAATGGCGTATGTCAAAAAGTGGAAGGACATCGGGATGCTGAACGACTCCGGCGATGCTCTTGACGACAACGTGACCTGGCAGAGGATGGCTGAGGGCAACACCCTGTTTTTGATGGGCAGTGCCACCGGCATCGTGGACGCAGACGGCAACGCCGATAAATTCGGGCTGATGCCCTATCTTTCCGAGGACGGCACCCAGAATGTTTTTGTGCTGAAGGTGAACCGCTTCTACGGTCTGAACAAAAAGCTGGAGCAGAACCCCCAGAAGCTGGAGGATGCGCTCAAGGTAATGCGCGTGCTTTCCACCGTTGCGGGCACCAGTGCCCTGCTTGCCGAAAGCTCGCGGAAAAACAGCCTGCTGCCCTTCAAGGACGCAAAGGCAGATGACACCTACTACGCCGATATTGCCAACGCCCTGAACGCGGGCAACACCGCGCCCTTTATCTATTCCGGCTGGGAAAACACCATCGTGACCACCGGCCTTAAAATGCTGGACTTTATCAAGGGCAATGCTACCATGGAAGATGTGATCCGTCAGCTGGACGAGGATCAGGACAGTGTGGTGAACAACACCCCGGATGTCATCACTACCGTTACGGAGGAGCTTTCGCAGCAGGACTGCGCCATGCTGGTAGGCCGCTGCTTTGCACAGGCCACCGGCAGCGACCTTGCGCTGGTCTCGCTGAGCACATGGATCCCCGGCAACCCCACCGAGCAGAACCACCACGGCGTAGCCGCCAAGCTGTACGCCAAGGGCATTACGGATTACGACCTTTCGGCCATCCTGCCCACCGGCTGGAACCGCACCATCCAGACCGTTACCCTGACCGGGCAGCAGATCAGCGACCTGCTGGCCACGGGCTACGATGCCTACGGCAACGGCAAGGGCTACCCCTATGTGCTGGTAAGCCCGGTGCAGCCGGAGGCGGGCAAGACCTATCAGGTTGCCATCTGCGGTGTGAGCGACCAGCTGGCTGCCGAAGCAACGGTGACAGACAGCGGCGTGGTGGGCATGGACGCCGCAAAGGCTTTCTTTGGCGGGTACACCACCATCAGCCGGGCAGATACTGCATGGAATTAAACAGAACAGACAGGAGATACTGGATGTGAACAAGAAAAAATACCAAAAACTGCTTTGGGGCACCGGCTTTGTCATCATCGTGTTGATCCTGACCCTTTTTGTCATGAGCCAGACCTACATCCAGAACCTTGTCTACCACGAGCGGCTGAGCCAGATGGAAGAGGTCACCCACCAGATGTTCCACAGTCTGGAGGATGTGATCGACACCCACTGGGACGAGGTGAATGTACAATGCAATTATTTGTACTACACTCCGCTGGAGACCGATACCGATCTCTACCGCTATCTGAAAAAGCTGTCGGAGCTTTCCAATTACCATGAAAGACAGATCGAACTGATCGCCGTGGATGCTGCCGGACATTATTATACCGCGTATGGCCGCACGGGTCTGCTGCGGGAAATGAACTATCTGGAAAGCGCGCCGCAGCGGGTCAGCTATGTTTCCAACGCGCTGACCGAGGACGACTCCCGGATGGTGTTTTTGGAACAGCTCCCCACCCCCATCACACTGCAAAGCGAGACCGGCGAGATCACCCTGCGCTATTTTGGCATCTCCCAGTGCATGACCCAGCTGAACGATTATTTCCGCTGCGACGCCTACGAAAATAACAACAGCGTCTATGTGCTGGACAACAACGGCTTCAAGCTGTTCAACGCCAATGATACCGAGCTGTTGAAGGGGCATAACGTATACACCGTGCTCTCTCAGATGTCCTATCTGCGCGGTTCTTCCTTTGCAGCGGCAAAGGAGCGGCTTGCCCGCACAGGCTCCTGTTATTCCAACGCCGTGCTGGACGGGACTGAGTATTACTACGCCCTGAAGCAGATGGAAAACGCCCAGTGGACGCTGGCGTTCCTTGTTCCGGCAGAATATGTGGCCGTGAATACGCAGAAGCTGGTCAACATCGTCATGGTCATCATCATCGTCATTGCGATGATGTTCTCGGTCATAACAGTTTTTGTCGGCTGGTTTCTCCTGCGGCAAAAGCAGCAGCAGGATTTGGTAAAGAACTTAGACATTCACTGTTTGATCATATACAAAAATTGTCGTACACTCAGCTTGACAATCAGGGAACATCAACACTTATAACAAGAATGACATCTGATGTTAACCTTGTGCAGACTCAGGTTAATATGGCCATAAGATTATTACTTCGTTCACCGTTTATTGTTTTTGGCGCAATGATTATGGCATTCTTTGTAGATGGAAAGACGGCTATGGTTTTTGTTGTGGCTATTCCGGTTTTGTCGGTTATAGTTTATGGAATTATGCTTATTACAATTCCATTATATAAGAAAGTTCAGTCAAGACTTGACAAGGTTATGGGAAGTACAAGAGAGAATCTTGACGGTGTCCGAGTGATTAGAGCTTTTAATAAACAGGAACAGGAAGTTGCAAGATATAATGAGGAAAATGCAACACTTGAAAAATTCCAGCTTTTTGCAGGAAGAATTTCAACATTAATGAACCCGGCAACTTATATTGTGATTAACGTTGCAACCATTGGAATTTTGTGGGTAGGTGGAGATAGAGTTAACACAGGAAGCCTTACACAGGGACAGGTCGTAGCCTTGGTTAACTATATGTCACAGATTCTTATTGAATTAATTAAGCTTGCAAACCTTATTATAAATCTTACAAAAGCTTTTGCAGCATCAGGAAGAATACAGGATATTTTTGATATTGAGCCGGGAATGGCAGAAGGAAATATTGAATTAAATTTAGTTAATGACAATAATTCAAATGATGGAACTGGTAAATTAGCCGGCGAAAATGATTCAGATAATAAATTAAAAAATCCGGAAAACTACAACAAAGACATTGCAGTGGAATTTGAAAATGCTACTTTGAAATACCAGGGCGCAGGCGAAAGTTCAATAGAAAATGTTAATTTTAAGGCAAAGACCGGTCAGACAATCGGCATTATAGGAGGTACCGGTTCAGGTAAGACTTCATTAATTAATATGATTCCAAGATTTTATGACCCTACAGAAGGAAAAGTTAAGATTTTTGGAATTGACGCAAAAGATTATAAGAGAAAAAATCTGGAAGATATTATTGGAGTTGTACCTCAAAAAGCATTATTGTTTAAAGGTACAATAAGAAGCAACTTGCTTTGGGGCAATGAAAATGCTACAGAGGAAGAATTAGTGGAAGCTTTGAAATTATCTCAGAGTTACGATTTTGTAAAAGAAAAAGATAAAGGAATTGATAGCGAAGTGGCGCAAAAGGGAAAAAATTTCTCAGGTGGGCAGAAACAACGTCTTACAATTGCAAGAGCGTTGGTTAAAAAGCCTAAGATTTTGATCCTTGATGACAGTTCATCAGCACTTGATTATGCAACTGATGCAAAACTTAGAAGTGACATAAAGACACTTAAAGATATAACTTTGTTTGTAGTTTCTCAGAGAACAGCGTCAATTATGGATGCAGACCGGATAGTGGTTCTTGATGATGGAAAAGTTGTAGGATTTGGAACTCACGATGAATTGCTTAAAGATTGTTCAGTATATCAGGAAATCTATCAATCACAGTTTAAAAAGGGAGGGCAGTCAAATGGAAAATAATATGACACAAAAACAGGCCCTTATGGAATTGTTAAAAAGAATAAAAAAATATTGGCATTTGTTAATAGGTTCATTATTGTTTGCCCTGGTTTATGTTGTTTTGTCACTTTATGTACCAAAACTAATTGGTTTAGGAACTGACAAAATAGTATCAAAAGGCAATGTTGACTTTCAGGGATTAGAGAGAATAGCAGTGCAGATAGCTGTAATCGCTGCAATTGCAGGAATTGCCCAGTGGATTATGGGACTGTTAAACAACAGAATCACATATCACGTGATTAAAGACATTCGTCAGGAAAGTTTTGAGAGAATACAGAAACTTCCTTTGGCTTACTTGGATACACATTCAACAGGTAGTCTTGTAAGTAGTATAATTGCGGACGTAGACCAGTTAGCAGACGGCTTACTTATGGGATTTTCAAACTTGTTTACAGGTGTTGTCACAATTGTTTTAACACTTGTTTTTATGTTACAGATTAACTGGAAAATTGCGTTGGTTGTTATTTGTATTACACCTGTATCGTTTTTTGTGGCGGGATTTATTGCAAAGCGTACGTATTCAATGTTTAGAAAACAGTCTGAAATAAGGGGCAGCCAGACAGCGTTTATTGATGAAATGATAAGCGGTCAGAAAGTTGTTAAGGCTTTTGGACAGGAAGAAAAAGCCGTTCAGGATTTTGATGAAATCAACGATGAATTGGCAAAATATTATTTGAAGGGAACTTTCTTTTCATCAATAACAAATCCAAGTACAAGATTTGTCAACAATATAGTTTACGCCGGAGTTGCAATAAGTGGCGGCCTTGTGGCAATTATGACAGGAGGAATTACTGTAGGTGGACTTGCAACAATCTTAAGTTATGCCAACCAGTACACAAAGCCTTTTAACGAGATTTCAGGTGTTGTTACGGAACTTCAAAATGCCATTGCCTGTGGTGCAAAAATCTTTTCGCTTATTAATCAGGAAAAAGAGATTGATGTGGAAGAAAGTGAAAATCAGCTCCGGAATATTGAGGCAGGAAGGGTTGACATTAATGATGTTGCTTTTTCTTATGTGCCGGATAGAAAATTAATCGAAAACTTAAATCTACACGTAAAGCCTGGTCAGAGAATTGCAATTGTTGGACCGACAGGTTGTGGAAAAACTACAATCATAAATCTTTTGATGAGATTTTATGATGTGGACAAAGGTTCAATTACAATAGATGGAAAAGATATACGAGACATATCAAGAAAGAATTTAAGAAGCTCTTATGGAATGGTTCTTCAGGAAACATGGCTTAGAAATACTACGGTAAGAGAAAACATCGCTTTTGGAAAGCCTGATGCAACTGATGAAGAAATAGAAAATGCAGCAAAAGCAAGTTATGCACATAACTTTATTAAGCGTTTGCCAAAGGGATATGATACAGTAATAGGTGAAGACGGAGGCAGTCTTTCACAGGGACAGAAACAGTTATTGTGTATAGCCCGTGTAATGTTATGTCTGCCACCAATGCTAATACTTGACGAAGCCACATCTTCAATTGACACAAGAACAGAAGTAAAGATTCAGGACGCATTTTCAAAAATGATGGAAGGCAGAACTACATTTATTGTAGCCCATAGACTTTCAACAATAAAAGAAGCAGACGTAATTCTTGTAATGAAGGATGGAAAAATAATCGAGCAGGGAAATCACGAAGAACTGCTTGAAAAGAGAGGGTTTTACTATAAACTTTATAATAGCTAAAAAGAGATGATTAACCAAGAAGTAAGTGTTTATACACTTAAATAAAAATAAATGAAGAAGCATGGATAATCAAATAAATAATATTTCAGTGTAAAAATGGAGCTTTTATACTCCATTTTTATACTGTTTTAAATTTACACTCTCACGCCATACAAAATATCCAAACACCATCACTATTATCACTCCGCTTATTCCTGCGGAAAAAATACAAAAAACTAATCCCTTGCAATCAGCAAAACTAAATATGTATGAAACTAATTTTCCCATTATAAGACCAATTGCAATCCAAAGTGTAGGCTTTACAATATTGTTAATTGCCGAAAAGTTAAAATCCACATATTTATGAATATAAAAACTATGTAACAAAGTCACAACAAGATTACTTATAAGCAAGCCAATCAGATACCCTTCTATCCCAAAAACAGGAACTCCGAACCATAGTGAGGCAAGTCGTATTACAACCCCAATAACATTGTGAATAAAGGCAGCATTAGTAAGCCCCAGCCCGTGTAAGATGGAGCCAAGTGTAATGGAAAGATAGAGAAAAGGGCAAAGCCAGGCAAGAATCATTATGTATTCGCCGGCAAGAGGCTGCCTGAAAATATTTGTTCCAATAAAATCGCCATAAAAAAGAAAAACACCAACACAGAAAATCCCTGTAATCATAGAAAACCAAATAGAATATTCTGTTGTTTTTTTTATGCCTGAAACGTCGTTTCCGGAATTTGCACCTGCTATGGTAGGAAGCAACATAGTGGAAACGGAAGTGTTTATGGCAGAAGGAAAAGTAACCACTGGAAGGGCCATTCCGGTTAAAATTCCATAAATACTTAAAGAATCGGACAGGGATAACCCGCTTTTTAAAAGTACAGTTGGAAAAATAACAGCTTCCAAAGTCTGTAAAAAAGTAAGCATTATTTTGTTCAAAGTCAAAACATAAGAAACAGAAAACATTTTCTTCATTACGGAAAATATTTCAGATATCTTAAAAGCAAAAAAACGTTCACCAAATATTGCAATCAAACAAAAAATAACCCCGCACAATTCAGAAATAACCATAGAATAAACTGCAATTATAGGAGTAATGGAAAAACCTTTTTCAACCCATACAAGCCATAAAATAAAAAGTGAAATAACTTTTGCAATCTGCTCAACAACACCTGACCAGGCTGGAACAAAAGTTTTTTTGAAACCTAAATAATAACCCGTTATGCAGGCGTGAAAAGTGGCAAGTGGAATAGTGAAAGAGGCGTATTTCAACAGCTCAGTACAACTTTTGTTTTTTATAATAAATAAAGAAACAGGCTCAGCGAAAAAATACAAAACTCCCAAGGTAATAAAAGAAAGACTAAGTGACATAATAATACTGCTGATAAGCACAAGAAAACATTCCTTTCTACTTTTGCTTTCAGCAACAAAGCGTGAAACAGCAATTTGGATTCCACCGCAACTTAGGGCAATGCAAAAAACAAGTACAGGAAAAATTAATTGAAAAACTCCCATACCTTTAGCACCTATTAGGTTAGAAAGGAATATTCTATATAAGAAACCTATTATTCTGCTTAAAAGACTAGCTATGGTGAGAATAATAGTGCCTTTAATAATTGGATTTTTGTTAAGCATAGTGTACTGCCTGAAACGCATTTATATAAAATATTCAAAAAAACAGGAATTATGCAAAAACAATAATTATAACAACATAAAAAGGGCAGACAATCAATTGTTTAGAAAAAACTAAAATTTGAACATAAAACGAAAAATGGGAGAATAATATGATTTATTTAGATAACGCAGCTACCACAAAAATATGTGAAAAAGCTGTTAAAGCAATGGAACCTTATTTAAAAGAAGAATATGGCAATCCGTCAGGAATTTATTCCATAGGAAGAAAGACAAGGGAGCAGGTTGAAAAGGTAAGATGGACAATTGCAAAATCGTTAAACTGCAAACCTGAAAATATTTTTTTTACTTCAGGGGGAACCGAGTCGGACAATTGGGTTTTGGACAACGGCGCATATTTAGGTAATCACATTATAACGTCAAAAATAGAGCATCACGCTATTTTAAATAAATGCAAACAGCTTGAAAATGAAGGAATAAAAGTCACATATGTAGACGTTGACAAAAACGGTTTTGTGGATATGGAGCAAATTAAAACTGATTACAAAGACGGATTTGAAAATCCTGTGAGAACTTCGCTGGTTTCGATTATGTTAGCAAACAATGAAATCGGAACAATTGAGCCTATTAGAAATATAGCAATGGTGGCACATAGGAAAGGAGTTCTGTTTCATACTGATGCAGTTCAGGCTTTTGGACACATACCAATAGACGTAAATTATCTTGGAGTGGATATGCTTAGTGCCAGCAGTCACAAATTTAACGGCCCTAAAGGCGTAGGTTTTCTTTACGTGAGAAATCCAAAGGAAATGATGCCTTTGATTTATGGCGGCGGTCAGGAAAAGGGCAAAAGAGGTGGAACGGAAAATGTGGCCGGAATAATAGGAATGGGGGCGGCAGTTGAAGATTCTATGAGAAATATGAGTGCCCGCTACAATAAAGAGAAAAATCTAAGAGATTATATGGTAAAAAGAATACTTGGAGAAATTCCAAACGTAAGTCTAAACGGTCATTACACAAACAGACTTCCGGGCAACGCAAGTTTTACTTTTGATGGCATAAATGGAACATCTCTGGTAGTAATAATGGATGAAGAAGGAGTGTGTATTTCTGCCGGCTCAGCCTGTGCTGCATCAGCAGAAAAGCCGTCCCACGTAATAAGCGCCCTTGGAATACCGAAAGAAAAAGCCTATGGAACAATTCGAATAACCATAGGCCATGAAAATACAAGAAAAGAAATCGATTACACCGTTGAAAAATTAAAAGCCAGTGTGAAAGAACTAAGAGCAAAAAGCTGAAAATTAAGTTAAAAAATCATGTAAAAATCAAATTTATTTTTTGCAGATAAAATTAAGAATCAAATTTAAATTTGTTAATAAAATCAAGTCAAAATAGAATATTAAGTTATTACAATTTAAATAGTAAAAACTTTTAATTTATATTTTTCAACGATTTTTTCAACCAAATCAAAACCGGAACCAATAAATTGGGCTTTGTGAGCATCGGAACCTACGGTAACATAAAGCCCACCAAGTTCCTTGTATCTTCTAATTATATCCGTGTGTGGATTTGGGAAATCAAATCCTTTAGAAAAGTTTGAAGTGTTAATTTCCAACTTAATATCATTTTCAATAATCATTTTCAAAATCTCATCTATAACATCAATGTAATCAGCCACACTGTAATTATTATCCTTGTTAGGACTGTAGCGGACAATGTAATCCAAATGCCCGAGAGTGTTGACAGTGCGGGGAGTGGTGCAAGTGTTTCTTCCTATAAAAAATTTCAAGGAATCCAACAAAGTTTTAAAATAAAGTTCAAAACAGTCACGGTCATTTTTTCCTTTCCAAAACTCTGCATAATAAGGATCCATTTGGTCAACAATATGACAGGAGCCAATGACAAAATCAAAATCGTAGGAATAAAGAAGCTTATGGCACAAAGAAAAATTGTCAGAAGTAAGCCCCAGCTCAACACCTTTTAAAATATTGATTTTGGAAGAATATTCATTCCTTAAAGAATTCAAAGCTTCAAAATATTTGGGAAAATCAATATAAGGCGATTCCCCTTCAATTGGCCAATTAAAGTCCTGATGGTCAGTAAAACAAATCTGTTTCATGCCAAGAGCAATGGCTTTCTCAACAATAGCCCTAGGAGATTCCTCAGAATCAAAAGAAAAACTGCTGTGTACATGGTAATCTGAAAACATAGTAAAGTCCTTTCTGTGTATGAATATAAGTTGATAATGTGCCTGAGCTAGTTAAATATTAGCATAAATTAGATAATTACGGTAGTCACAGAAAAAAGAAGTTGGTAATCCGTAATCTCATAAAATCGTATCAATTTTGCTAATTTGACAAAAATTTAACAAAAAACCAAAAAATAAGCAAAAACAACTTGATATTTGCAAACTTATTATGTAAAATAAGCATAGGTTAATGAAAATTAACAATAGCAAAAAAACTTATTATAGGAGGACAATTAAATGTCAGTAAAAGTTGCAATTAACGGTTTCGGACGTATTGGACGTCTTGCATTCAGACAGATGTTCGGAGCAGAAGGCTATGAAGTAGTAGCTATTAACGATTTAACAAGCCCAAAGATGTTAGCTCACTTATTAAAGTATGATTCATCACAGGGTAAATATGAAAAGGCTGATACAGTTTCAGCTACAGATGATTCAATCATCGTTGATGGAAAAGAAATCAAAATCTATGCTAAAGCTAACGCTGAAGAACTTCCTTGGGGAGAGATTGGTGTAGACGTAGTTCTGGAGTGTACAGGATTCTATACATCTAAAGAAAAAGCATCTGCTCATATCAAAGCAGGAGCAAGAAAAGTTGTTATTTCCGCACCAGCTGGAAACGACCTGCCAACTATCGTATATAACGTAAACCACGAAACACTGAAACCAGAAGATACAGTAATTTCTGCAGCTTCTTGTACAACAAACTGCCTGGCTCCAATGGCAAAAGCTCTTAACGATCTTGCACCAATCGAGTCTGGTATCATGTGCACAATTCACGCTTACACAGGAGATCAGATGACTCTTGACGGACCACAGAGAAAAGGTGACCTCAGAAGATCTCGTGCAGCTGCAGTTAACATCGTACCTAACAGCACAGGTGCTGCAAAAGCAATCGGACTTGTTATCCCAGAACTGAACGGAAAGTTAATCGGATCTGCTCAGCGTGTACCAACACCTACAGGATCTACAACAATCCTTACAGCAGTTGTAAAAGGACATGTAACAGTTGATGAAATCAACGCAGCTATGAAAGCAGCTTCTACAGAGTCCTTCGGATACAACACAGATGAAATCGTATCCAGCGATATCGTTGGTATGAGATTTGGTTCATTATTCGATGCTACTCAGACAATGGTACTTCCACTGGAAAACGGAACTACAGAAGTTCAGGTTGTTTCTTGGTATGACAATGAGAACTCATACACAAGCCAGATGGTAAGAACAATCAAATACTTCTCTGAATTAGCATAATTTAGAGCATGAATTAAGACTCACAAAGGGTCCGGTCTTATTGGGCCGGACCCTTTTTGCAGTTATAAAATATATAACCAGGAGGCAGTACTATGCTTAATAAAAAATCTGTAGATGACATTAACGTAAAAGGGAAAAAAGTACTTGTAAGATGTGACTTCAACGTTCCACTTATCGATGGAAAGATTACAGACGAGAATCGTCTTGTTGCAGCACTTCCTACAATCAAAAAATTAATCGCTGATGGCGGAAAGGTTATCCTTTGCTCTCATCTTGGAAAGCCAAAGGGACAGCCGGTTCCAGAATTATCTCTTGCTCCTGTAGCAGTTCGCCTTTCAGAACTCCTTGGACAGGAAGTAAAATTTGCAGCTGATCCGGAAGTTGTTGGACCAAATGCGAAAGCAGCAGTAGCTGAGATGAAAGATGGAGATGTTATCCTCCTTGAAAACACACGTTACAGAGCAGAAGAGACAAAGAATGAAGATGCATTCAGTAAAGATCTCGCTTCTCTTTGCGACGTATTTGTTAACGATGCATTCGGAACAGCACACCGTGCACACTGCTCTAACGTAGGAGTTACAAAATACGTAGATACAGCAGTTGTTGGATACCTTATGCAGAAAGAAATTGATTTCCTTGGAAATGCAGTCAACAATCCGGAAAGACCATTCGTAGCAATCCTTGGCGGAGCAAAAGTTTCAAGCAAGATTTCTGTAATTGAGAACCTTCTTGACAAAGTAGATACTCTGATCATCGGTGGAGGAATGGCATATACATTCGCAAAAGCACAGGGCGGAACAGTCGGAAAATCCCTTCTGGAAGAAGATTACTGCCAGTATGCACTTGACATGATCGAAAAAGCAAAAGCCAAAGGTGTAAAACTTCTTCTTCCTGTAGATAACAGAATCGGTGATAACTTCTCTAATGACTGTAATATCCAGGTTGTTAAACGTGGTGAGATTCCGGACGGATGGGAAGGAATGGATATCGGACCGGAAACAGAGAAGCTTTTCGCTGACGCTGTAAAAGATGCTAAGACAGTTGTATGGAACGGACCGATGGGCTGCTTCGAAATGCCAAACTTCGCTCATGGTACAGAAGCTGTTGCAAAAGCACTTGCTGAAACAGATGCCACAACTATTATCGGTGGTGGTGATTCTGCAGCTGCAGTTAACATCCTTGGTTATGGCGACAAGATGACACACATCTCCACAGGTGGCGGTGCATCTCTTGAATTCCTGGAAGGAAAAGAACTCCCGGGTGTTGCAGCAGCAAACGATAAATAAGAATATAATAACATCCCACAGGGATACTAAGGAGATAAATCATCATGGCAAGAAAGAAAATTATCGCTGGTAACTGGAAAATGAACATGACACCAAGCGAAGCCGTTAAATTAGTAGAAACATTAAAACCATTAGTAGTTAACGATGAAGTAGACGTAGTATTCTGCGTACCTGCAATCGATATCATCCCGGTTGTAGAAGCTGCTAAGGGAACAAACATCCAGGTTGGTGCTGAGAACATGTACTTTGAAGAGAAAGGTGCATACACAGGAGAAATCTCCCCTGCAATGCTCGTAGATGCCGGAGTTAAATA
>ERZ827528.1709-NODE-1709-length-21974-cov-43.338793_pt1 | contig 21974 bp, 18 predicted proteins | sample MGYA00519768_ERZ827528 | MGnify/ENA primary metagenome ERZ827528 (study PRJEB31778, sample SAMEA3449343) | human gut metagenome | biome: human gut; feature: human-associated habitat; material: faeces | place: United Kingdom | collected 2010/2012 ...
CGAATCTGGCGAATGTGCTGCGGCGGCTGCTGCGCCTGTGCGATTTCTACGGCAGTCATCCGCAGTTCATCCTGTGCAGCGCGACGATTGCGAACCCGAAGGAACTGGCGGAAACGCTGACGGGGCGCGAGGTCAGCCTGGTGGATGATAACGGCGCGCCGATGGGCGTGCGGCACTTCGTGTTCTACAATCCGCCGGTGGTCAATCGGCAGCTGGGCATCCGCAAGGGCGTGCTGCAGGAGACGCGGCGGATTGCGGGGCTGCTGCTGCAAAACGGGATTCAGGCGATTACGTTCGCGCGGTCGCGGCTGGCGGTTGAGGTGCTGACGAAGTACCTGAAGGACATGGTGCGCGACCCCCTGGGGAATGCCGGGCGGGTGCGCGGCTATCGCGGCGGGTATCTGCCGACAGAGCGGCGAGAGATTGAACGCGGGCTTCGCGCGGGACGGGTGGACGCGGTGGTGTCCACGAACGCGCTGGAACTGGGCATTGACATCGGCGCGCTGGATGCGTGCGTGCTGTGCGGCTATCCGGGAACAATCGCGAGTGCATGGCAGCAGGCGGGGCGTGCTGGGCGGCGCAAGGGAACATCCATCGTGTTCTATGTCGCGTCTTCGGCGGCGCTTGACCAGTACATCGTGTCCCACCCGGATTATCTGATGAAGCGCTCGCCGGAGAACGCGCTGCTGAATCCGGATAATTTGTATATTCTGCTCAACCACTTCAAGTGCGCGGCGTTTGAACTGCCGTTTGAGGACGGCGAGGGCTTGGGGAATGCGCCCGGAGCGCCGGAACTGCTGGAATACCTCGATGAGGCGGGGATTCTGCGGCACGTCGGCGGGCGGTATCACTGGTCGGCGGAGGATTTCCCGGCAAGCGAGATTTCCCTGCGGTCGGCGCGGGCGGAGGAGAATTTCGTCATCATCGACACGACCGATCCGGCGAACCACCGCGTCATCGGCGAAATGGACCGCTACACCGTGCCGATGCTGCTGCACGAAAATGCGATTTACATGCACGAGGCACAGCAGTATCAGGTGGAAAAGCTGGATTTCGACGCCTGCAAAGCGTTCATCCGCCGCGTGGACGTGGGGTACTACACCGACGCGGACTTGAATGTGACGCTCTCCCTGCTGGACAAGGAGAAGGAGGAAGAGCAGGACGGCGGGCTGACGGCGCTGGGCGAAATCCGCGTATCGACCTTGGTGACGATGTTCAAGAAGATTAGGTTCGATACGCACGAAACCTTGGGGTTCGGGCATGTGCGGCTGCCGGAGACGGAAATGCACACAACCGCCATGTGGTGGACGCTGCCGGATGCGCTGGCGGCACGGTTTGAGAGCGACACGCTGAAAAATGGCATGATGGGCGTGGCGAATCTGCTGCGGATTGTTGCGCCGCTGTCGCTGATGTGTGCGCCGCAGGACATTGCAATCGTCTATCAGGTGAAAAGCCCGCTGACGGACAAGCCGACGCTGCTGCTGTACGACAACATCCCCGGCGGCATCGGGCTGGCGCAGAAGGCGTATGCCATGCGGAAGCTCCTGCTGGAGCAGGCGCTGCAAGTTGTGCGGGACTGCGCGTGCCGTCAGGGCTGTCCGGGGTGCGTCGGGCCGGTGGGCGAAATCGGCGAGGACGGCAAAGCGACCGCCATCGCCCTCTTGGAGGCGCTGACGGAATGAATCTGCGAGACAAACTCAAGGCGATTGAAAAGCCGAAATCACCCCCGAAAGCGCCGGAAAAGCAGTTCACGGACTGCTACCACGGGCGGGAAATGCGCGAGTTATCCGAATTTCCCGGCGCGTTTGACCTTGACCTGTCCGCCCTTCGCCTGATGACGCAGGAAGAATTGCCGGACGATCTCGACCCGCGGAACATTCTCTATCTGGATACCGAAACCACCGGGTTTATGGGCGCGGGGACTGTCGCGTTCGAGGTCGGCATGGGCTGCCTGACGGATTCGGGATTCCAGATTCATCAGCTGGTGATGCGCGATTATCCGGAGGAAAAGTTTCTGCTGCAATCCATTGCGGATACGCTGATGGGCTACGACGCGATCTGCACCTTCAACGGACGGACGTTCGACGTGCCGCTGCTGCGCGACCGCTTCCTGATGAACCGTATGGATGCGTCATGCCTTGATAAACCGCACATTGATCTATTGCACATTGCGCGGCGGGTGTTCAAACTGCGCCTGCAGCGGTGCAATCTGGGCAAGCTGGAAGAGGCAGTGCTGGGCATTCCGCGCTTTGATGATTTGCCGGGCGCGCAGGTGCCGCAGCGCTTCTTCGACTACCTCAAGACGGGAAGTTTTGACCTGCTGACGGACGTGCTGGAACACAACGCGCAGGACGTGGCGAGCCTATGCGTGCTGCTGACGGCGATGGTGGAAATGTACCGCGCACCGGAAAACGTGCGGCACGACGAGGATGTGTTCTCAATGGGCGTGGCGCTGGAACGCTTTCAGCATGTGCCGGAAGCGCGGAAGTGCTATCAGCTGACGAGCGGCAATCTTCATGCGCAGGGGCAGGAGCGTCTTGCGCAGAGCTACCGCCGGGGCGGCGAGCGAGACGAGGCGGTAAAGGTCTGGCTGGGAATGATTGCGCGGCACGAGGGCGGAACGAAGCCCTACATCGAGCTGGCGAAGCACTATGAGCATTACGAGCGGGACTACGAGTCCGCGCTGGACATGACGCGGCGGGCGATGGCGCTGTCCGCCGAGCCGTCATTATTCGATCCGCCCTCTGTACAAGAGGAGCAAAATGCGCTACAATATCGGTATGACCGCCTGAAAAAGAAGGCAGCCAAAAACCGCTGAAGGAGAAACGACAATGGGATTCATGGCGACCATCAAGGCGCAGCAGGCCATGCGCGCGCACGGGAAAGGCGATCTGGAACAGGCAAAGAAGCTCTATGAGGAAGCTATTGACAAGGGGCTGATGTCCGCGCGCCCGATGCTGGGCTATGCGATTCTGCTGATTCGCGAGGGCAGCTACGACAAGGCGATGCCCCTGCTCATCAAGGCGCAGAAGTGCCCTGACCTCACGCCCGACCAGAAGAGTCAGCTTTTTGTGGATTATGCGGCGTGCCTGATGAAGAAGGGCGAGCTGGACAAGGCGATTCATCTGCTGGAAAAGCAGCACAACCGCGCGCCGATTGGTCTGACCTATCAGACGCTGGGATACATGTACGTCGAGAAGTATTCGGGCGCAAAGCCGGTTGCGGAAGCCGCGCCGGAGAAAGCCGCCGAAGCGCCGGAAATGCCCGAAGCGCCGGAAATGCCCGAAGCGCCGGAAACGGAAGCATCCACCGAAGCAGCGGAAGAGCAGCCGAAGGTCAAAACGCAGGAGGACATTGACCGCGAATGGCAGGAGGGCATCGACAAAATGTTCGCCTTCATTCAGGAGTCGGTGGACTATGACGACGAAGACCCGGTGTGCCTGGACAACTTGGGTCAGGCATATTACCGCGTGACGGGCGAGAAGGACAAGGCGAAGGAATGGTTCGAGAAGGCACACGCGGAGAAGGATTCGCAGATTGACACGCTGTGGTTCCTGTCGCGCTATGATTTGGAAGCGGGCGACAAGGCAGCGGCGATTGCAAAGCTGGAAAAGGCGCTGGACGGGCGCTTCTCCCCGCTGAATTTCTGCACGAAGGATATGGTGCGGGAAGAAGTGGAGAGACTGAAAAAGTAAAGCAAAATCCCTGCATAAACACGCGAAAACATTATGCAGATGTCGCCAACTGAATCGCGCGAAAGGGTCAAGGGAGAAACTCCCTTGCAGAGGCAGAGCCTCTGGGGGCATATGATGTCAGCGGAGGGGGTGTATATCCTCTCCGCCAAGACCTGTTTTGGAGGAATCACCATGGAAAAGGAAACACTGATCGTCGTTGGGCTGGGGAATCCGGGCACGCAGTACGCCCATACCCGCCATAACGCGGGGTTCGATACGCTGGAAATGCTCTGCCGCAAGTGGGGCGTGACACTGAACAAGAGCAAGTGCAAGGGGCTGCTGACCGAAACGACCGTGGACGGCAAGCGTGTCGTCCTCTGCGCCCCGCAGACGTTCATGAACCTGTCCGGCGAGTGCGTCAGCGAACTGCTCAATTGGTATAAAGTGCCGCTGGAAAATCTGCTTATCATCTATGATGACATTGATTTGCCCGCCAGCCGCCTGCGCGTCCGCAAATCCGGCAGTGCCGGGACGCATAACGGAATGCGCTCCATCATCGCCCATACGCCGGGGCAGAATTTCCCGCGCGTGCGGGTCGGCGTGGGCGCAAAGCCCGATGGCTGGGACTTGGCAGACTGGGTATTGAGCAAGTACACCATCCGCGAAGAGCAAATCGCCATGCAGCAGGCGTTCGAGCGTGCGGCGGACTGCGTGGAGGACTGGGTCAAAAACGGTATTGACCATGCCATGCAGGAATACAATAAGACCGTGTAAGCACAGGCGTATTTTTCGTACCACGACTCATCCCAAGGAGCGCATATGAATCAGGCATTATTATCCGGCATTGCGTCGAAAGCGTATGACAAGCTGCTGAAAGCAACGGAAAGCAAACAGCCCATCGCCGTGACGGGGCTGCCGGACACAATGGCGGCGTATATCGCGTCAAAACTCTGCGCCGATACGGGCAAAAAGGTGCTGCTGATTTCCGGCAACGACCTCAAGGCGGCGCACGACGCCGAGGACGGCCAGCAGCTGCTGGAAACGGGTGTGGCGTGTCTGCCGGGCGGCGAAATCGACCTTACGCGCGGCGCGTCGAGCCACGAAAGCGCGTGGCGGCGGCTGGAAGCGCTGGCAAGGGCGCAGGAGGGGGATATCCGCCTGCTCTGCACGAGCATGGACGCCGCCTTGCAGCGCATGGGCAGCGCCGACCGCTTCCGCGAAGAGACGATTCGCCTTGCTCCCGGCGACCGAATCGACCTGAACGACCTCATCCGCCGCCTGACCGCCATGGGCTACGAGCGCGTCAGCATGGTGGAGGGCAAGGGGCAGTGCGCCCTGCGCGGCGGCATCATCGACGTGTACCCGCCGGCGTGCAGCCAGAGTTTGCGCATTGAGTTCTTCGACGACGAGGTGGACTCCATCCGCGAATTTGACTGCATCAGCCAGCGCAGCCTCGATTCGGTGGAGAAATGCACGCTCACGCCCGCGACGGAGGTATTGCTTCCAACGGCGGAGGCGGAAAAGGCAGCGCGGCGGATGCGGGACGCCATCGAGCGGCAGGGGGGCGACCTGACGCCCGCAAGTTCGACGCTCTTTTCGGATTTGCCGCCGCTGCCGGAGGACGACGCGGACGCGCCGGACTTCTTCGACAAGAACATCACCCCGAAGATTCGCGAAAAGCAGCAGACTGCCGCGCGCAAGGCGGAACTCGAACGCCGCCGCGCCCAACTGATGGCGGACGCGGACATGCTGGCGGAGGGGCTGCCGTTCAAGCGCATTCGGGCGTGGCTGACCGTGCTGACGGACGATACTTACACGGTGCTGGACTGGTTTGAGCCGGACATTGTGGTGCTGAGCGACCCGAATCTGCTCAGGAAGCGCGCGGAGGAACGCCGAGCGGGCTTCGCGGAGGATCTCGAAGGCGCGATGAGCCGCGACGAAGCCGTCAAGGAGCAGGAAACCCTGCTGATGGACTGGGACGAGCTGCTGCGGCATGTGCAGGGGTACGCGACGGTCGCGGTGACGGAGTTTCTGGAGGGCATGGCAGGCGTGGCGGTCAAGGATGCCGCCGACCTTGGCGTGCAGCGCGTGGCAGGGTATTCCTCGCAGCTTCGCCCGCTGGCGGAGGATTGCGACGGCTGGCTGCGCGAGGGCTACCGCGTGGCGGTGCTGTGCGGCGGCGTGGCGCGCGGTCAGCGTCTGGCGGCGGCGCTGGAAGAACACGATGTTGCCGCGTCGTTCGCGGAGAAAATCGACAAGCTGCCGGAAGAATGTGTGCAGGTGCTGCCCGGCACGCTGACGCACGGCTTCATCTGGGAAGAAGCGCGCCTGATTGTCGTCAGCGACACGGACGTGTACGGTACGGGCTACCGCAAGGCGAAGAAGCGGCAGGCGGCGGGCGAGAAGATTGCCGCGTTCACTGACCTGAAGCCCGGCGACTTTGTGGTGCATGAGGAACATGGCGTCGGCATTTATCTTGGCACAGCGCAGATGAAAAACGGCGGCACGCGCCGGGATTATCTGCAAATCCAGTATCAGGGGAGCGACAAGCTCTATGTGCCGATTGAGGCGCTCAGCCGCGTGCAGCGCTACATCGGCAATCCGGCGAATCCCCCGAAGCTGAACAAGCTCGGCGGCGGCGACTGGCAGAAGCAGAAGGCGAAGGTCAAAGAGGGCCTGAAAAAGATGGCGTTTGACCTTGTGAAGCTCTATGCGCGGCGGTCGCAGGAGACGGGCTTTGCGTTCAGCGCGGATACGCCGTGGCAGCGCGAGTTTGAGGACATGTTCCCCTACGAGCTGACCCCGGATCAAGAGCAGAGCGTGAAGGAAATTACGGCGGACATGGAGTCGCCGCGCAACATGGACAGGCTGCTGTGCGGCGACGTGGGTTACGGTAAGACGGAGGTCAGCCTGCGCGCGGCGTTCAAGGCGCTGATGGACTCCAAGCAGGTGGCGATTCTCGCGCCGACAACGATTCTGGCGCAGCAACACTACAACACGGTCTTGAAGCGCTTCAAGGGCTTCCCGGTCAAGGTGGACGTGCTGAGCCGCTTCCGCACGGCGAAGGAAACCAAGGACGTTCTGCGCCGCGTGAAGGAGGGCGAAATCGACATCCTTGTCGGTACGCACCGCATTCTGGGCAAAGACGTGCAGTTCAAGAACCTCGGTCTGCTGATTGTGGACGAAGAGCAGCGATTTGGCGTGCAGCACAAGGAAATCATCAAGAACATGAAGCATCAGGTGGATGTGCTGACGCTGTCCGCCACGCCGATTCCGCGCACGCTGCACATGTCGATGGTCGGCATCCGCGATATGTCCGTGCTGGAAACGCCGCCGGAGGAACGCCTGCCGGTGCAGACGCGCGTGATTGACTACAACGACGGTGTGATTCGCGACGCGATTCTGCGCGAGGTGTCGCGCGGGGGACAGGTGTACTTCCTCTATAACTCTGTGCAGACCATCGGCGCGTTCTATGAACGCTTGAAGCAGCTTGTGCCGGAAGCGCGCATCGGCGTGGCGCACGGGCAGATGCGCGAACACGGCTTGGAGGACGTGATGATGGACTTCTACGGCGGCAGCTACGACGTGCTGCTCTGCACGACCATCATCGAAAGCGGCTTGGACGTGCCGACGGCGAACACACTGATTGTCTTTGACGCGGACCGTTTCGGGCTGAGCCAGCTTTATCAGCTGCGCGGGCGCGTCGGGCGGAGCAACCGGCAGGCGTATGCGTACTTCACCATCCGCCCGGAGCGGAGTCTGTCCGAGACGGCGGAGAAGCGGCTGGAAGCCATCCGCGAGTTCACCGAGTTCGGCGCGGGCTTCCGTATCGCCATGCGCGACCTTGAAATCCGCGGTGCGGGCAATATTCTGGGGCCGGAACAGCACGGGCATCTGGCGACCGTCGGCTACGACATGTACTGCAAGCTGATGGAGGAAACGCTTCAGGAGGCGCGCGCGGAGCAGGAGGGTCTGCCGCCCGCAAAGCCGCACCTCGAAACGCGCGTGGACATCAAGGTGGATGCGTATCTGCCGGACGACTATGTACACGACGACCGGCAGCGGATGGAGATGTACAAGCGGATTGCGAGCCTAACGACGCAGGCAGACCGCGAGGACATCACCGACGAGCTGCTTGACCGCTTCGGCGAAGTGCCGCCGGTGGTGGAGACGCTGCTGGACGTGGCGCAGGTGCGCGTGCTGGCGAATCAGCTTGGCGTGTCGCTGGTGACCTACAAGCGCGGCGGCTTCCTCGTGATGAAGCTGAACGCGGAGTACATGCCCGATCAGGCGGCGTTTATCCCCGCGATGGCGATGACGGACAAGCGCCTGATGCCCTCGACCACCGCACCGGACGTGCTGCTGCTGGTTGACCCGACGCTTGGCGAATACGCGATGCTGTCCGAAGCGGTGAAGGTGCTGGGGAAGCTCAATGAGAATATCGAGACGATGCTGAAAAAGCAGAAGAAGGGAGAAAAACATGAAAACACTTGATAAGCTGATGATGACGATTGTGGGCTTGCTGTGCTTCTGCGTCTCTGCGGCGGCTCTGATTTTCATGGATTTCAGCACGGAACACGGCGTGATTTATGCAGACGCGCTGTACTGCATTCCCGTCTGCGTGCTGCTGCTTGCCTTTGCCGTGCTGACGATACTGAAATTCCGCACGGGCTATGACGGTAATCTGAAACTTGCAGGAATTGTCTGGGATGTGTTGTTCGCGCTTGCCTTTCTGCCGATTCTGGGCGTTCCCGCGATTGCGCAGGCAAGCGGCGCCTATGGATTGCTCTGCAAGGTACTGTTCGTGCTGGTGCTGCTGATGCCGAAAGTTTGGATTCTGCTGCCGAAACGGGGCGAATGAGCGCATCAGTCGCGCTGCGTGCGAATCCCCCTGCAACATAAAAGACCAAGAAACATGGGTGTGTGCTGCGAAGGGGTCAAGGGGGCGACCGCAGACTTCGTCTGTTTTCTTTGCCCCCTTGTCGCCTCCGCAGAGGCGAAACCCTCTGCAACAAGAGCAATCAGCCACAAAAGAGAAGAACGCAAAAATCCTCCGAAGGAAAGTGATGAGCAATGCCGCAGGAAACCTTCCTGACCGCCGCGAATCCCCCCGCGCCGCTGGCGGAGCGCCTTCGTCCGCAAAACCTCGATGAGTTTGCCGGACAGGAGCACTTGATCGGACGCGGCAAAGTCCTGCGCCGCATGATTGAGGGCGATTTGGTGTCCTCCATGATTTTCTGGGGGCCGCCGGGCGTGGGCAAAACCACGCTCGCGCAGATTATCGCCCATCAAACGAAGAGCCACTTCATCAACTTCTCCGCCGTCACCAGCGGCATCAAGGAAATCCGGCAGGTGATGGAGCAGGCGGAAAGCGACCGGCATTTTGGCATCCGCACGATTGTGTTCGTGGACGAAATCCACCGCTTCAATAAGGCGCAGCAGGATGCTTTCCTGCCCTACGTCGAGAAGGGGAGCATTATCCTCATCGGCGCGACGACCGAAAACCCGTCCTTTGAAGTCAACAGCGCCCTGCTGTCGCGCTGCCGCGTGTTCGTGCTGCACGCGCTGACGGAGGAGAACGTCATGACGCTGCTGCACCGCGCCTTGCAGGACGAACGCGGCTTCGGCGGACAGAAAATCGACATGGCGGAGGATTTGCTGCGCGCAATCGCGGTTTTCGCCAACGGCGACGCGCGAACCGCCCTTTCGACGCTCGAAATGGTCATCCTCAATGCCGACTTGGACGAAAACGGTCTTGCGCATGTGACGCCGGAGACGGTCGCGCAGTGTACGTCGCGGCGGTCGCTGCTCTACGATAAGAAGGGCGATGGGCACTATGACCTCATCAGCGCGCTGCACAAGTCCATGCGCAATTCCGACCCGGACGCGGCGGTCTATTGGCTGGCACGGATGCTGGAAAGCGGCGAAGACCCGCTGTATATCGCGCGGCGCGTCGTGCGGTTCGCGAGCGAGGACATCGGGCTGGCGGATTCGCGCGCGCTGGAAACGGCAGTCGCGGCGTATCAGGCGTGTCACTTTCTGGGGATGCCGGAATGCACGGTGCATCTGACGCAGGCGGTGGTGTACATGGCGATGGCGCCGAAATCGAACGCGCTGTATGTGGCGTATGAGACGGCGAAAAAGGATGCGCAGGAGCAAATCGCGGAGCCTGTTCCGCTGCAAATCCGGAATGCGCAAACCAGCTTGATGAAGAACCTCGGCTATGGCAAGGGCTACGTGTACGCGCATGACACGCAGGAGAAGCTGTCCGCGATGACGTGCCTGCCGGATTCGCTGCAGGGGAAGCGCTACTATCAGCCGACGGAGCAGGGGAACGAGGGGCGGTATAAGCAGCGGCTGGAAGAAATTTTGCGATGGAAAGAGGAGCATAGGGGGAAATAAGCGGAAAATCCCCCCAAAAACAAAAGAGCCTTGCAGGAGCATCACACGCTGCAAGGCTCTTTTGTATGGAGCGACTGGAAGGACACACCCAATCACAGTTCCTTTTTGAGGAGAATTATCTCTTCTGTTCGGGATTCTTCCACAAATCCGTGTTTCAGAAAAAGGCTGACAGCCGGATTGTCGATGGCAATATCATCGTACAGAACGGAAACGCCGTTGCTTTTCGCCGCGGAACACAGCAAATCCAATGCTTCGCCGCCATAGCCTCTTCTTCTGTATTTCGCATAAATCATGACGTTGGCTATTTCCTGCTGCATTTCGGCATCATAGTGATAGGCAATTTCGCCAACAAACTGACCATCTTCGTTTTTGAGATACCTGTAATACCGCTTGCCATCAGGGTCGGCAATCCAGCAATCGTACCAGCCACGCCATTTATCTTCCCCAAAGGGAATTGTCCCGCCCCATGCGTGATTGTAAGACATGGTATCTTCATCCGCCAGCATCATTTGCCGAAACCACAAGTCCTCATATTTTGGCTCATACAGCGTCAGCATATTGACCTCCTGATGATGACTGTATTTCCAGATGGAAAGGCAAGAAAAAATCCGAACCCGCTTCCAATTGGAAAGTCAGATTCGGATTCTTCATGTCGTGCCGGAAGTGGGACTTGAACCCACACGACATCGCTGCCAACGGATTTTGAGTCCGTCGCGTCTGCCATTCCGCCATTCCGGCAAGCACAAAATAGTATAGCATAAAATCGGCGGTTTTGCAAGCGGTTTTGCGCGGTGACGGAAAATTTTCGGGTGCATGGGCAAAAAAAGGACTGTCCCGTTTTGCAGGACAGTCCGTAGGAATTACTTCCGCAGGGTGATGACGATGTGGCGCTTCGGCTCTTCGCCCTCGGAGTGGGTGTCCACCAGCTCGTTGGGCTGGAGCGCGGAGTGAATCACGCGGCGCTCATAGGGGTTCATGGGCTCCAGAGAAACCTTGCGGCCCGTCTTGACGGCGCGGTTCGCCATGCGGTTCGCCAGACGAATCAGCGTGTCTTCGCGCTTGGCGCGGTAGTTCTCCGTGTCCAGCGTGACGCGGGTGTAGTGATCCTGCCCCTTGTTGATGCGCAGGCTCGTCAGGTACTGGAGGGCGTCCAGCGTCTCGCCGCGGCGGCCAATCAGGATGCCCAGCGTGTCGCCCGTCATCTGCGCGAAGATGTTGTTCTCCGCGTCCGTACCCATCGCGACGGTCACGTCAACGCCCATCAGGTGGGTCAGCTCCTTGAGGAAGCTCTGCGCCTGACCGACGGGGGAGGCGGGGTCAATCTGCTCGTCGGGAATCATGGTGACGACGGGCTTTTCCAGCGGGGCAGCGGGTGCCTTCGGGGGAAGAGGCTTGCGCTCCGGCTTCGGGGCGGATTCGCCCTCTGCCTTGGGCTGACGCGGCTTGTCCTTCTTCGGGCGGTCATTGCGCTTGCGCTGCACGGGCGCGGGACGCTCGGCGGCATCAGCAGCAGGGGCGGCATCCGTCACAGCGGGAGCAGCTTCCACAGCGGGCGCTTCCACCGGGGCTTCGACCTTCGCTTCCACCTTCACCTCGGCGGGCTTTTCCTGCACGGGCTTGGGCTGGGGCTTGGGCTGGGGCTTCGGCTGCACGGGTTTGGGCTGCGGCTTCGGTTGAGCAGCGGGCTTGGGCGCTTCCACCTTCACGGAGGACAGCAAATCCGCCAGCGGATCGTCTTCTTCGACTTCCTCTTCCACCTCATGGAGCGTCAGGCGGAGCTTGCAGGGCTTTGAGCCGAAGAGACCGAACAGTCCCTTGCTGCCTTCTTCCAGCGTTTCCACGGTAACATCGGAGATGGTGGCATGCAGGGCGGTCAAACCGTTCTGCAGCGCTTCTTCGTAGTTTTTGCCAGTAGCTTCGTAGGTTTTCATGATTGCTCTCCTATCACTTCAGCGAACCGGTATTCTTGTTGGGGTTGGCGGCTTCGAGGGCTTCCTTGCGGTCAAGGTACATGTTGATGCCCTTGGTCTGCACGATGGCAATCACGTTCGAGGCGACCCAGTAGAGGGCAAAAATCGCGTTGTAGTTGAAGCACAGAATCAGCGTGAAGATGGGGAAGAAGTAGTTCATGAACTTCATGCTGTTCTGCGCCTGCTGGGCCTGCGCGTCATCCGCGGCGGGGGTCTGCGCCGTGCCGGTGAGCTTTGTCATCAGGAACTGACCGCCGGCAGCGAGAATCGGCAGGATGAAATAGCCGTTGTAGTTCACGAAAATGTGGAGGTTGAACAGCGGAATGGCCAAGTCGCTGTAGTACTTGACGTGCTCCATATAAGCGGGCAGCTGCTCCATGGTAGTGTAGATGGTCTGAATCGTTGTGTTCAGCGCATCGCCGGTAAAGGATTCCGCCGTCAGCGCAAGACCCTTATCCGCCAGCAGAGCGAGCGTCTCCTGCGGCAGCTTGTTGAACACGGCAAGCCATTCGTTTGTGGCGATTTGACGCAGAGAATCAAGATTCGGCCAGGCCGCCGCGAAGGGGGAGTCCGGCATCCACACGTTCTTGACCCACAGCCACGAATCCAGCGCCGGATTGCCCGAGGCGATGACGTCGAACGCCTGCTGTGCCAGATGCTCGTTGGCGACCATTCTCATGGCGGTGAACATCGCGAAGAGGATCGGGAGGCTGATCAGCATCGGCAGGCAGGAGGAAAGGGGATTGACGCGCTGCTCGCGGTAGAGCTCCTGCAGCTTTTTGTTCATCTTGTCCGGGTCTTTTTCGTACTTCTTCTGGAGTTTTGCCTGCATGGGGGCAATCTTCTGCATCTTGCGCATCCCGACACGGCTCTTGTAGTCGAACGGCATGACGATCAGACGCACCAGCAGCGTGAACAGCACGACCGCCCAGCCGTAGTTGCCCACGAAGCCGTAAATCCATTCCAGTATGGTCTTCAGAAATTCGTTGATGCCCATGAGTTCATTCCTTTCTTAATGTGGTACAGGGGTCTTCGGGCACGGGATCATAGCCGCCTTTGGAGAACGGATTGCAACGCAGGACGCGCCATGCCGCCAGCCGCGCACCCTTGACAGCCCCGTAGCGCTCGATGGCGGTTTGCGCGTACTGGCTGCAAGTGGGCGTATAGCGGCAGCGTGGGCCGCCCTTATAGGGGCTGATGGCGCTGCGGTAGAACTGAATCCCCCAGAGCAAGGCGCGTTTCATGGCGCATCTGGGCTTTTCGGCTGTGTTGGAAGAGCACCGTGCTTTTTCAGCAGGTAGCGCACATCCTTCTGCAGCGAGGAAAAGCTGGCAGCAGCGGCTGAGGGTCTGGCGACGACGACGTACAGGCCGCTTTTCACATCCCCCAGATAGGGCCGGAAGCATTCGCGCAGGCGGCGCTTGACCTTATTGCGGGTCACAGCGTTGCCAACCTTCTTGCTGACGGAAAAGCCGACCTTCATGCCCCGACCTTTGGCGACGAGCATGACCAAATCCCGACAAGCGGCGCTCCGTCCACGGTGGTAGACATATTGGAACGCCTTGTTTTTTTGCAGCCGATAGCGTCTTTCCATTGGGTTACAGTCCTTTGTTCTCGATTGAATGATGGGCGTATGATGCTGTTTCCGGATGCGAATGCGCAAGCAGATGGCGCAGGTGAATCCGGAAATAGTATGAACCCGAAGTAAAGGAAAAGCGCGCCCGGAAGCGTACCTCGCGGGTACATCGGGCGCGCTTCATCCACGAATGGAGCGCGGATTGTCATTGGACAATCCTGCTGTCCTGTGGCGTCTGGCACATTCAGCGTCTCTGAATAAGCCTGAAAGAAAATTCTCTCAATCAGACGGTCAGGGACTTGCGGCCGCGACGACGACGGGCGGAGAGCACGCGGCGACCGTTCTTGGTGGCCATACGCGCGCGGAAGCCGTGCACTTTGCTGCGCTGACGCTTCTTGGGCTGGTAGGTACGGAACATGTTCAACACTCCTTACAAATCAAATTTCGTAACCGGAGGACAGACATCCGCCGGGGTGCTACAATACAGCCTTTACAGTATATCGGATTTCCTTCGCTTTGTCAAGGCTTTGCCGGGGACTTTTTCAGCTTTCGCGCCTTTTGGAAGCGGGATTTTTTGCCCACCTTTTGGGCGAAATGGGATTACTTCTTCAGAATCTCCACCATTTCGGCGGGGGTGACGATGAAATGCCGGACGGGGTAGTGCTTCTGATTGCCTGTGACGAGATAAGCACCGTCGTCCCGCTTCTCCATGGCGACTTCATAGAACACAAGGTCGTCCATGTCAATCAGGATTTCGCCCGTCGGTTTTGGCTGCACCTCGATGCCGAACTGACGGATAGCATCCACCACTGTCCGCACGGTTTCCACCTGCAAATGGAACTTTTTCTGACACAGCACTTCCTCATACTCTGCCAGAATATCGGGATGATACAGCGGGACGATGGCGCCCGTCAGCATGGCGCGAAACACCTGTCGCGGCGGGGAATCTGGGTTCTTCGTAATCAAGGCGGACACGATGACGTTCGTATCCACGACGGCATAGCACTTCACTGCTTAACCGCCTTCCGAGCGGCGCGAACCGCTGCGATTTCTGCGTTGATTTCGTCCTGGGTCATGTCCGGCGCACCAGACGCCTGCTGGAACAGTGCGTCCAAAGCATCCAGTGCTTCCGGGCGGGTGACGGTCTCTTTGGGCAGCCTCGTAGTGAACGGCAGTCCGCGCTCCAGCTTGCTGCGGACGAGGAACATCCGAAATGCCGTGGGCAAATCCAGACCCAGCATTTCGTAGATCTCCGAAACTTCCTCCTTCAGCTTTTTATCGACACGCACCTGAACCAATACTTGCTCTGCCATAAGAGTACCTCCTAAATTGCATTGATAGTCAATACAATAATATGCTTTCTGCATCTATATTATACAGCATTTCAATACAAATTGCAAGAGGGCGAATTTCGCTCCTGCGCAGCTTGACACGGCAAATCATGTCGCATGAACGAAAGCTGACATCATCAGCAGACAGAGAAAACGTATTTTTTGCGGAAAAGTGATGGAAAGTGCGAGATTCCCGCTTTACAAGCACGGCAAAGTGTGCTATACTGTCCCGCGGTACTCAAAGCAATCCTTTAATCCCAGCACGAGAGGCTGGAAAGGCACGCAGCGAACCGACAGAAACAGAGCTGCCTGCGCCCGACCGCGCGGTCAGACTGAATATGCGAAACATTGCGCCTTTTCCTGCGGCATCCGACGGGAAAGGCACTTTCTTTTTGGCAAAATGCCGCTGATTTGCCCCAAAGCACGCGGGGGAAATCAGCAGAGGAAAAATGAGGAGGATTCCGACGATGATGAACATGCAGGCAGGCATTCCGAAAGCCCAGCTGATGGCGGGCGACGCGATGAACCGCGCCCTGACGCGCATGGCGCACGAGATGATGGAGCAGCTGATGCCGCTGGAAAACGTGGTGCTGGTGGGCATTCGCCGCCGCGGGGTGCCGCTGGCGCAGCGCTTGTCGGACATCATCGAGAAGTACGAGCATGTGCGCATTCCGGTGGGCGAAGTGGATATTGCCATGTACCGCGATGACCGCGATCCGGCGCAGCTGAACGTCGAGGTGCAGGAAAAGCACCTGCCGGTGGACGTGACGGGCAAGGTGGTTGTGCTGGTGGACGACGTGCTGCACACGGGGCGCACGGTTCGCGCCGCCATGGATGCGATTCTTGACCAAGGCCGTGCCGCACGCATCTGCCTGGCGGTGCTGATTGACCGCGGTCATCGCGAGCTGCCCATCCGCGCGGACTTCGTCGGCAAGAACGTCCCGACCTCGAACAACGAGCAGATCGGCGTTCAAATGGAAGAAATCGACGGCGGCGACGGCGTTGCCCTCTACGACGGGCGGATGAATAGGTGACCCAAGGGGCGCTGCCCCTTGACCCCGCAAGGGAGTTCCTCCCTTGACCCTTTCGCGCGATTGAATCGGTGACGCTCTCACGCTGTTTTCGCGTGTTGATTGGGGGAACCCAAGGGGCGCTGCCCCTTGACCCTGCCAAAGGGTCTTCGACCCTCTGGACTCCCTTTCGCGCGATTCAGTTGGTCGCATTTGCATACAGCTTCCGCGTGTTTATTGGGGGAACGTGGGTATCCGATAATTTGATTGTACTCCGCACAAGCGGATTTGCAATAATCGCCTTCATTTGAAAGCGGTTGACAACAGCATATATGGAGGAAGGACGGAATCACATGACCAATCAGAAACTTTCCCCGGCGAAGTTCACTCTGCTGGGTTTCCAGCACATGTTCGCCATGTTCGGCGCAACCGTGCTTGTGCCGACCTTGACGGGTCTGTCTGTCAGCGCAACCCTGCTCTTTGCGGGTCTGGGCACGCTGTTGTTCCACCTCATCACGGGCGGCAAAGTCCCTGCGTTCCTCGGTTCGAGCTTCGCGTTCCTCGGCGGCTATGCGGCGGTGAAGGCAATGCCGCAGTTCGCGGACGGCACGATGAACTGGATTCCCTACGCTGGCGTGGGCGTGGCGGTCGCGGGTCTGATTTACGTCGTTGTCGCGGGTCTGTTCAAGATCTTCGGCGCGCAGAAGGTCATGCGCTTCTTCCCGCCGATTGTCACCGGCCCCATCATCATCTGCATCGGCATGATTCTGGCGAACTCCGCCATCAACAACTGCTCCAATAACTGGCTCATCGCGATTCTGGCGGTGGTCATCGTGGTGGCGTTCAACATCTGGGGCAAGGGCATGTTCAAGATTATCCCGATTCTGCTGGGCGTGGTCGGTTCTTACGCCGTCGCGGCGGTGACGGGTCAGGTGGACTTCACCCCTGTCAAGGAAGCGGCTTGGCTGGGTCTGCCCTTCCAGTGGAAGGATACCGCGTTCTCCCTCTTTGGCGGCTGTGACGGCACGCTGCTGCTGAACTGCATCATTACTGTTGCCCCGATTGCGCTGGCGACGATGATGGAGCACATTGGCGATATGTCCGCCATCTCCTCGACGGTCGGCAAGAATTTCATCGCAGATCCGGGTCTGCACCGTTCTCTGCTGGGCGATGGTCTGGCGACGACGATGGCGGCGCTCTTCGGCGCTCCGGCGAACACCACTTACGGCGAGAACACCGGCGTGCTGGCGCTGACCCGCGTCTACAACCCTGCGGTTGTCCGCATGGCAGCAGTGCTGGCAGTCGTATTCTCCTTCTGCCCGAAGTTCGCGGAGCTGATTCACTGCATGCCCGCGGCGACCATCGGCGGCGTGTCGCTGATTCTCTACGGCATGATTTCCGCGGTCGGCGTGCGCAATGTGGTTGAAAATCAGGTGGACTTTGCGAAGAGTCGCAATGTCATCATCGCGGCGGTGATTATGTCCCTTGCGCTGGGCATCAACTTCTCCAACGCGGGCGCGATTGTGTTCACCGTTGGTCAGGTGACCATCAGCCTGTCTGGTCTGGCGGTGGCGTCTCTGGTCGGCATCCTGCTGAACGCGGTGCTGCCGGGCAACGACTACGTCTTCGGCAAGAGCGAACAGGGCGATCAGGCGGTCAACTTCAAGGTGTAATGATACTACTTTCTGCATTCGCCTGCGCCATCTGCTTGCGCCTTTTCCCCGCTGACGTCCGCTCGTTCCATTTAGCGTAGCGCTGCTACGCTGCATTTCACTCGCGTTAGTCAGCGTGAAAAATTCGCGGCGCATCTCGGCACATTCTCATTTGAAAATAGTATTATAATAGTAGTAATTCCTCAAGAGCGGCATCTGTGCAAAGCAGGTGCCGCTTTTCTGGATTTTCGGGGAAAATATTTTCTTTTTCCTCTTGACAATGGGCATGAAGAGGAGTATTATCACATATGAACGAATGCTCACATGTTTGTTCTCTGGACGATGCCGTCCGGCGAACAGCGTGATTCGGAATAAATAGCGGAAAGGTCGTCGGAAACCATGAAGAAAACGTGGAGAATCGACATTGACTGCCCGAACTGCGCGGCAAAGGTGGAACGCGCACTGCAAAAGCTGCCGGGTGTGGTGGGTGCGTCGGTGAATTATGTGCAGAAGAAAATCACACTGGAAGCGACTGCCGACCGCTTCGAGGAAGTGCGCAAGGCGGCATACGCGAAGATGAAGGAAATCGAACCCGACGCGGAGATTTTCTTCGATGAAGCGGAAGAGCCGTCCGGCGCGTCTTGTCCATGCGGCGGGCATCATCACGAGGACGATGATGAAGACGAGCATGAGCATCACCAGCATCATCACGACAGCGAATGCGGCTGCGGTCACGAGCATCATCATCATGATGATAATGACCATGACGAACGCGAGCATCACGAGCACTCGCATGAGCATGGTCACGAACACGGCGGCGCGAACAAGGGCAAGAAACTGATGATTCGCGTTGCGACTGCGGTCGCGCTGCTGGCGCTGGGGCTGGTCAGCAAGACGAATCTGGGCGAAACGCACTGGGCGACGATTGTTGTGTTCATTGCGGCGTATCTGGTCGCGGGCTACGACGTGCTGTGGCGCGCCATCTGCAACATCCGCCATGGCGAAGTGTTCGACGAGAACTTCCTGATGACGGTTGCGTCCGTCGGCGCAATGTGCGTCGCGGAATATGCGGAAGGCGTCGCGGTCATGGTACTGTACCAAATCGGCGAATACTTCCAAGATAAGGCGGTTGACAAGAGCCGCGAATCCATCACGAAGCTGATGGACATTCGCCCAGACTATGCGAATCTGGTGGAAGGCAACGACAGCCGCCGCGTCAGCCCCGAACAGGTGCGCGTGGGCGACATCATCCTCGTCAAGCCCGGCGAGAAGATTCCGCTGGACGGCGTGGTCATCGAGGGCAATTCGAGCCTGAATACCACGGCGCTGACCGGTGAATCGCTCCCGCGCGACGTGAAGGAGGGCGACCAAGTCCTCAGCGGCTGCGTCAACCTGTCCGGCGTGATGAAAGTCAAGGTCACGGTCGGTTACGGCGAATCCACCGTCGCGAAGATTCTGGCGCTTGTCGAATCCTCCGGCGACGCGAAGGCAAAGACGGAACGCTTCATCACCAAGTTCAGCCGGATTTACACGCCCGCCGTGTGCTTTTTCGCGCTGGCGCTGGCAATTATTCCGAGCCTGTTTGACGGCAACTGGACGAAGTGGATTTACACCGCCCTGACCTTCCTTGTTATCTCCTGCCCGTGCGCGCTGGTTATCTCCGTGCCGCTGACGTTCTTCTCCGGCATCGGCGGCGCGTCGAAGAAGGGTATCCTCATCAAGGGCGCGACGTATCTGGAAACCCTCGCGGGGCTGGATACGGTCGTGTTCGACAAGACAGGTACGCTGACGAAGGGCACGTTCTCCGTCACGGGCGTGCATCCGGCAAAAGGCGTCACGAAAGACGAACTGCTCGACGTTGCGGCTCATGCCGAGGCGTTCAGCGATCACCCGATTGCGATTTCAATTAAGGAGGCGCTGGGCCGCGCGGTGGACATGAACCGCGTCAGCGATGCCTCTGAAGCGGCGGGTCACGGCGTACAGGCGAAGGTGGACGGCCAGCAGGTGTACGCGGGCAACGCGCGCCTGATGGAGTCCATCGGCGTCAAGGCGGCTGAACCGGCGGAAATCGGCACGGTGGTGCATGTCGCGCGCGGCGGGCAGTACCTCGGCGCGCTCGTCATCAGCGACGTCATCAAGGAAAACAGCGCATCCGCGATGGAAGCTTTGAAGTCCGCGGGCGTGAAGCGGCTGGTCATGCTGACCGGCGACCGCCAGGAAGTTGCGGCGGACATCGCCAAGAAGGTCGGCCTGACCGACTATCGCGCGGAACTGCTGCCGGAGGACAAAGTAAGCGCGCTCGAAGGCCTGCTGGGCGACGGCCACACCGTGGCGTTCACGGGCGATGGCATCAACGATGCGCCTGTGCTGCGCCGCGCGGATATCGGCATTGCGATGGGCGGCGTCGGCGCAGATGCCGCAATCGAGGCGGCGGATATTGTGCTGATGGACGACGATCCGGCGAAGATTGCGCAGGGCGTCCGCCACGCGCGCCGGACGATGCGAATTGTGCATCAAAATATCATTTTTGCGCTTGCGGTGAAACTGCTGGTGATGGTGCTGGGTATCTGCGGTTTTGCGAACATGTGGCTGGCGGTCTTTGCGGATGTCGGCGTGGCAATGTTGGCGATTCTCAATGCCATGCGCGCGATGAAAATGAAATAATAATGGAAGAAACGGCGTGTTCCGCGGCGAACGAAATGCGGGATGCGCCGCCTTTCCGCAGAAAATGTGCGAGAAACAGAGATTTTTTTCTGAAAAGCCTTGATTTTTTCAGGAAACCATGCTACAATAAACAGCGCTGGTTTTCGCACGGTTTTCTGCCGTACTCGAACCCTAAGATTGAGCGGTGTGAACCGCCGATTAACAGTATGAACCGGGAGGTGAACGAAGTTGCCGAATATTAAGTCCGCTAAGAAGCGCGTCAAGGTGAGCGAAAAGAAGAATCTGCGCAACCGTATGATCAAGAGCGCTGTCCGCACTTCTGTCAAGAAGCTGGAGGCCGCGATTGCTGCTGATCCCCAGACTGCGAATGCACAGCTGGTTGTGACCACCTCCGCGATTGATAAGGCCGCGTCGAAGGGCGTTATGCACAAGAATGCTGCCAATCGTAAGAAGGCTCGTCTGGCCAAGCAGCTCGCCAAGGCGACTGTGTAATTTCCAGATTACATAAAAAAGCTCCTTCCTCAATCGGGAAGGGGCTTTTTTGATGCGCTGGCGGTGAAAACAGGCAGAAAGATGGCGGCGGATGATGCGGACGAATAAACTAAAAGGAAACAGCGACAAAGGTTCGCTAAATGGCGAACGATGGTGCCGACTGAACGTGCTTATCGTTCGGAAATCCCAAAAGAACGCAAAAAACCGCAAAAACCTTCCCAAAACCCCTTGACGGGCGGGCGAAAAAGTAGTATACTGACAAAGCTGGTTGCGCGAGCCGCTGAAAAGGCGCTTGCGAGACTGGTACGAACCTTGAAAACGATACAGAACAATAACAACGCAAACAAGACAGTAATTCCGAATGAGTGAAACTTGGTCGGGGAAACCTGATTGAGGAATAAAGGATTAAACGAAAGAGTTTGATCCTGGCTCAGGACGAACGCTGGCGGCGTGCCTAACACATGCAAGTCGAGCGGAGACAGTGAGTAGCTTGCTATGAGCTGTTTTAGCGGCGGACGGGTGAGTAACGCGTGAGCAACCTTTCCCAGACAGGGGAATAACACACCGAAAGGTGTACTAATACCGCATAAGACCACGGAATCACATGGTTCTGAGGTAAAAGATTTATCGGTTTGGGGTGGGCTCGCGTCCGATTAGGTAGTTGGTGAGGTAACGGCCCACCAAGCCGACGATCGGTAGCCGACCTGAGAGGGTGATCGGCCACATTGGGACTGAGACACGGCCCAAACTCCTACGGGAGGCAGCAGTGGGGAATATTGCACAATGGGGGAAACCCTGATGCAGCGACGCCGCGTGAGTGAAGAAGTATTTCGGTATGTAAAGCTCTATCAGCAGGGAAGAAAATGACGGTACCTGACTAAGAAGCCCCGGCTAACTACGTGCCAGCAGCCGCGGTAATACGTAGGGGGCAAGCGTTGTCCGGAATAATTGGGCGTAAAGGGCGCGTAGGCGGCTCGGTAAGTCTGGAGTGAAAGTCCTGCTTTTAAGGTGGGAATTGCTTTGGATACTGTCGGGCTTGAGTGCAGGAGAGGTTAGTGGAATTCCCAGTGTAGCGGTGAAATGCGTAGAGATTGGGAGGAACACCAGTGGCGAAGGCGACTAACTGGACTGTAACTGACGCTGAGGCGCGAAAGTGTGGGGAGCAAACAGGATTAGATACCCTGGTAGTCCACACTGTAAACG
>ERZ827528.1716-NODE-1716-length-21942-cov-299.487504_pt1 | contig 21942 bp, 18 predicted proteins | sample MGYA00519768_ERZ827528 | MGnify/ENA primary metagenome ERZ827528 (study PRJEB31778, sample SAMEA3449343) | human gut metagenome | biome: human gut; feature: human-associated habitat; material: faeces | place: United Kingdom | collected 2010/2012 ...
TTTAATACAAGTGAAGCTCTTGAAGAATTTCTAGTTGAAAGTATTACTAGTAATGCTCTTATGACTGCACTTAATGAAATTAAATATGATAATAGAAAAGTTAATAAACGTAAGACTTTATTTAGTAAACTTCTTGAAGTTATTGCTGATATGTTAGGTATTAAGATTAATGAAGATAGTTTATTAGCTGCTGCTAGAGATGCTTATAAAGCTATTAAAAAAATGCCTAAAAAAAGTAATCAAGAAGCTATTCAAGGAACTTTTCAGTTTGAAGAAGAAACTGCTAGTACAGAACAAACTGAAAATCCTAATGAAGATAACAGTCAAGATTATAATTATAATAATGATAATCTTAATGATGGACTTGATATGTTTAGTAGTGTTGATGATGATATGGTGTCAAATATGGCTGAATTAACTAGCCGTTTACCAATAGACCAACAGTCCGAATTTGCCACTTTGCTTGACACAGGACGCATCAGTTTTAGCTGTATATAGAATTAATCGAGTAAAGATAAAAGTCGCTTAAAACGAAAGAAAACCACCTCTATGACGATGTAATAAAATTTTACTTTACATTAGTCATAGAGGTATTACTATTAATGAATTTAAACTTAAATATAAACTTATGAGTTGTGGAAATATTAAACTTGTAGGATATAATAATCTTAATAACATTATTATTAAAGAACATGGCTTTAATAATGCAGATTATTATAGTCTTATAGCTATGGTTGAAGACCCAATCTTTAAAAAGATTGTAGCTGATAAAGGTATTAATGTTAAAACTTCTGGAAGACAAGCTTATAATGCTCTTCTTGAAGCTAGAGCTATTAAACTTCGTAATATGGACGATGTAGCTTCTGTTGCTGAAAAAGAAGAACGTGGTTTGTTTAGTACAATTAAAGCTAGAGATACAGCTATTACTTATATGGCTGATATTATGAATAAACTTAGTTTTAATTTTTTATATAATGGCGCTCCATTAAATTTTAATGAAATTAAAAAACGTACTAATGAAACTGTTATTAATGCTGGACTTAAACGTGCTAAGAAATTAGCCGGAAGTGATGAAGCTAAAAATAATGAACTTAATAGCTTTATTAATAATCCAAGTCCTGCTATTAAAATTAATGGTCTTGGAGCATTTCTTCGTAAATATGGTGATGCTCAAGATTTTAATTATGGAGCATTACTTCGTTCTTTAACTAATACTGAATTTAATGAAGCTCTTTTTAATAATAAAAATGTAGCTAAACTTATTAAACGAGATGAATTATATCAAACTACTGATTATGAAGAATTAGGCGGTTATCTTGATGAAACTTCTACTGAAGGTGATGAAAATAGTATAGATGATGGTATTGATTTAATGACTCAACTTTGGAATTTAAGTATTGGTGAAGTTAAAGATTTTAATAAACACGTAGAAGAAATTATTAAATATCATCTTGCAAGTTTACCTAAACTTACTGCTGCTTCTCAACTTGATAATGGAAGTTATCCTTTTGATACTAATAATGAATTAGGAGTTGTTACTTTTTCTGATGCTAATTATTTATCTAAAATATTATATGCTAGTGCTGATACTAGTAATGTAGATAATTTTATAGCTAGTCTTAAACGTATATCTGAAACTATTCCAAATTGTGAATGTTTAATTCAATTACATGATTTACTTAGCAAAAATAAAGTATTTGCTAATAAGTATATGATGGTGTTTAATAAACCTATTATATCTAAAATTGAAACTTATATTCAAACTGATTCTAATGATAATAGTTATGTTCGTGCTCGTGTAACTAATCCTAATACTGATTCTCGTACTATTTTACAGAATACTTTTTATAATAATGTTAAAAATAATATTATTACTAATCGTGTTCCTGCTGCTCGTGAAAAGTTTCGTATATATGATAGATATAAAAATACTCCTCATGCTAATCTTTATTTATATGATGCTTTTAAAGAAATATTTCCAGATATTAATCAAGCTAGTTTTAATTTAGCTATTGCTAAGATTGGTCGTGTTGCTATGGCTAATAATCTTATCAATTTTGCTAATGTTATTAATCGTACAGTTGAAAACTATAATAAATATGTAGAAGCACTTAAAAAGGATGAAGGAACTAAAATGCCTGATAGTTTTATTAATAGAGGTGATACTTCTATTATATATCAAATGGCTGATGTTTTTAAAGATATTATTTATATTCCTGTTGAACTTAATTCTCGTAATCCTGAAGGTAATTTAAGTTCTGATGTTATTAATAGAAGTTTTATTACTAATATTGCTAAAATAATCAATGATGATAAATCTACTGTTGAAGAGCAAAACGCTATGGTTGAAGCTTATGCTAGACAAAAGTTTGCTAGTCATCAATATGATTATAGTAATTTACTTCTTGAACATAGGGATAGTAATGGTAATATAATTAATTATGGATTATTTAGAAGAGTTGGAAATGGAACTCCTAAACTTACCGAATATGCTCGTAGTATGTTTAAAACTTCTCTTCTTAATGGTATTAGCGAATTAGATAATAACAATAATGACTTATATCGTAGTATGAGTGATGGTGATTATTTAATTACTGCTATGGGATTATTTATGACTGATATTAATAATTCTGAAACTCCTACTGCTAATTATTTACTTCCTATACCTAGTGATGCTCCTAAAAACTTTACTATTACTGCTCCTAGATATAGTCTTGCTGGATTACGTAGTCAACTAGAAGATGGAACTAAAATTATAAATAGAGAACATCCATTATTTAAACAGTATTATAATATAGTTATTCAAGAACTTACTAATATGGCTCAAGCTGTTAATGTAATGTTTAAAACTAATGCTAATGGTAATCCTATTTTAACTAATGGAGATTTTGAATTTAGTGATACTTATAATAATAAACCTGAACATTTTTATAATCAATACCATAAAGATGGAAAAGGTAATGTATTTACTACTAAAGATGGACACAAAGTTTTAGCTGGTAGAGTATTTAATTTTAAACGTTTAGTTAGTAAAATTACTCCTAATAGTAATGGAGCGTTTAATGAACTAATTGGATATGGTAAGACTATTGACATCCTCTACGGGGGGTCTACACGTGGACTTAGCTATGTTAATAATCAAGTAGTTCTTAATGGAGAACAACGTGTTGCTCTTGAAAATGCTGTTGCTGATTGGTTAAATGAATATATAACTAATGGTTATAAAGAACTTAAAAATAAATATGGTACATTTATTGATGATAGGATTAATAATGAATCTTTAGCTGAATTTCTAGTTAATGATTATCTTGTTAGAGATAGTATGTACGATATGTATGGTGGTGACCAAAGTTTTTATAAGAATGGTCAAGCTATTCTAAAACGTATTAAAGAAGTACAAGCTAGTGGTAATCCTTTTGGTAATACTGATTTTACTAAAAATGATTTAGATATAGCTACTGATTTATATGATATAACTATTAAAGGTAATGCTGTTACTGTTCCTTATACTGTTAATGGAGTTACTAAACGTAAAAAAGTAGTTCTTCAAGATAAATTTAGAGGTGTTACTATTTATAATACTTTTAAAGCTTCTGATAAAGTTGTTATTGATAGACTTGATAATCAACTTAAAAAAGCTGGACTTGATAAAAAAGATAGAGAACGAATACTAGAACCATTTAAAGGTGGAGTTAATGCTAATGATGCTCAATCATATATTACTCTTGAAGAATGGATTCGTCGTATTACTGCTGCTGGTGAATTAGATAAATATGCTGGACTTATTCAAAGTCTTACAGATGATACTCCAATAGATAAAATTGATTGGACTAAATTTGCTAATAAAGTTCAAATTCAAAAGAATTTCTATTATGATTTATATTATGATACTACTGTTGGTATTGAAGTTCCTAGACAAGTAAAGAACGCTGAGTTTGTTCTTATTCCTAAACTTATTAAAGGAACAGAACTTGAAAAAGTCTATAATATAATGACTAATAGAGGTATTCATCAAATTAATACTGTTGAAACTGTTAAAGTTGCACAACATAATAGAATGACACTTTGGAATAATGATGGTGTTTTAACTGATGAAGCTCTTAAAGAATTTGATAATAATATATTTGATAATTCTGAATTATTTAGTTATAATTATCTTTATCGCCAACAAGAAGTTCCTCAACATATGGTTGATGCTAGTAATAAAGCTGCTATTCAGATTATGAAGAAAATGCTTGATAATCTTCCTAATCGAACTGAACTTAATGAACTTAAAGATAAAGTATTTAATAATTATGTAGCTAATATTAGAAATAGTTTTGAAAAAACTTGTGCTGAACTTGGTATTGGATTAGATGATAATGGTCATATTGATTTAAATTCTAATGGTACTGTTAAAAATCTTAATCGTTTTGTATTCTTTGATAGATTTAAAGAAAATGCTCAACAACAAGGAGTTGAAAAAGCTCTTCTTGAGTTTTTCGATTTAGATAGTGCTGGATTTAATAATCTTCCTTTATTTTTGTCTAATATTAATAGTAAACTAGAAAGTATTGCTAATAGTTATTTTAATACTAATATTACTAGACAACTTATTAGTGGATGGCATGCTGCTCAGCTATCTGATTTTGGTTTTAAAGTTGATAAACAAACTCAAACAGATAGTAAACTTCAATATAAAAAGATTGGAGAAGTTGATGGCACTCCTGTTTATTATACTGAAATTAAACTTCCTAGATGGAGTAGTAAACTTAAAGGATTAAATATTGAACAAGTTCCTGATAGCTTACGTACTATGATTGGTTATCGTATTCCTACTGAAGGTAAGCAATCTATATGTATTATGTATGTTAAAGAGTTTCTTCCAGATGCTTATGGTAGTACCGTTGTTGTTCCTGACGAATGGGTTACTCAAACTGGTTCTGACTTTGACGTTGATAGTGTTTATGGCATGTCTAAAACATTTAATCTTGTTAAAGGTGTTCCAACTGAAATTACTCATGCTAGATATACTAAAGATGAAGTAGGATATATTAATTATGTTAAAGATAATGTAGATAAAGCTAGTCGTAAAATTCTTGGTAAAACTTATAATAAACAAGGTAATATTAGAGCTTCTTTAAAAAATAGCGAAGATGCTATTAATGCTACTCTTGAAGGTTATAATGGCAATCTTAAAGTTGTTGAAAAAATTGCTAATGATGGTGGACTTAAGTCTTACGAATCATACTTAAAACTCCCCGTGGAGGATACAAGTAGTCAGGCTGCTAGAACTAATGCTATTATTCAATCATTTATTGATATACTTAATAATCCTGCTGCATTTGAAGAAAATACTACTACTTCTAATTTTGAAAATGTCAAAGAAGCTAATGAAACTTATGCAGAAATAGTTGGTGCTAATAAAGCAACTGTTGCTCCTAGTGATTTCTTTACTCAACTTGATTGGTTTGATGCTGCTACTTCTGGTATTAAACTTAAAGGTATCAGTGTTAATAGAGATACTTTTATGAGTATTGGAAATGTTACTAAAGCTAATCATAGTGAAGGTATTAAAGTTATGTACACTACTGATGTGATTAGTGAGCAAGAAGCTGTTAATAGATATGGTAAAGAAAATGTTGAAACTATTGGTAATAAACATATTCGTATTACTCATAAAAATTTTGGTTGGTCTGGAGATGATAAGAATGTTGATGGCTATTTGATTAATCCTTATAGTTCTCAGACTACTGCTCATATTCTTGATGTTATGAAAGAGGGAGCTATACATAATGAAAATACTTATACGTTTAATGCTTTTAAAACTATTGTTGACTTTGGAAGTAATTATGATACTGCTATTGGATTTATGTGGCAACCTGCTATTGATATACTAGTTCGTAAATGGAAAGAAACCAATAGTGTTCTTGCGGAAGGTACTAAAAATCCGCTTACTGAAGCTATTAGAGAAGTTGCTCATAGTCTTGGTTTTGGTGAAAAAGTTAATTTTGCTGGACGTAAAAAGCTAATTGATATTATTAATGAAAGTTATGGTGAAACTTTCAAGAAAATATTCAATTTAAGCGTTTCTGAAGCATTTTCATCACCTGACCTTATATTTTCATCAGACGCATATAAATCTCGTCTTAGAGGGGAAATGAATGGCGTTCAGCAGGCTTTATTTGACCTTTATGTTCTAGCACAATTCAATCGGTTAAACTCAATCGGACAGGATATAAGTAATAATCTTAATATTCTTAGTGCTGATAAATATGGTGCTAAACAAAATTTTTATGCTAGTGATAAAGTATTTAGAGATGCTAGAACTGTTATTGAAAATAGTAATATTTATGCTCCATCCTCTACGGGGGGTCAAACCTTGCTATTAGAGAGTGTATTTCCTGATATTAGTGGTGGTATAGATGCGTTTATTAAATCAGATATATCTAAAAGTAGTTATCCTAGTTTAGCTGCATTTTTACAAATGAGTACCGCTCTTAGTGTTAAAGCTACTCAACAAGTATTTGAAACTGCTAATCCTGTATTTATTGATTATGTATATAGAATAGCAGAATGGACTAAAGGTGGAATAATGACTGAAAAGTTATATAATGACTATAAAGATTATCTTATTAATAAACTAGAAGTAGGTAATAATGGTAGTTCTTATCTTAATTTACCTGTTACTGTTGTTAATGGTGATTTTGTTCATCCTAAATATATTAAAGAATATGGTACTGGTCAATCTAGAGCTTTAGAAGTTGGACGAGTTAGTGGTACATTAGTTAATATTAAAACAGATGATGTTGTAGTTAAAAATATATTTGAGCCTACACAAACTGAAATTGATGTATTTGCTAGACTTACTCCTGCTCAGAAAGTTAATTGGATTAAACGTAACTTTAGTCAAGATGGTAGTATATTTGAGCATATTAAAATAGTTGCTAATGATGAAAGAAATAATCGTCGTAATGTAAATATTCAATATATTAATTATATACAAGGTGATATTACTAATGATGAAGCCCATAGATTGTTTGATAGAGCTTGGAATCATCCTAATCCTTTTATTAAACTTACAGCTCTTGATTTAGTTAAATATGCTTTTATTGTTGAAGGTCATAAATTTAGAACTAGAAATATTAGTAGACTTATAAGTAATACTCCCCTTAGAGGATTGAGTGAGGGTGGAATAGCTATTGGAGATATAGCTATGAAAGGTATTAATAGTTATGGTCTTATTGATAAAGATAATATTGAAGATATAATTGGTTTTATTCGTAAGAATTATAATAGTTTTAATTGTCCTAGTTATACATTTAAAAGACTTACTAATAATAAAATTAATTATAGTCTAAAAAGAAGTGGTATTATTATTTTTAATGGTCAAGAAAATCTTGATAATGTAGGAATAATAAGAAATGGAGATGCTGTTAATGTTATTAGAATTAATAGAAATTTATATATTAAAGGAACTTATAATGGAACTTTAGCTTATTATCCTATTGATGGACTTGAATCATTTGAAACTTATAATAGTATTGAACCTAGTATTATAGCTAATAATAATATTCATAAACCATTAGCTGTTCTTCTTTATAAAGGTCTTACTCAACAAGAAAAAAAAGATAAATTTATTGATGGTATTAAAGATAATATTAATGAAGCTGTAAATAAAGGTTATAAAGAAATTCCTGAACTATATAGTAAATATATATCTGATGCGTATTTCCAGCCTTTTATGAATACTCCTTTTGAGAATAATACTATATATACTATTAATGATAAATTTTATCTTAACATTAATGGAACTACTGCTATTAATTTAAGCGATGATTTAAAACAATATAAAGCTAAATATCCTAATATTGAAGATAATAAACTTGGTTTATTTATTGAAATTAATAAAAATGAAATAAATAGAGTTACTAGTAATACTGATAGATATAGTAGTATTGATGACCAAACTCCTATTGGTAGATTTGCTAAAAATGCAAGTTTAATTATTTCAAGAGCTGTTCGTCATGGACAACCTGCTGCTCAAAATGTTCTTAATGCTTTTAATAATGCTGAAATTAATTATCTTGATAGTAGTAGTCTTTCTGATAATTCTGAATTTTCGTTATCAGTTATAGCTAATTATATAGATGTTGAAGCTAATAATATTCTTAATGATATTAATCGTTTTATTAAAATTGATGGTATCGATAAACCTATTAACGATAAAGATGTTATTGGTAAAGTTCTTAAAGATGAACAACTTCAAAATCGTTTCTTAGATGTTATTCTTAGTGCTAATACATTTAAGAATAAATACAAACTTATTAGCGAAATTGATATTGATAGTACAAATCTTGATGATAAAACTAAAGAGAATATTAGAAAAATTCAGAAACTAGTTAATCAAGTTGATTCTAATACTACTGTACATTCTGCTAGAAAAGATTGGTTTGAAAGATGGATTCAATTACGTACTACTAATCCTAATTATCTAAGTGGTCTTATGAAAGAATTTGATGCTTATGGTGATACTGGATTTATGGATTATTGGATACAAGATATTCGTGCTAATCGTAACTTTGTATTGCAGAATATACTTAAAGATGTAATGGGTACTGTTGAAGAAGGTCGTCTTAATGGTATTAAAGAGTCTAATGACTTTAAAAACTATCTTAAAGAACTTAAATCCAGAGCTGCTAAAAATGGTAAATCTGTTAGTCTTGATAGTATTATCGATGATGATGGTAGATTAATTCAACCTAATAATCCTGTTTGGGAAGAAAAGATAAAGAAGTATAGAGATGCTGCTATTGAAGCTGAACAAAAATTTGGTATAAATAGTGTTGAGCATCTTATTGCTTTATCTAATAAAGCTAAATTTATTGATATGACTACTATTCATCAGCTTAAACCAATTACGGTTCAAGATGAAGATGGTAATGATGTTACTATTGAATATTCTACTTATATTATAAATCTTGAAAGAAGTCTTCTTGGTCTTAAAAAAGGAGATGATGGTATTCCTAAAGAATTTGCTGAATATAAAAGACTTAATGGTAGAATACGAGATATTCTAAGTCAAGCTACTGATAATGTTACTACACAAAATCAAGATGAAGAACTTGGGCGTATCTATGCTCAAATGGATAGTCTTACTAGTCTTTACGATGAAGATGGTAATAAAAAGATTGGTCATGATTTGAATGTAGCTGAAAGACTTCGTGCTTATCAAACTAATATTCGTAAAATTAAAGAAATGTTTTATGATAAGCAAGCTAAAGAAGGGTTTGGTTCTAAACTTAAAGAACAACTTTCTATTATTAGTAAATATGAAAGTCAACGTGATGCTAATGGTAATCTTCTTATTAGTATGGAAGAACTTATGAAAGTTCCTGAATATCGTGAAGCTAAAGAATGGATTCGTAAGAATACTAGATATATTCTTGATATTAAAGATATAGAAGATTTAAATTGGGCGTTTGAAGAACTTAAAGACGCTAATAAAGGTAATAGTGTTCTTAATCTTGCTATTAAAGAATTTCAAGCTAAAGATGAATTTAACGTAGTTGATGGACGTAAAATACCTGAAGAACGTGCAGCTCTTATAAAAGCTGAAACAGTTAGAAAATATAAATATACTAAAGGTAATGGTATGCCTTATGTTGGTATTATTCGTTCTGCCGAAGATGAACTTAGAATTTATCATGCTGATTTCTATAATTATCTTACTGGTAATAAATCTAAGAGCGAAGAAGAAATTAATGTAGGAGAAGCTATTAATAAAATACTTGAAAAATATTTTGATAATGCTACTAGAACTCTTAATACTGCTGATATTAGTCAAGAAGATTTAGAACAACTCAAGACTGCTTTTGAAGTATTTAATGAAATTACTAGAGGTGAAAAGAGCACTGATAAAGCTAAAGCAAAACGTGTTGCTGAATTTATTGAAAGTGAATGTGATATTACTTATAATTGGAAACAATATGAACTTGATAAAAATAGAGCTTTTGCTAAAGGTAAAAAATATTATGATAAGTGGTTAGAAGTATTTAGTGAACAAGTTGAGGAAAATGGAACTATTGCAGAAAGACCTAATCGAACTATTTATGGTATTATTAAACCTAAAGATTTAGATAAATGGACTGATATTGATAGAACTGCTGCAATTAATATTCTTCAAAAGAGAACTAGAGAAACTACTACTCAATATTACTATATAAAAGAAAGAGAAGTTCTTGACAAATATGGTATTGATAGTGTTGAATATAAACAATGGTATAGAGATAATCATTATTTTGACCCATATACTCGTACTATTAAACCTATTCGTATTTGGACTACTATGCAAATGATTAAAGATGATGGTTCAGTTGTTGTTGGTAATTATGAACCACGTATTAATCAAATGCATATTACTCCTAAAGAAGAACTTGTTAATCCAGAATATAGTAGTTTTGTTAATAAGTATAAAGTAGGAACAGGATATGATAATCCTAATTATACTAGTCTTAATGAGTATCAACTTGAACTTATGAATAAAGTAAATGAACTTATGAAAAAGTATTGTTTTACTAATAGTAATAAGAGATATGTTGATATGGGTTATCTTCCAGCTTTACCTAAATCTAAAGATATGACTGTTAAAGATTACTTTGAACAAGCTCTTAGTTTTCTTGGTTGGACAGCCAATGTTCCTAATAATACTAGTTGGAGAAATAATGAAGATTTAACTTTTGATAAAGATTATGATATTCCTAATCCTAGATTAATTCAATTAGTTAATAAAGATACTCAACAGTTGCCTACTATACCTAAATTTAAAGAACCTAATGAAAGTGATGAAGAATTTAGTAAACGTAAAGCTGCTGCTATTAAAGCTAGAGATGAGATTATTGAAAAGAATAATAAAATTCATAATGATATTCTTAATCGTAATTGGGAAGAAGTATTTAATAGTTTCTTAATTGAAAGTAATAGATATAATGCTATTAAAACAGTTAAAAATCTTCTTTATACTGCTGACCAAATTATTACTAGTAATACTGCTTACGATATAAATTATAAAGGTAGTATAAGTGAAAATAGAGAAGCTAGTGCTGGTGGTGAAATTGAATATAAACAAGAAAAACAAACTAGAACTAGTGAACATCTTAGAAGTTTTATTCGTCGTCTTGTATTTGAACAATATAAAGATAATAAAACTCCTAATCTAGTTAAACTAGGTTCTCTTGCTCAAAACATTGCTGGTAGTAAATATATGATGATGAACATTACTGGTGGTATTGCTAACGTTCTTACTGGTTCTAGTAACATCTTTATGGAACGAGCTGCTGGTGAATATATTAATCTTAAAGATTGGGAAGCTGGTAAATCTGAATGGATTAAAGGAACTGTTAGTTATATGGCTAATATGTATAGTGAAAATAGTAGTACACTTCAAGATGCTATTATTAAACTTAGTCATGTAGTTGACTTTGATAGAGTAACTGAAGTTAGTACCGCTGAAGGTCTTAGAGAAAATATTCGTAGAGTTCGTGGATTACTATTTAGTCCTCAATCTGTTGGTGAACATTATATGCAAAATACTATGTTATTTGCTATGCTTAAATCTCATAGACTTGTTGATAATGGTAGAGGTGGTTATGATATAATGAGTAAAGAAATGTATCATCGTAAAGCTGAACAAGATGCTCTTATGTCTGTAATAAATACTCCCCGTGGAGGAGAGAACCAAGCTCTACTTGAACAATTCAATAAGTTCATGGATGAAGCTAAAGCTGATAATAAAAAACGAGCTAAATATAATCTATTTAAAGCTAATCCTATATTCGATTTTGTTAAGACTTATCTTAATGAAGAACAACAAAGAGAATATATAGCTAAACGTAAAGAACTTATTAAAAATATTGATAAAGAGTTTGCTGAACTTCCAGATATTTATAATCAATTTGAACTTAAAGATGGAATTGCTCAAATAAAATCTGATAGTAAACTTACTCTTAAAGAATATGCTAAATTTATTGATAAAGTTCGTGAAGTAAATAAAAAAGTTCATGGTGTTTATGATAAACTTGGTTCTGCTAATATTGAACAACATTGGTTGGGTGGTACGATTATGCAATATCATAAACATCTTTATCCCGGTTTTAAGAAACGTTATCGTTGGAATGGTTATTATAATGAAACTTTAGGTACTATTGAAAAAGGTAGTTATACTAGTCTTTATGATTATTTGACTATTCCATTTAAAGAAACTAACATAGGAGAAATTAATAATGTAAGTGATGTTCTTAAAGCATTCCAAACTTATGGTAAGAATTTACTTTCATTTGCTGTTAATTTCAAACTTAATTATGAACTTCTTCCTGAACATGAAAAAGCAAATATTAGACGTAATTTAGGTGATTTACTTTATGTAGGTGCTGCTATAATCGGCGCAATTGCTATTACTGGTATGGGAGGAGATGATGACGAAAGTATTATATATAACCTTATGCTTTATCATGCTGACCGTCTTGCTTCTGAAGCTGCTTCATTTACTCCATTTGGTGCTTATGCTGAAGGTAAAAAACTATGGTCTAGTCCTGTTGCTATTGGACAAACTATTAATGACTTAATTGGTACTACTGCTATGGCTGCTAGATTCCTTATTGAAGAAGACTTTACTGAGGAATATACTACTGGTAGATATAAAGGTATGAATAAGTTTGAAGTTATGGCTATTCGTAATATACCTGTTGTTCGTAGTATTAATCGAGTTCTTGATTTACCTAATAATAATAGTTATTATAAACTTGATGAAAATATACTTAGTATTATACCTTATAAAGATATAGCTAAAGATATATTTGAATAAGCTGGACTTGAACCTAGTAAAAAAAGAAGGGCTTGCCTATGGTATCACTACCTAGACAAGCCCTTTTACTTTTATATTAATACAAGAATACCTTTAGTTTGAAGTTCAAAGCAATCATTAACATAATCTTCAGGAGTACCACTATAAATATATTTAGGATTAGCAACATAGCAACCTTTAACACATTTATCCTCTTTATCTTTATAATGATTAATAAATCCTTTGTCTTTAAGACTAGATAATGCTGATTTTATAGATGGCTTTGGAACTTTAGTTTCTTCTTCACAATCATCATAAAACATAGCATTAACTGAAAAATAAAGTTTAGTTTTATCTGGTTTTTGTCTTGTTAAAAGAACATGACTATTAATATAAAATAAAACATTTTTTTCATTATTAGTAAGATTATAAATATTACCTAAAGTATCAATAAACACTTTAAAATATAATCTTTTCTTTTGTTCATCAATAAGTTGTTTATGACTTTTAGAATCAGCATACATGACAAGAACATCTTTCTTATCAATAATTTCACCATCTTTTGTTACAATAGCTACTGTATTAACATCATTAATAGCATAATTAACTATACTATTATTAGGTTTATTACTTTTACTAATAGATTTAAATGTAGGCATAAGAATATAATTTTATATTCCAAAGATAAAAAATATAACTATATCAAATGTTAATAGAATAAAAAATTATACTAATCTTTGTACTAGTTCTACTAATCTTTGTATCAGTCATACTACGGGTGTTGATTTAACATAGCTTTTATGCTGATTATCAGCACTTTAACGACTACGAATATCTAGTCTATTCTATAAGCCAATCAAAGGTGCAACCTTTGTGCGTAGGAGCATATCCTATATGATTATTAATAATAGCAATATCTTAATTAAAACCATCATCATTATTACCAATAACACACATAAGAATAACAAAAACTATAATACCAACAACAAATAGTTTTCCACTATACTTATCCATAGCTTCATTATCACTAATATTATTAGCAACAGCTAATAGTTTAACACCACCAAATATAATTCCAAGAAGAACAATAAATGCAACCATAATTATAATATATTTAAGTTTAATAATAAGATAAAAATAAACCTCAGTAGTAAGACTAGCTTATCTACCGAGGTTTCAGTCATGCCAACGACTATAAGTTTAAGGATTAGTAGAACGCTCCGCTTCGCTACGCTCAACTCCCCGTGGAGGATGGAATAGACTAGTATTCATTCAATCAATATAATCATTATCATTAATAACTATACTAATATTACTAGCATAACTACCATTCCATCCTCTACGGGGAGTATAGCGAAGAGTGCGTAGCACTCGTAGCGGTTCCAAGCTAATCATCAAATTTAATAAAGCCAGCTCTATTAGAGCCAGCTTTAAGTATAACATATAAACCATTAGCATTAATACTATTTACTTCTTTAGTCCATATTTAGCCCATTGAAGAACAAATCCAAGACCTTCCCAAATTTTATCTTCAGCTTTAATTCGAGCATAATTAGCAACTAAAACAAGTTTATCTTCATCAAATTGTTGAAGTTTATCTATAAGTTCTTTAACTGTCATAGCTTATTCTTTTTCAAGTTTATTAATAATATCTTTAATATAATCACTAGGAAAACTACCTTCAAGTCGAGCTAATTCTTTTCTTTTATAATCATTATCGACTTTAGTAATAACAGTAGTAGGAAATTTAGTAATTTCTTTTCTTAGAATATCATCTAGATTTGTATTACGAATATTAAGAGTAATATCACAATTAGCCTCATTAATAGCTTCAGTTATATTCTTAATTGCTATTTTACAAGCATCACAACCATCTCTAGTAAAACAATCAATACGTATCATAACACAATAGCATTATTTTTAACAGCTTCTTTAATAGTATTAGGAACTCTAAGAAGAGTATTCTTAATCATTTCAGTAGTAAGACTATCAGAATATACATAAATAGCATAAGTTCTCCAACTATCTTTAATCGCAATAGCAAATTTGTTAGGATTATCAATATTAGTTTGAATATATTCTACTTTAGTATTCTGATATTTCCACATCCAAGCAATAGCATCAGCACATTTAGCACGAGTTATACAATCATGTTCATCAATAAATGCTTCAACAAATATATTATTTGTTTGTCTTGTAGGTTCATCTCCAGTAAGATAATTAATATCATTACGAAGTTCTTCCCAAGTAACAGAATTACTATATCTTTTATATTCTGTATCATCTCGATATATAATACAAGTAGGATATTCAGTAATATTATTACCAGCAACAGCCTTTTTAAGTATCATATCTTCAAGAATAAGATGGTCGGGAAGATTTTTAAAATTACATTGAACATTAGTACCAAATAAAGCTATATCAATAGCTTCTCGCATAGCTTCTGTTTTATCTTTATCAGCACTTTTATAATAAAATTCAATTTTAACCATAGTATTCGTATAATATAATGAGAATTTATAAAATTAGCTATTTTAAAGCCCCATATTGAATGATAATCATATCGTGATAGATTAATCACAATAGCAATTAAAATTCAATGTAGGGCAAAAGAACTGTATCTATGACTGTCCTAACAACTTGCGAAGATATTTCCTAATAGTGTAATCGCTTTGCACACCACGTAGAATATCACCATCGCAATAAGCAGTAGGAGCATCACTAATACCAGCACTACGCGCTTCTTGTCTACCAGTATCAGTATATAGATTATACCTAATAAGATTAAACCTACCGGCAAACTCAGGAAGAGCAAGAGCTTTGTGAAGCCTTTCTTCAAAAAGTTTACTAACATTACAATCAGGTAAATAAAACAAGATTAACTTTTTCATAGATAAACTTCATCTCCTTCAACTTTAGCATCACTAAAATGACTTTTAAAACTTTCAACACTTCTACACCATAAAGGTTCAAGTCCATCAACTTTATAAATAACAGCAGGAATCCATTCACCTGTATCTGGATGTTTCATTTTAGTAATACTAATAATTATATATTCATTAGACGTTTTATTATGAATATAACGAGCACCAACTTTAAGCTTTAGCCGCCCCTCCTGTTCCTTCTCCAAATCCTTTGTTTCCACGTTCACTTTCTCCTAATTCTTCAATAGATTCAACTTCTTTCCAACTAATTCTTTCAGCACTATTAATAATTAATTGACAACATCTATCTTTACCATCACAATTATATGGTGGAGTAGAAACTTTAGCAAGTATGTTAGTCATTGTAGTTCTAACATTATTAAGTTTAAGTCTAGAATTGCCAACCATACTATCAGGTAAATGCATATGTTCTCTAAGTTTATCAACTACTTCAACAAGAGTAGATACAGCATGAACTAAATCTCTAGAAGTACGATTCTTAAAAATAATAAGAAGTTCTCCACGATAACCCCAATCAAGAGTACCAGGAGCATTAGGCATATAAAAGTCAGATTTAGTAAGATTACTTCTAGGACGTAAAGACATTTCATTAGGTTCACCATTAGCATCATCTCCAATATTAAATGCTAAACCTGTATGATAGATAAATCTATCTTTATCTACATCATGCTCACAAAGAATAGGATAAACATCCATACAAGCATCACCTTCTTTACCATAAGCAGGCAGAATAGGTTGAACATTACAATACTGTTCTACATCTACAACATCTCCACTAAGAAGTTTAATCTCTTTTAGTTTAAATACTTTTATTTCCATATACAATTAAATTATTAAATTAAAGAGCTTCTGCAAGTGCAAAAGCATTTTCTATTTTTCTTGATTTATCACCATAGCAAATACTATCAAATCGCTTAGTACCTTCAATATTATCTATATTAGAATAATATCCACTAATAGCATTAACTGCACCCCAAGCTGTACCAAGAATATCTCTTTGACCGGGACCATCAAAATAATAACTATAAGTATCAGAAATAACATTCATTTTTCTACTACTTATTTTACTATCAGTTAAAGCTAAACCACTACGATAAGCAATATCTTTAATAGTATGTCCTGTATCTTTTAGACGTTGAATTTCATCACCGGTAAGAAGATTTTCTCCAATAAATTGAATTACATCTTCGTCAGTAACTTTAATATTAGCAAGTAAATTACAATATTGACCAAATTCTTCAGATTTAATTTTACTAATTCCAAGTATTTCTTGTGCAACAGAAATCTTATTATGAACACTAGTTGTATGTCGAAAACTAACATAATTACTACTAGTACGAATAGCAGCATTAAGAGTATTTTGACAAATAACTCTAATAGGAGTAAATAAAATCTTAACTCCACCGCTACCATCATGAGTATTAGTAAATACTAGATAATTTTCAACAGGGTCACCTTTAACAAGAATATTATTAGGAAGTTTAGCACTTACAAATATTCTTTCACCATTTCCCCAAAATCCAGCAGTTTGCCAAATAGCAGAATTTTTACCAATAGCGTCATCAAAGAAATTAAAAGCATCATTATTTTGTACAATAGTATATTTACTTTTAACAACACCTAAAGGAATATTGTAATCAGTACGATAGGTAGCAAAGGCGTTATCACACTTACAATAAATGTCAGTACCAAAAACATGAGCGCCTTCTTTTTGTTCTTTAATAATTCGGTCAAGTTCTTCATCAGTTCCAGTAAGTTTAATAGGCATTTTACCAACTAGTTCACATTTAGCTACATTAAAATTAAGTCCAGCTTTAAGCATAACTTCTTTAGCAGTAGCACAATCTGATACATCAATAGCACCAGAATAAGCCCAAGGTTTACCTTTTACTTTATACATATTATTTATGACTTATACGTAACATAACACTTTCAATATCTCTAACAGCTTGGTCTTTATTAATACCGTAAGTATCCATATACCATTTTATTAATTCTTTTACTTTTTCTTCTAGTTCCATAATTAAAAAGATTAGCAGTGTTGACTCCCCGTGGAGGATGAACTTAATTCTGTCCTCTACGGGGAGTATAACCAAATTATTTAATAATAAGACTAGTATTTTCAACAAGTTTAGCTATACTAATATCTCTACCATCATTAAGAATATTCTTCATAGTAGTTTTATTAACACTGCTACTTCTAGTCATTTCATGTTGATGATTAAAGAAAGTATTAAGTAAATCAAAATTAATTTTATTAGCTAAATCACCAACAGGTTTTTCAATCTCAAATTTAACTTTAATACAATCTAAATCATCAAGCGTAAAATAACCTCCAGTTTCTTCTCTAAGTCTAGCAGATTGTTCAGGATATCTTTCAGTAAATTTATCATTAATTTGTTCAAGAAGAACATCTCTACTAAATGAGAAATTACTATCAATCATATCATTATCCCAAAGAGATTGTAAATGTTCAAGAACTAAATCAATAAATATTTGATTAAGATTTTCATCAATCTCAACACATTTACTGTTCTTAGTATAGAGTTTACTATCAACTAAATTAATAACTTTATTACCAGACTTACCTAAATCTCCATAAGCAATAACAGCATCAAGCATAACTCCTTTAAGTCTTTCAGCATTGTTTTCTTTAGTTTTACGAAGAACAGCTAATCGTTGCTCTTCTTTTTTACAAGATTCAGCTTCAAGATTAAGTACAGTATATGCTTTACGATAACCATCAAGTTTAGATTTAAGATTATCTTGTGTAATAGCAAGGCGTTCTTCAAGTTCAGGAGTTAATTCACCTCCATTTTCTTCTAACTCAAGAAATATATCCTCAAGTTCAGCAGTAATATTATAAATATTTGCCATTATTTTCTACGTTTAGGTCTAAAGTTTTATCACTATCATTAGCAATCATATAATAAGTTCCATGACGAAACATACTCCAATGTTTATCATTAATAAGTCGTTTAATAGTAGCTTCATCATTACCTGTTTCTCTACCATAACAAACTCTTGCGCATCTAGCAACATGAGCTTTAGAATCATCTCCTTGTTGCCAAAGTTCAACTTTAGGTTCAATTATTTTCATTTTCTTGATTATTATAAAAATCTTTAATTACATTTCCAAATATATTATAAAAATGTTCTTTAGGTATAATATTAATAGGTTGTATAGAATTAAGCTCTTTAAAAAACTCTTTAAGACCTTTATTTCTAATCCATAAAGTATCATAAGTAGCAGTTATATAATTATCTTTATCTATGTCACAAGCTATAAAGCAAGTTTCACTATCAAGCTTATCTATACATTCTTTACATACAATAGCTTCAGCTATTTGTTTACTCTTACTAGCATCTTCTTTAACAGAATTTCCAAGTGGAGTATAACCAATAACTTTACCACAACATATACAAACTCTAGCAAGAGCATTTATACCAAAAATAGGATGTAATTTCATACCATATAATCAGTTACAAATTTAAGAACTTTATAAAAAAGACCAACAAGAGTACCAGTATTATCAATAACATAATCATCTTGAGAAATTTTAATTTGTTCACTTTCATGATTATCATTATTAACTCTTCTATCTACTCTAATTATTTTTCCACCATAATATTTAATAGCCATACATTCATCTTCAAATCTAGTATCAGCTATAATACATTGTCCTTTACTGTTTTTTATATCAAATGCTTTATTCATAGTGTAACGAATAAAAGCTTCATGCCAAAAATGATTTCTAATAACATTAGTTCCATAATATTGAAGAAGAGCTCTAATTTTAATAGAAACATTATTATTTAAAAGAAGAAGTGTAGATAAATTATCACATTCTAATACAGTATTAATAACACAGTCTATATCTTTAATATTAGTAGAAACAATACCAGTCTTAAAATTATAATAATAATTTTCTTTAATTTCTTGTCTATCTAGAAGTTTACGGTCAATACCACAAAATTCAGATATATCATCTTTAAGTTTATCAGCAAAATGAATAATTATTTCATCATTTTTGATAAAATCATTTTTATGATAAAGAAGCCAAGTATCATAACTAGCTTTCATAATACCATCATGAAGGATATAACTAATCATAGAAGCAACTGTATCTTTACCACTTCCTTTAAATCCTTTAATACCAACAACAGTAACTTTATTAATACTCATAATAATTTGTTTTTGTTTATCAAGACAAATATAAAAATATAATAGGAATTTACTAGTAATAATGATGCTGAATTTAATGTTAAATATCATGGTGAGAATGACGCATTTTAAGGCTCAACATGACACGCAAATCTTATCGTGATAGATTAATCATTCTGATATATAAAATTGAATACAGGCAAAAAGAATCATGTCTACAAGCGTGTTCTATATAGTTTTAGACCTCTGACAAACAGAAAAGCCTAGCACACTATCTTATGTACTAGGCTTCACCTTATTCAATATCTATATGATAAATAATACAAAAACCATTACGTTCTTCTACAAATTTAACATTAATATTAAAATCATCTTTAGACACAACAAAAGCATTACGCAATCTTGTATCGAGAAGTCTAATAACTCTATTAGGAATATATAACTTAAATCCAGTATTAGCATCTCGAACAACAGGAATACTATTATTAACTTTATCATCATTATATAAAATCACATAAAGTTCATTACTTTTAGTTATGTCATTATATCTAACAGCAAAATTATAACTTTTAGCATCATAATCAGTAAATAGAATAATAGAATTATAATAACAACTAAAATAAGATTTAGTTCTATCAAAATTATTATTCTTAATTACATTATAATCTAGTATCTCCATTTATAACAACAGTTTTAATATGAAACGGAACTCTAGAAACACCACTTCGTTCACCATATTCTATATGAACAGTTCTACCAATATAAGATTGAGAATCGAATAAAACTTCCTGTTGAACAATATGACTAACACTTAAACGAGTTTCAAACTTTTCATTATTAATATCATTTTTACAAAGAAGAATAGGTAAATCACGTTTCTTTTCTTTATAAATATCAATAATTATAAAATCTCCTTCAGTAGCATCTTTAAACTTCTCCATATAATTAGCTCTACGTCTACCGTATTGATAATCAGTTTCAGTATTACGAAGTATAAGACCTTCAAAACCTATATTAATAAAATTATTTCTAGCTTTAATAGCTTTATCATTATTATTAATATATATACTAGGAAGAATAATCAATCGCTCTTTATTATTATAATGTTCTTCAATATTATTAAAAGAAGTAGGCTTTTTAATATGATAACGATACATATTTCTATGAGCTTGGTCACCTTCCATCATAATATCATAACACCAAAATTGAAGAAGTTTATTTTCAACACAATTAGCATCTTTAACAAAATGATTAATTTGATTAATAGTATAACCCGGAAGATAAACTTCACCATCAAGTGCTGCAAATCCATTAATCATATCGTCGATAATATTTGTATTAATAGTAGCAAGCAAATAATCTTCAAGATAGCCAAGAGTATGCCAAGTAAGACCTTCACGACTTTGGAAACGAAGCCTAACAGGTTTAAACATATCATTTTGAGTATAAGCAGTAACAATACAACGTAGACCATTAATCTTATACTGACCATACATACAACTGACTTTTTTCCAAACATTACCATTATACGTTTTAGCAAGCATTGGAAGTAGAAGATTACTGTTTCCATTACTAAGGTCTTTAGGTAGATAAGTATTTAGAAAATTAAATAGAGTATCATTATCTCCATCCTCCACGGGGGGTAAACCCTGCATATCACAAAGTTCATTAAGATATGTATATCCTTGTTTAATCTTATCATTATATCTACTTTCAAGTTCTTTTTGACCATCTTTTTGAGTAACAGCATAAACTTCTTTACGAATATTACCTCGAACAAGACCATAAAAAACAGTGATACTATTAGTACCACTGTCAAGTTCAGCCCACCAAACAGTAGGCGCACCATTATTATTTCTACGATAAAGTTTATTCATTATGTTCACTTATTTTTAAACCATTAAATGCAAAACTAACAGCTTTACCACCTAGAAGTTTAGCTTTACGCTGAGCAATCGTTTCCTTTTTAGGCTTAATAGCCTTTACAACACCGGTGCTAACATCAATGGGTT
>ERZ827528.1717-NODE-1717-length-21938-cov-2.774163_pt1 | contig 21938 bp, 17 predicted proteins | sample MGYA00519768_ERZ827528 | MGnify/ENA primary metagenome ERZ827528 (study PRJEB31778, sample SAMEA3449343) | human gut metagenome | biome: human gut; feature: human-associated habitat; material: faeces | place: United Kingdom | collected 2010/2012 ...
CCTGAAATACAATATCGTTCCGTTCATCATTGAAGACAATCTAAAGCTGTTCTACTACCGGGGACTGAAAGAGTGGAGCCACGAAAAGGGCTATTTGACAGACACCTGCCTGACTGCACAAGACAAATACAAAGCTTACTTGGATTATTTTAGAATTGTCTATTAAGCAAGTCGATTTCAAAAGTGCAAAGAATCATTCTAAATGGGAGGAAACAGATATGAGTGCATTTATGCTTAATATTCGAGGGCAGCTTAACAGTATGCATTTGGCAGATACTAAGGCGCTTTGGCCTTTATTTGAAGCAGTTGTTAATTCAATTCAATCTATTGAAGATTCCCCTAATAGAAATTGTGGGAAGATCACCATTTTTGCACAGCGAGAAAGCACGGGGCAAACAGGCATTGAAAATGCTGCTGCATTAGATCGATTTGAATCGTTTTCTATTACCGATAACGGACTTGGATTTAACCATTCTAATTATGAATCTTTTAATACAGCCTATTCAACATTCAAAATTGCAAAAGGTTGTAAAGGAATCGGTCGTTTTCTATGGTTAAAAGCATTCGAGAGTGTCGAAGTAACCAGCATCTTCCGTGAAGGGGAAAAATACTTTCAGAGGAGTTTCGAGTTTTCGCCCTCAGGAATTGATCCTGAAAATAATCTCGAGGAAATCTCAAAGCAAGCGTTAACCACTACGGTCAAACTGAAAAATTTTTTGCACAGATACCGCTACGCAGCACCTGTGGAACTTCCGGTTATTGCCAAAAAAATTATTGAACATTGTTTGCCATTTTTTATATCTGGCGAATGCCCTGAAATCATTATTCAAGATGGAATTTCTGATCCCATTAATTTGAATCAATATTTTGACAATACCATTAAGAATTCTCTTCATCAAGATAATTTTACCATAAATAAGGAGCTTTTTACGATTTTTCACCTTCGTATGCCAGAAGGTGTCAGCAAGCATGAGCTTCACCTTTGCGCAAATATGCAGGAAGTTTCCGCAATTGAGTTAAAGCGACATATTCCTGATTTGCAAACACGAATCCATGCAGAAGGTGATCAAAAGGGGTTCTATTATGTGGGATATGTAACTAGCAACTATTTAGATACAGCTGTAAATGTTACCCGAACAGGATTTGACTTTGATGAAAATGGCGGTCAAACAGCCATGAGTGGAACTGGACGTGATAGTATTTTATCTGCATCTCTTGAATTTATAAAAGCATATCTGGCTGATTATCTTTCCGAGGTGGAGAATCGGAAGAAAAAAGCCATTGATGATTTCGTTGCTGACAATCGTCCCACATATCGATACATGCTACAAAAGCGTCCTGAAGTGTATAGTGCGATCCCGGCGGAGTTGTCACCGGATGCACTTGAACTGGAACTTCACAAACAAGTTCAAATTTGGGAACATGAAATAAAAAAGCAAGCAATTGAACTAGAAAAGGCTTCAAAAAAATATGCAGAAAAACCGGATACAACCTACCGAATGCTTTTTGAAAAATATTGGGAAAATATTACTGAACTCAGCAAAACGAGTCTTGCTGAATATGTCACCAGAAGAAAAGCGATTCTAAAAATGCTCGAGGAGGCACTCACTGTCCAAGATGATGGCAGGTTCAAAAAGGAAGATGTGATTCATTCCCTTATTTGCCCTATGCGCCATACTTCTGATGATGTTTCTTTTGAAGAAATGAATTTATGGATAGTAGACGAACGGCTTGCATATCACAAATATCTAGCATCTGATAAAACGCTAAAATCTATGCCCGTGATTGATAGTAATAGCACAAAGGAACCGGATATTGCAGTTTTTGATATGGCTATTGCGTACTCAGACAGTGATGCTCCCCTTTCTACTGTAACGATTGTTGAATTCAAAAAACCCGACAACGATAGCAAAAACCCCTTAAATCAGGTTGGCGAATATATTGACCTAATTCGTAGCGGGAAAAAGAAAAAAGCTAATGGTCAATCGTTCAGCGTAACAAGCGGAACTTTGTTCCGCTGCTATGTAATTTGTGATCTGACTGATCGGATGCGTACACATTGCCTAAACAGTGCCCTTCTGCCCACAGCCGATAATCTCGGCTATACCGGTTTTAACCAAGCCAGAAACGCAACGTACGAAGTAATTTCGTATAACAAACTCTTGGCGGATGCCAAAAAGAGAAACCAGATTTTGTTTGATAAGCTCTTCACCCCAAAGCCAAATGAAGTAATTCATACTTCTGCTGATAAGGAGGATAAATAAATGGCATGCCCGAGAAAACAACAGACAAGCACAGAAAAAATGCGTGATATTGAAGCTTATACCCATGACGATAAAAAGCGTACCAATAATCCTCCCGTGGGCATGGCACAACACGATAGATCCGAAGAGAAAATAAAAACATACCAGTTTGATCCCCATCTTGATCCTACATTGCAGTGGGCAGGCAAGGCCGAGGGGATGAGTTTTGAGGTGCCTACCTCTTCGATTCATATCCACGAATCCATTAAACCACATAGCATCATTGCCCGCGTAATGAAGGAGTACTCAAATGCGTTGGAAGGACAAATGGAAGGACAGCAGACTTTGTTTGATGCTGAGACACCAGCGGAACGGATGCGCCGCCGCCGAGAGTCCATTGAGTTTTACCAGCACGGCGTCAACTGGACCAACCGGATGATTGCCGGAGACAGTCTGGTGGTGATGAACTCTCTGCTGGAGAAAGAGGGCATGGCCGGGCAGGTACAGATGGTGTACATCGATCCCCCCTATGGCATCAAGTACGGCTCCAACTTCCAGCCCTTTGTGGACAAGCGGGATGTGAAGGATAAAAAGGACGAAGATTTGTCCCAAGAACCAGAGATGATCAAGGCCTTCCGGGACACCTGGGAACTGGGCATCCACTCCTATCTTACATATCTGCGAAATCGGCTGCTGCTCGCACGGGAATTACTGTCAGACAGCGGTAGTGTGTTTGTGCAAATCAGCGATGAGAATGTGCATCATGTTCGGGAACTGTGCGATGAAATTTTTGGAGCAGAAAACTTTGTTAGTCAAATCATTTTTCAAACAACAAGCGGGTTTGAAACAAATGTTTTATCACGTGCTGGAGATCACATTGTTTGGTATGCCAAGAAATTATCTCAAGTAAAATATTGGGCGCTATACTATAACCAAAATGTAACTCCAGGTGAAAATCTTTATACATGGCTTCTATTCCCAGATGGAACGCAGCGTAGCATGACCGCTGATGAAAAAAATGGGACAACTAAAATTCCGGATAATGCTATTGTTTATAAGGCAGATAATATCAAATCACAAGGTGCATCCAGTGAACCACAAGATTTTTCTTTTCAGGGAAAAGTCTATTCACCAGGCCCAACCAGCCATTGGAAAACTTCTATCGACGGATTAAATCGTTTAGCAAAAAATCAACGCATTCATGTAGCCGCTAACAGCATTCAATATCGGAGATTTAGTACAGATTTTCCATACCAGCAGTACACAAACCTATGGACAGATACTCGTACAGGAAGCTTTACTGATGACAAAAAGTATGTCGTTCAAACATCTCCTAAGGTAATAGCGCGCTGCATGCTCATGACCACAGACCCTGGTGACCTTGTACTAGACATCACCTGTGGTAGCGGTACCACCGCTTATGTAGCCGAGCAGTGGGGCCGCCGCTGGATTACCTGCGATACTTCCCGTGTGGCCATTACTCTGGCAAAGCAACGTCTGATGACGGCCACCTTCGACTACTACAAACTGGCCCATCCAGAGCAGGGTGTGGGCAGCGGATTTGTCTACAAGACCGTACCCCATATTACCTTGAAATCCATTGCCAACAATGAGCCGCCCGCAACGGAAACTCTGTACGATCAGCCGCAGATCGACAAGGGCAAGGTCCGTATCACCGGTCCCTTTACTGTGGAGGCCTTGCCTGCTCCCGTGGTGAAGCCACTGGATGATGTGAGCGACTGGGACGAGGACTCCACTGCCAAGCAGACCAGCTGGCGGGATCAGCTGCTGGCCACGGGAATCATGGGCCGGGGTGGCAGCCGGTTGGAGTTCAGCCGTGTGGAGCCTCTGTCCGGTACCAAGTTCCTGCAGGCAGAAGCAGAAACCAAGGAGGATGTTCCCCGTCGTGCGGTCATCTGTTTCGCCGGAGAAACCAAGCCCATGGACTCCCGCATGGTATCCATGGCCATGGATGAGGTGGAACGGTTGCGTCCGGCCCCTAAACTGGTGATTTTTGCTGCTTTTCAGTTTGATCCCGAGGCTGCTAAGGATATTGATGAGTTTATCTATCCTGGTGTCACCGTTCTAAAAGCTCAGATGAATACCGATCTGATGACCGAAGATCTAAAGAAAAAGCGGTCTTCCGACCAGTCCTTCTGGCTGGTGGGTCAGCCGGATGTGGAGCTGATCCCGGACAAACGCAGCAAAACCCGTTACAAAGTCAAGGTCAACGGGTTCGATTACTATGATGTGAAGAAGGGCACAGTAGAGTCCGGCAGCACCTCCCGTATTTCCATGTGGATGCTGGATACAGATTATGACGGAATGTGCCTGCAGCCCACTCAGGTGTTTTTCCCCATGGGTGGTAAGAAGGACGGTTGGAACAAGCTTGCCAAGACACTGAAGGCAGAAATTGATCCCGACCTGATTGAAAAATATGCGGGAAATGAGTCCCTCTGGTTTACAGTACAGCCCAATTCTCAGATCGCTGTAAAAATTATCGATGACCGGGGAATTGAGAGCCTGAAAGTCATGAGAGTAGGTGATGAATAATGGCCGGAATTGACCAACTCATTATTAACTCCGCCTTTCGGGAGCCGGAACATCACTGGAAATATGACCTGAACAGCCAGACCTTTGTGCAGGAACCGGGACGGCGGCCTGCCGGTTATTTCGTCGCCGGTCAGGGCTCCAACCAGTACAATGACATTGGACAGTTTATCGAGCTGCCTCTGGTCAATAAGATTCGCCCCAGAGTGAAGGCATGGCGGCAGGCTGGGTATCCCGGCGTAACCGGTGTGACCAAAAAACTGCTGGATCATTGGAACGATAAGGACGCCCGGCAGTATCAGTTCTTCTTCTGCCAGATGGACGCCATTGAGACCATTATCTGGCTCGCGGAAGCGCCTGATGCGGAGAAGGTGGGTATCGAGATCCCCGGTGATGGCGGCTTGTTCCGTCGCATCTGCACCAAGCTGTGTACTGGTGGCGGAAAGACAACGGTGATGGCCATGCTGATTGCCTGGATGGTCTGCAATAAGGCTACTTATCCCCAGGACAAGCGCTTTTCCAAAAATGTGTTCATTGTGGCCCCTGGTCTGACCGTCAAAAGTCGTCTGCAAGTACTGCAAACAGGCGGTGAGGATAACTACTACACCCAATTCAATGTAGTCCCCATTGGTTTGATGGACAAGCTTCGCCAAGGTAAGGTATTGATTACCAACTGGCAGGCACTGGCATGGGATAGCGAGGAAACCATCAAAAAACGCAAAAGTGTAGATAAGCGGGGAGCCAAAAGTGATGAAGCTTATACTCGTGAGGTGCTGGGAGAGATGGCCAATGCTCAGAATATCTTGGTCATCAACGATGAGGCTCACCACGCATGGCGCAGAAATCCGGAAAACAAGGGAAAACTGACAAAAGAGCAGAAAGAGGCTGAACAGCAGGCTACGATCTGGATTAGCGGTCTGGATCGTATTCACAAGACACGGAATATTTTGACTTGCTATGATTTCTCGGCTACTCCCTTTGCCCCCTCCGGCAAGCGAAATGACGAGGAAGCCCTGTTCGGATGGATTGTCAGTGATTTTGGCCTGAATGACGGCATTGAGTCCGGCTTGGTTAAGACGCCCCGTGTTGTCGTTCGAGATGATGGGACGCCCGATGCGGAGAGTTTTCGATCCAAACTGTATCACATCTATGCGGACGATACAGTACGAGATGACATTAACCGTGCGGCCCCTCCGGAAGAACCGCTGCCGGACCTGTTGACCCAGGCATACTACCTGTTGGGAAAGGACTGGCAAGTTCTGTATAAAGCGAGGCAGGAGGCTGGATCTGTTGTTCCTCCGGTGATGATTACAGTAGCAAATCGCACCGAAACGGCAGCCCGTATCAAATACGCATTTGATCACAACCGCATTCCCGTCCCGGAATTGTGTGTGCCAGAACTGACTGTGCATATTGATTCCAAAACGATGGACGAAGCCGAGGGTATTGCTGCACCTGATCCCAGCGATGCTGATGAGGAGGGCGGTGAGCGAAAACTGAGTAAAAAAGAGGCAGCGGCTATCTTGCGGGAAACCGTAGATACCGTTGGCCAGCGGGGAAAACGGGGTGAGCAGATTCGAAATGTGATCTCCGTTGGTATGTTGTCTGAAGGCTGGGATGCCAAAACAGTCACCCATATTCTCGGACTTCGTGCTTTTTCCAGTCAGCTGCTCTGTGAACAGGTAGTTGGTCGTGGCCTGCGCCGTACATCTTACGACTTGGCAGACGGTAGTGATATGTTCACAGCGGAGTATGTGAATATTTTCGGGATCCCATTCACCTTTCTCCCGCATGAGTCGGATGAAACCGGCACCGCACCTGCCACACCACCCAAAACGCAGGTGGAAGCGTTGCGGGATCGAATGGATTATGAGATCAGTTGGCCCAATATTATTCGCATTGACCGAGAGTTTAAGCCGAAACTTTCTGTTGATTTGAATAAGATCGACACGCTGATATTGGAAGCAGCGGACACCCGTCTGCGAGCTGACCTCGCACCCATTATTGATGGAAAAACTGACCTGACCAAATGCACGGAGATTGATTTACAGAAACTGGATTCAGAACTTCGTATGCAGCGTATTGTATTTGAGACATCTGGACAGGTCTATGACCTAATGAAATCGTCTTGGAAAAGTGAGGGCACCAAATATGCTTTGCTTGGCCAGGTGATTCACTTGGTGGAGAAATACCTGAAATCAGGCGCTATTGTGATCAATCCTCCCTTGTTCAACACTGACCCGGTAAGACAGCGTATTATCTACATGATGAACATGAATAAGATCGTACAGCACCTGTGGGGCTTTATCAAACTGGAGCAGACAGAACGGATCGTTCCGATTTTTGATCAGAACAAGAGAGTTCGCTCTACCAACGATATGCCTACTTGGTTTACCAGTAAGCCCTGTTACATTACCCAGCATTCACAAATTAGTCACTGTGTGTTTGACAGTGCCTGGGAAGCGACAGAAAGCTATGTACTGGAGAAAAATCCCCATGTAGTCGCCTGGGCCAAGAACGACCATTTGGGATTTGAAATTCTGTATGTGTTTGACGGCGTAGTCCGAAAGTACACGCCTGACTTCCTGGTTAAGTTGGACAACGGAAAGACCTTGGTTTTGGAGACCAAAGGACAAGAGACTCGCCGTGACAAAGAAAAACGAAAAGCACTTGCTGAATGGATCGCCGCCGTAAACCAGTGTGGAGAATTCGGTGAATGGTGTAATGATGTATCCTACAATGTTTCAGATGTAGATGGCATCATTGGTAAATACACGCGGTGATTAAGCAATTTCCAGCATAACATGCTTTCAAACTTTATTGGATTGTCTAAATATTATTACTGATCCTACCTAAGAAGAGGTGATTCTAGAAGAAAAGCACTGAAAGAAAATACCCAATAAAGCACCGAGTATAGAAACAGTAAGACGCTCTGGGTGGAGAGGGATTATATAGTGAAACACAAACTACGAATGGTCAACGGATTTTTGCTGAGGCTATACTGAATGGCCAATAAGAGCTATTTCTTTATGGTCAACACGATGGATCAGAAACTGGTCAACTAAAAGCGGCTTGCTGTCTGTGAAATTCTGACAGCAAGCCATTTCAATCAGTTGAGTCTTCTATAAAGTCCCTGGTTTCGGAAGTCATTTCATCTCATGCTGCTGTACATGATAGTTCGCCTTCAGCTCTTCCAGTACCTCGGGTGGGATGGAATCCAGAAAGTCCTGCACCTCCCGCAACTCGTAGATCAGCTCCTCCTCTTCCCGGCGCTTCCGGTCCAGGGCATAAACCGCTGTCTCGGTCTGCCGGGTCAAAGCGGCTTTCTCTGCTTCTATCTGTCGGATCTGCCGGTCATAGGGCTTCAGCTTCGCCTCAAACGCATTGACCTGAGGATACCACTGTCCCAGCAGCTCCAGAATCTTTTCTCTCTGGCGTCCTGCGTTGAACGGCCCGATTTTCTCCAGCTCAGCCCGGATTTCCACCATCTCTCCGGTGAGCCGGTGCGCCTGTTTATAGAGCCAGGTGGGGACGTGTTTTCGCTTGGTCACCGCTGCAGCCTCACCCCGCTCCAGCTCCGGGAACTCTGCCGCCATATGGTCATGAAACCTGTCCTGCCACTCTACCAGCTTTTCCCGGTTGCCGATGACCTCCTTGGCGGACAGCCGATGGTCCCTGGTCAGCGGCACGAAGCAGAGGTGCATATGGGGATTGCGCTCGTCCATGTGTACCACCGCGGAAAAAATATTCTCCTCCCCGACCTCCTCCTTGAAAAAATCCAGCGCCCGCTCAAAATACCGCTTCACCCGTTCCGGAGGCAGGGCAGCCAGATACTCCGGGCTGGCGGTGACAATGGTGTCAATGAACTTCACGCTGTCCTTGCGCACCTTGCACCGGGGATTCTGCCGCTGTGCTGCCTCAATCCGGGACTGGATTTCCCCGTAATAGCTTTGGACCGGCTCCACCAGATGGTAGTTGAGGTGGGACCGCTCCCGGTCAATATCCGGATTGCTGGCATACTGCTCTTTTTTCCGCTCATGATGGCGCTCCAGAGCCGATGCAGGCCCTCCTTTCCGCTTTTCAAACCGCATGATTGCGTATGGCATCGTCATCTCCTCCTTTCAGCTCCGTACTCCCGGCTGTTTGCCCCTGTTTGGCGGGGAACCTCCTGGTCGGGGAAATTACCCCCGCACCCTTCTGACGCCCGTGTGCCCGCTCAGAGAGCTGCCAGAAGTGCCTCCCGCCTAAGCAGGCACTCCCGCACCTTCTTCTCCAGGTAGGCCGATGGCACCCGTATCTTCTTCCAGTCCACCTCCCGCATTTCCTCCAGCAGCTCCAATACAGCGCAGGAATCAATGGTTCGAATCAATGCCTGACAGTCCGGTTTCTGTTCCAGGCGTGAAAAAATGCCCAGCAGCATCTCCACCAAGGGAAGGCTGTCGGGCATTTCTTCTTCAAAATAGGAATATTCAATCCGCTCCTTCCACTCCTCGAAAGAATGGGTAGAAAGATGATTCTGTGATTTTTGAATCTGGGTTTCTGAATCTGGTTCGGGTGAATCCGGCGCATTGGCTGGGGAACAGAGTGCATCAGCTGGTGTGCCCTCTGCATGGGACGGTGGTGCAGCAATGGGCGGTGCCGCCACAACCGTATAGAGATTGGAGGTGTTGTCGCCGCAGGGATTTTTCCGCACCTCCTTGCGAATCAGTCCCAGGTTCTCCAGCCGGGCCACAGCATCAATGGCCTTGCGCCGGGAACACCCGGCTTTGCCGGCGATGGTCTGATAGGAGGGGAAACAGGTTCCCTCCCGGCTGTCCGCATAGGCACAGAGAACCAGATAAACCGCCAGTTCGTACACCGAAAGCTGACCGCTCATCACCACCGCATAATCCACCATGACAAACGGCCGCTCCCGCCGGAACTGTAATGACTTCTTCATACCATTCCCCCTTCCTGCAAAATATAGATATGTTCAAAATTGAAATTTTCACGAATAAGTGATATAATCCTTTTTAAGATGATTTTAGTCACATATGGAGGTCACTATTATGTCCATCAGCTATAAAAAACTGTTCCACTTATTGATAGAGCAAGATATGACGACTTCTCAACTTCAAAAGAAAGCAGGCTTTTCTGCCAACATCATTGCCCGTCTGAAACGGAATAGTCCCGTTTCTTTGGAGACCATTGAAAGCATTTGCCGCACGATGAACTGCGGTGTAGACGATATTCTGGATTTTGTACCGGATGTAAACTCAAGCGATACGGAGGAAGTGTAATGGACAAAAAGCGTGTAGCATTGACAAAGCAACAATTTGACTCGGCTGTACATAACCATGGAGAAGCAAAGGTGGAGTATTGGTTTGCTCGTGAACTGATGCCTTTGTTGGGTTATGAGCGATGGGAAAATTTCGACAAAGCTATTAGCCGCGCAATGGAATCCTGTGAAACCAGTGGAATTGAGGTTATAGACCATTTTCGTGAGGTCACGAAAATGGTTTCTCTGGGCAGTGGTTCCAAGCGATCCGTAAAAGACTATATGCTTACCCGTTACGCTTGTTACCTAATTGCTCAGAATGGTGATCCCAAAAAAGAAGAAATCGCATTTGCCCAGAGCTATTTTGCTTTGCAGACACGCAAGCAGGAACTCATCGAGGAACGAATTTCTCTGATTGAGCGCACAGAGGCACGTGGTCGGTTGCGCGAATCTGAAAAGAAACTGTCTCAAAATATTTATGAGCGCGGTGTAGATGACGCAGGCTTTGGCCGCATTCGCTCAAAAGGTGACCGTGCGCTATTCGGTGGTTATTCAACACAGGAAATGAAAAACCGGCTGGGCGTAAAGGATAGCCGTCCCTTGGCAGATTTCCTTCCCACTCTGTCCATTGCTGCAAAAAATCTGGCTGCGGAAATGACCAACTATAATGTAGAAGAAAAAGATCTCTTCGGTGAAAGGGATATTACCAATGAACACGTGCAGAATAATTCCTCTGTTCGTGAAATGCTTGGGAAACGGGGGATTCAGCCTGAAAATCTGCCTCCTGCTGAAGATATCAAAAAACTGGAACGCAGGGTAAAATCACAGGAAAAGAAAATCGCAGCTCAGTCCGGCAAACTTCCTGCACCAACGGAAGAGAGAGATGAAGACGATGACGAGTAAAATGGATCGGATAAGCCCCTTTCCCGCAAATGAAAAAAGCCGCCCATCGGCGGCTGACTGCGTCTTTACTAATGAGTTTACAAATGAAATCGGCTCTTCTGACATGGAATGCCCACCCCCGGAAAGCCCTGTCCTGACGCCCTTTTCGACCCACAAACCCGCATCAGCAAAGGATTTTCCGGCTTCCCGGGCGGCACTCCTGTGACCCGAAACGGACCGGTGAAATCTCCCCCGTCAACAACTCGAAATCGTTTTGTCTAGAGATAGGCACGTGGGTTCGAATCCCACCGTCTCCGCCACCAGACTGAGTCTGGACGCATGTCGCGTTCCAGGCTCTTTTTCTTTGCCCAAATGAGCGGCTCGCGTCCCGGCCGCTCCAAACTGACCGGGTTAGCCAAAAAATCCCGAATGCAGATGCATTCGGGATTTTTTCGTTTCATTTTTCACTTTTCGTCCTTTATCTGCACTCCCCCTGTGTTCAGCCACTCCACCAGAACGACTGTGAGAATCCGACCGTCCACATCCAGGCTGCAGCTATGGCAGCAGAGAAAGTAAGTCCTGTCGAAAAGAGAAGGCCATCATTACTGGAATATTCATTATCCTAAAGGAATCAGGGTAATTTTGGAAATCATATCAATAGAGTTTGGTAACTTACTTTGATAAAATTAGTTTCAGGAGGAGGTATCATGATGAAAGTAACCATAAATAAGGAAAACATTTCCTCTTTGCTCTTTCTGGTATGCGCACTTACATTTCTATCCATCTATGGAGGCATGATGGCATTCTCTCCTTATGAGCCTTTCTCCATAGGAATGATCATTATCATCGCCAGTGCCATTATTGGATTTTTGATTACATGCGCCCTGTCCGCTTATGGCTGCCCTGAATGGAAGCCCTTTTATATCGGATTCTTTTTCGGTCTTGTACCGGCCCATGTCATTTCACTGATTATAGGCGCTGCCATACTGGGTTTCCTGCTGGGGAATACAGATTTTTTCTCCTATATACCAGTATGGGGCGTCTGCATTTTTCTCGGTTCCGCTTTTTGGGGCCTTGCGGCTGTTCCTATCTGCGCTGTCTTCCGCCGGATATTTGCACAGCGGTGAAAAGGGGTTCCTCAAGGGCATCGACCACAGCTATGAATACGAGGGATACACCGCTTTCCGGGCCGAGGAGCTGTAAAATCTCAGGACGCTTTTCCACCCGCCAGCCACTCCACCAGAGTGGCTTTGAGAATCCGATAGCCCCGGCCTGCCCGGACAGCCGGAAGCGCTCCAGGCTCTTTTTATTTGCAAAAGTTTGGCTGTATAGCCAGACAGTCCAATCGGTTTGCCCCTGCCAGATCGAAAAGCCGTTCCAGGCAGGGCCCTTGAAGTCCGCATACGCTCCTGCTAAAATTTAAGCAGAGAAGCAAAACACCTCACCAATCAAATCCAGAATCATGACGGAGGATCAGCTATGCGTTTCAAGAATCAGGAGCTCCTTACATCCGCAATCCTCTATCTGTTTCCCTGGACCGGCAGCCTGTTCGGCGGCTGGTATCTGGTCGAAGGCATCCTGCCGTCCCATCGCTATGAAATCCCCGCCGCCGTCCTCACCCTTCTCTGGGCCTATGGGGCTTATCCGCTCTACTGCCGCATCGCCGCCCGGAATGGCCTTGACCCGGTGCGCATGACCGCCCTTTATATCTGCCCGGGCGTCCTCGGCGTGATGATGGCCTCGGTCTGGCTGTTCGCCCGACTGCCTTTCCTGAACGCTCTCTTTTCTGTCCTGCCGCCGTTCCTTTCCCTGATCTTCTGCATCACTCTCGGCAGTCTTTGCTGGTTTGCCCCAGTGGCCCTGTTCGTCAGCCGCCGGACCGCGTCCCCAAAGGACTGCCCCCCCCTTCTGAGAACATCTCTGCCTCCTTGTCTGCCGCCATATTCCTACAAAATAAAAAGCCGCTGGTCAGCGGCTTTTCTCTACCCCTATCTTTTTTCGCTCCACACCCACAGAGTTTCGCCCCAATCCACACTGTCCGGCGAGTCAAAACCGCACACCACCGTGTACCCGGGCTCCGGCGTGATGGTCAGCCGGGTACCGCCTTCACCATGAAGGGGGTCTTTGGTTACAGAGGCAATCCCCTCTGCCTCAGCGCAGACTGTAAGGAACTCCGCCGGAAGTCCCGGCTCCACCTTCGGCAGCAGGATCTTCCCCGGCTCCCCGGGCTGAAAAACCTCCGGCAGCACCACTTCGGTGCTTCTGGGGTATCCCTCCCAACCGGTGGTTTCGGTCACCGCAAAGCGGAGGGCAATCCTTCCATTGGTCACCTCACAGTCCCCGAAGCGGTGCCGGTACTCCACCGAATCCCCCACCATGCCGTACCGCCCCGGGACACAGAGGCTGTTTTCGGCGGTGACTTCCCCCGCAGTCAGGGAGTAATCCACGCTGTCCGCAAAGGTGCGGGTATAGTACTCACTTCCGTCAAAGACAATTCCGTCGGTAAAGAAAATCCGCACCACTGCCGGGTCGGCAGTTTCCTGGATTTCCCGAATGCTGAGCTGCTGCCAGCAGCCCAGATCCACCAGTGAAAACTCCCCGGTTTTCTGGTTCTCCGCCAGGATCACTGACCCGATCTGATGGGGGCCGTACCAGTGATTGGCCCAGTACAGAACTGTATCCCCCAGTCTGCAGCAGCTGTACTCATCTGCAAAGACCGGACCATTCAGGAGATCCTGTCCGCCCAGCTCCTGCAGGGCGCTGTCCAGCTGTCCGGCGATGGAGGAAAAATCCCCCGCCGGCTCTCCCACGCACCCGGCGCAGATCAGCACCGCCGCCAGAATCGCCAGGCCCAGCCGCATATTCCGCATCATCGTCCCCGCCCCCATTCTCTGGCTCCAGTATAGCAGAAACCCTCCCCATAAAAAAGACCGTCCCCCGGAAGTTCCGGAGGACGGTCCGCAGAAGAGAGGATTTATGGAAAAAGTCAGCTGTGAATCACAGCCTGTACTTTCCGGCGAACAATCAGCGCCATGACAAAGGCCACAGCGGAAATGGCACAGGCAGCCAGGAAGGCCATGGAGTAATCCCCGCCGGTGCTGAGTTTGACAGCAATCTGCGGGCCAGCCAGACCGGCAAAGCCGAAGGCCAGATACATCACGCCATAGTTTTCGGTGACATGAGCCGCACCGAACAGGTCAGCGGTGATGTGGGTGATGGTACTGCCGAAACCGCCATAGCAGAGGGCAGTCACAGCCAGACAGGCCACAGCTACCATCATGGCATCGGAAACCGCCAGGACTCCCATGGCGATCACCGGCAGACCGCAGATGATGCAGAGGGTGATATACTTGTCAAAGTGGTCGGTGACAATGCCCCAGAGGAAGCGTCCGGACATGCTCATAAAGGACATGATGGACACATAGAAGGCCGCCTGAGTGGCAGTAAGGGCAAAGCTCTCCTGCATGATGGCAGACACCTGACTGATGACCATCATACCGGAGGTACAGCCAAAGGCAAAGGCAACGATTGCCACATAGAACATGGCAGTTTTCACCATACCGGCCCGGTCGAGGTCATAGACCGAGCGGGCAGCCCGGCCCGCGCCGGCGGAACCGGAACCGCACTTGTATTCCAGATAGCCCTGGGGAACCGGCTGGATCAGCATGGCAACGGCGAAGATGACCACCAGAGCGGCACCGCCGGCCACAGTCAGGGCAAAGGAGAGACTGCGGCTCTCGATCATACCGGCGAGCATCGGGGACAGGAAGATGGACGCGCCGCCATAGACACCGGCGATAATACCCGAAACCGAGCCCCGCTTATCGGGATAGAGGCTTGCCATATAGCCCATGATGGTGGGGTAGATCAGGCCGGAACCCACGCCGGTACCCAGACCGAAAGCCAGGAAGAAGACCGCCATGGAGGTGGTATAGCCGGAGATCACATAACCGGCGCCGAACAGAATACTGCCCAGGGCGATGGTGCGGCGGGTGCCCAGTTTTTTGATGAAGCCGCCCAGAATGGAAGGGCTCATAGTAGAGGAGAGCACCGTTACGGTATAGCAGAGCACGACAGTGGACTTGACCGCGTCGCCGCCCAGCAGGGCAATGAACGGGGACTGGAGCACCGACCAGGTATAGGCCAGGCCCACAAAGAATGCCCCCACCAGACAGCAGGCGAAATAGAACTTCCGCCGCTCATCGAGTTTTTGATAGTCCATTACAGCAGTGTCAGTCATCGCAGCGATCCTCCCGGTCATATTCTTCCAGGATCTTGGTCATCTGGATAATGCGCCGGCTGCGCTTTTCCGCATACTTTTCCGGGGACGGATACTTGAGCAGACCCTCTCCGGCCCGGACACCGGTCTTGCCTTCGGCAATGAGCTTTTCACCCAGCGGAATGGACTGGGTATCATTGCAGAGGCTGGGCAGTACGTCCTTGGCAACCGTCATGGGGATTTCCAGACCCACAAAGTCCCACAGGGCAATGGGGCCTTCAAAGCCGAACCGCAGACCATCGGTATACCGGATGGCGTTTTCGGCATCTTCCGCCGAGATCCAGCCCTGATCGATCATGTAATAGAGTTCCCGGTTGATGACTGTCGCCAGACGGTTGACAATAAAGCCAGGCACAAAGTGACGCAGTACCGCCGGTTTCTTGCCCGCATATTCCAGCAGACCCCGGACAGCCGCAGCAGTTTCCTCCGAAGTCTTGGGGCCGCAGACCACCTCGATCAGCTTCATAAGGTGAGGCGGATTGAACCAATGGGTGATGATGAGCCGTTCCGGATGGCTGATGACATCATCGCACACCGAGAAAATATCCATACCCGAAGTGTTGCTGGCAAAGATGCAGTCCTCCCGGCAGCTCTCGTTGAGCAGGGCATAGATCTGCCGCTTGGCCTCCTTGTTCTCATAGATGACCTCAAAGGCACAGTCGATCTCCTTGCCCACCGACGGAATTCCATCGTTGGTCATCACATGGAGATTCTTCCGGACTGTCTCCCGGTAGCTTTCATCTGCCATACCGTTGTCCTTCAGAATGTCGATGGCCCGGTCAATCTCCCGCAGGGCATTGTCCAGATACTCCTGCTTGAGGTCGGTCATATAGACGGTCAGACCCTGTGCCGCCATGACCTGCGCAATCCCCCGGCCCATGACACCAGCTCCCACAACCAGTATCCTGTACTCACTGAAATTCTGTTTCATACTGCACATTCCTTTCCGATTTCTTTGTTAAAAATATATCACCAAACCGGACGGTGTGCTCTTAGAAATCTCCTAACGGTATTAGATAATCTCTAATAAACCCGCTATAATAAAGGAAAGAAAGGGATGGGATCGCCATGGAATTACAAAAACTCAAATGTTTTGTGGCAGTGGCAGACAAACTCAGTTTTACCCGGGCCGCAGAGGAACTCTATTTTTCAGTGCCCACTGTCACCCATCATATCAAGAGCCTGGAGGAACAGATGGGCGTCCAGCTCCTGTTCCGGGATAAGCATTCGGTGCGTCTGACCCCCCGCCGGAGAGACCTTCTATCCGGTGGCCCGGGATATTCTCTCCAAACTGGACGCCGTCACCCGGCAGATCTCCCAGGAACGGGATTTTGAACTGCTGCGCATCGGCTGTACCTCCCATGCGGAAATGGTGATGCTCACCTCCGTCTTTACCCGGTTCCGGCTGCGCTATCCCAATATCCTGCCCGATATCCAGATCGCCAACTTCGATCAGATCCTCGACCTCTTCGAGGACGGACAGCTCAATCTGGCCTTTGTATGGGAAAAATTCGTCTGTCTGTGGGGACACGGGCTTTTACAGTCCGGCTGAGAAAGCAATCACTGTTTTTGCCGGCCTGCAGTGTATGGCCCGGAGATGGGGCAGTTTTTACTGCTTATCATTTGCCGCCGGAGAGCAGAAGGGCTCTATGGGGACAATGGCGTCACAGAGTGCTTTCAGATTGCAGATCCGGTCATCACCCTGATCGGACAGAGGCGGAGTGTTGGCCCAGGGGCGTTTCAGGCAGATGGGCGATTGGGAGAAGCGGCGGTACAGGTACCGCCAGCGTGACGGATTATTGCTGGAATCTGTATCCAGGATCGCATAGGAGTCCTCGGCCTGGAGATAGAGATTGGTTTCAATATAGATTCCCGCAATGATCTCTCCGTCACGCAGCACATCCATGATCCGGTTAGGATCTTCAGCGCCATTCAAAACCCGGACTTCAATTCCCTCAGGCAATGGGTACAGGGCCATCTGAAGATAGCGAAGCTGGAAACTGCGCAGGATAGAATCCCGGTTCTGATACAGGTAGTTCAGGATACTGATGTTTTCCATTGGATTGCTCTCCGGGAACAGGGTGTCTGTGATTCTTTCGGTGTTGGTGTCAGTCATGGAACGGATTACCTCCTGAAACTGCCGGGCTGTGTCGGCAGTGCGAAAGTTCTGCTGTTCATCTGCTTTCTGAATGATGGCATTCAGCCATCGCGTAATATCTCGCTGGAAGCTGATCTGCCGGATCTGATCCGGTCGCAGATCGCCGATGCTCTTTTGTGAAGGGCAGGTGCCGAATGGCGTCAGATAGCAGATTCCGGCAGGAAGCCCATGCCCCAGGTGTTCATAGTAGTGATAGTAGTCACAGAGCTGCTGATCCTGGTCTTCGGCCCAGATTTTCACCTCAATGGGAAAGACCTGCTTTCCGCCCCTGGTATAGAGGGCGATGTCCACCCGCCGGTTTGCATCTGTATGGTCCTCCAATTCGAGATAGGCGTAATCAAAATCTTCCGGCGGACAGCTTTGCCCCAGAATATCGGTCAGAAACTGCTGCATCGGGAAAACTCCCAGCCCATGGGCCCCGTTTGGTTCCATCAGAGCTGCCAGCAGCCGGCAGATTGGCACCTCCCGGGAGCTTACCTGAAGAATATTCAGGAGATTGAACTGCGCAGCAGCAGGCTCTGGAATCAGTGGCCTGAGCTGATCCAAAAATGCGGAAAGATGGGTGAGGTCTCTCTGTGCCATGGGAATCCTCCTTATCGTTGGAATATATTCATTGTAACAGTCTGGATTGTGCGGTACAAGTGCGGCAGTGGGAAATGAGACATTTTTGTCCCGTTGATTTTTCTATACTAAGGAGGAAAGGAGGAGAGCGAAAGATGGAGAATCAGACAGAACAGCAGGAGCAGTGTTTTTTGCATCAGGGGTTCATTCTGAAGGAGCGTGTACTGGGGCTTGATCCGCAGCGGGCAGAGAAGCTGCTGCAGACGCAGTATAAACTCTGCTGCACCTCTGCGGAACGGGCTGGAGATCAGATTTTGCTGCGCCGGCATTTTTATGTCTGCCCATGCTGCGGGGCACGAATTCCGGCCTACATCCGGTACTTTCCGACAAAAGGGCAGAAATCACCGCCAGGCCTTTCGGATGATCTGATCCGGCAGTGGATTCGGTTTCCCCAGGCCGACAAACCGGTTTTACAGCTGAATCTGCCATTGACAGGCAAGAAGATTCTGATTTGTCCGGTGTGCGGTCTGGATGGTGCGAGAAGCGATGATATTCAGCTTGTGAAGCTGAAAGGAAAACCAGGCCGTATTACTGTTTCCGGCAAGCTGCGGAAGGGGGAAGGCCGCCCGTCAGCATGGCCTTGTCTGTCAGAGCATGAAACTGAGGTGGAAGAACGAGCAATCCTGGATATGGAGAATGGTTCCATTCGCCTGGTTCTGCAGGAAGCGGACAGGATTCTGTGGGAACGGCAGCTTATCAGATGGGAGTACTGGTATCAGAAAGATCCGCTTCTGTCAGTCTTTTTCAGAAATCCATTTCTCCAGAAGTTCCGGAAGATGTTCCGGAAGTATTACCCGGGAGCGATCCCGTTTCAGGATGCGGAACTGCATCTGGAACAGATTTTATATCTGACCCGGTATATCGGATACAGCCGGTCGTTTTATCTGACAGTACAAACCCTTCTGCAGCCGCTTTCAGACATCATCATGGAGGGCCTCGATCTGCCAACAGTTTCTGGAGGAATGCATCGGAAGGAGAAACTGCCTGGAATTATTCAAACTCTGGAAGTGTCAGGTTACCAGCCGATCAACCAGCTTCTCCAGAGCCGTCCGGAATTTTTGCTTTTCCTCGGGGAAATAGAACAACTGGAACGGCTGTTTGAGGATTCCAACTATCTCTATATGCTGATGAAATCACCACTGTCGATCTGGGTACTGTATTATCTGCATTTTTACGGGCGGATCTGGGAGGTATTAAGGCAGTTAAAAACGCAGTATGACAGTGAATGGATTTATCATCAGCTGACAGATCTGTCCTCCCTGGAATATATGGTAGAGCTCTCTGCCATGGAGCCAGCTATGTATCGGGAGATGATCCGGGGACAGAAGGGAGCGTGGAGGGCCAGTCCTTTGCTTTTACAGCGCCGGATTCCTGAAATGCACGCCGGGCAGTTCTTTGCACTGGAGTTGGTCGGAGAGTACCTCTTCGCTTCGATGATGACTGCCTGGGAATTCAGCAAGGCTGAGCGGGATGGCGTTGAGTGTCTGAGGCTGTTTCAGAATATGGATTATGGCTACACCTATGTTGGGATCTGGAAGTGTGGGACATGCCGGGCTGTGCTGGAGATTCAGGATTATACCGTCTGCCGGATAGAGCCGAGCATCAACACCGATATACATAAATCCCGATTATTTCAGGCGGTACAGGAGTGGTGCAGCCAGATGTGGTATGATATTTTAGGAGACTGAACAGAAATGGCATGGTCTCGAGAGAAAGGAAAAAGCAATGATAGAGGTACATGGAAAATATGGAGAAGCAATCGTATTTACACAGCTTCTGGAACCATCGGCAGAAAAACAGATCCGCACATTTTGCGATCGGCCTCAGTCGGAGAACAGTAAAATCCGGATTATGCCGGATGTACATACCGGAAAAGGCTGTGTAATCGGACTGACCATGACGATTACAGATCAGGTGATTCCCAATCTGGTGGGAGTGGATATTGGATGTGGAATGCTGACGGTGAAGCTGAAAGAAAAGCGGCTGAACTTTCCCGAGCTTGACAGCGTAATCCGGGCCAATATTCCCTATGGCCGCAATGTTCGGGAACGGCTGCACCGGAGTCATGGTCGTCTGGATATCCAGAAGCTATGCTGCTTTAAGAAAATCGATACCCGCCGGGCGTTGGAAAGCCTGGGATCGTTGGGAGGAGGAAACCATTTTATCGAAGTCGATACAGATGGGGAGAGCCTCTATCTTGTAATCCACACAGGGAGCCGGAATCCAGGACTTCGGGTAGCGGAATACTACCAGAAAATCGCCTATAAGGAATGTGGAGGGCGTACCCAGACAGAAATCCCCTATGAGCTGGCATATCTGACCGGAAACGCAATGCAGGAGTATCTTCATGACATGGAGATTATGCAGAAGTTTGCGGACCTGAACCGAACAATCATCAAGGAGGAGATCCTGGATCGCCTGCATCTGACAGAGGAAAGCAGTTTTACAACGATTCACAACTATATTGATATGGAGCAGATGATCCTGCGGAAGGGTGCTGTATCAGCGAAAGAAGGAGAGAGACTGCTGATCCCGATGAATATGCGGGACGGGAGCCTTATCTGCACAGGGCTTGGAAACAGTGACTGGAACTGCAGTGCACCTCATGGCGCTGGACGAAGGCTGAGCAGGAAAGAGACCATGAACAACTATACTCTTCATGATTTTAAGGAGAGCATGAAGGGCATTTACACCTCCTCTGTGTCAAAGAATACCATAGACGAGTGTCCCATGGCCTACAAGCCAATGGATGAAATCCTTGAGAATGTGCGGGATACTGTCCGGATCGATCAGGTTATCAAGCCTGTCTACAATTTCAAGGCCAGCGATTGATAAATATCTCCTCATTATGAAAAAAGCTGTCATATCTCAGATATGACAGCTTTCTAATTAACCTATGAATTCGTTTGGCATGAGAAGGGGAATCTATTTGATTTACTTTTTGGACGGCTTGTACTCTCCCAGACAGTAGCCCAGGGTCTTTATACAGAATTCAGCCTTTTCTGCCTGGCTCCACTCTTTCTGTTCCGCCAGGTATTCCCGGACAAGGCTCTCTCGTTTTGGCAGCCGGAGCACGGTGACAAACTGCTTGTTAAAATCGCGTACAACTGACAGCTTCTCACTTTTGAAGATACTTTTTAACTGCTTGATTTCTGCGTTCTTTTCCTTGGAGTCCGAGAGGCCGATTCGTGTGGTGAAGGAAAGAGCGTCAGTGGGGTTTGTTCTCTGCATTAGAACGCCGCCCTTCTGATCGGCATATTTTTTACGGATCAGCGGGCTGAGCTCAGACTGTGACTTCAGCTGTCCATTTACAGTGGTGTATTTCAGCAGGAACGAAAGATAGTAATCACCCAGCGAAAGACAGAGATCTACGCCATTTCTCTGGTCATCGGTGCTGTGATGAAAGTACAGTATATCGAATTCTTTCTGTTCCGGTCGACCGTGGACAAACGGATCGGGAAAACAGTTCTGGTTGTAGTAATAGGCCTCAACCCACAGGGGCTCAACAGTGACGTCGTCAACCTGAACCACATAGTCGGTCAGCAGCAATTTTCCGATTTCCTGCAGGCTTTTTACAATCGCTTCATGGTCTGTCTGAGTTTCCAGTTCCTTTACTTTGTTCTTCAGAATATCCATTTTCACTTCTCCTTTCCGGGTGTCACAGGGCTGAAAGACAAATTTTCCATCGTCTTCACTCCTGTCATCATGATAGCAAGGGGAACGCAGCGCTGCAAGGTGTGCAGTCGGCGGTGGGATGTTTTTGTCCCGCTGGGCTTTCGGCGACCAACGCGGGGAAATTCAAACAACCCGCAGGGCCGGATTCCAGTTTAAGCGGGGCAAAAAGGGACATGTCCGATGATATATTGAAAGCACATCCAGGACGAAAGAAAGTTTTTATGATGAGTGCTTTTGATCGAATTATCGGATATGCCTTGGTAAAAAGGGAGC
>ERZ827528.1720-NODE-1720-length-21922-cov-9.015000_pt1 | contig 21922 bp, 14 predicted proteins | sample MGYA00519768_ERZ827528 | MGnify/ENA primary metagenome ERZ827528 (study PRJEB31778, sample SAMEA3449343) | human gut metagenome | biome: human gut; feature: human-associated habitat; material: faeces | place: United Kingdom | collected 2010/2012 ...
ATGTATAACTTCCGGCATTTGTTGCTGTTGTTCTTGTTACATTTATTGTTTCTCCGTTTACTCCACTTGTTGCAGTTGCCGTTGGTGCTTGAGCATTTCCGTTGTAAGTAAATGTTGTTGTTCCCCATGTTACTGCTACAGATTTTGGATTCATTCTTAATGTTACACTTCCTGTTGTTCCTGTATTATTGTGGTTTCCATCTCCTGCTACATATGCTTGTACATATATTGTTCCTACGTCTGTTAAACTTGGTTTTGTTGTTGTCCAACTTCCCCAGCTACTATTATTTGTGCTTGTTCTGTAATAAATTGTTCCTCCGTATCCTCCGCTTACTGTTACATATTGTGCTGTTCCATTATATGTTACTGTTGTGTTGCTTAGTGTTGGATTTCCGGCTGATACTTTGTTTATTGTAAATGCTTTTGTGTTTCCTGATAATGTGTAATTTGATTTATTTGCTCTTCCTCCGCTTACACTACTTATGCTTGCTGTTGATGTATAACTTCCGGCATTTGTTGCTGTTGTTCTTGTTACATTTATTGTTTCTCCTGATACTCCACTTGTTGCGGCTGCTGTTGGTGCTTGTGCACCTCCATTATAATTAAATGTTGTGGTTATTCCCCATGTTACTGCTACAGATTTTGGATTCATTCTTAATGTTACGCTTCCTGTTGCTCCTGTATTGTTGTGGTTTCCATCTCCTGCTACATATGCTTGTACATATATTGTTCCTACATCTGTTAAACTTGGTTTTGTTGTTGTCCAACTTCCCCAACTACTATTATTTGTACTTGTTCTGTAATAAATTGTTCCTCCGTATCCACCACTTACTGTTACATATTGTGCTGCTCCATTATATGTTAATGTTGTGTTACTTAGTGTTGGATTTGTAGCTGCTGCTTTACCTATTGTTATTGTGTATGTTGCGTCTTTTGTTACTTTTGAACCATTGTCTGTTGCAGTTATTACATATGTATATGTTCCTGCTGGTGTGTTTGCTGCTATGTTTATTGTTGTTCCATTTATGCTTATATAGTTTGTTGCTGTGCCTGAGGCATTTGTTTCTGTTTTTTCTGTGTATGTATAACTTCCTGTTCCGTTGCTTGCAGCTGTTATATTTGCTGTTTGTGCATTTGTGCTAAATGTTTTTGTTATTGTTTGGTTTGCAAAGTTTAATTGGTTTGCTGTCCAGTGTGCATAGTATGTTGTGTCTGATACTGGTGTTTTGGTTGTTCCAGATATTTGTGTTCCTCCTGATTTTTCTGTGAACCAGCCTACAAATGTATATCCTGTTCTTGTTGGTGTACTTAGTGTTCCTAGTTCTGTGTTGTATATTTTTTCTACTGTTTGTTTTTTGCTTTCTGTTTCTCCATTTGCTATGTAGTTTTCGTCATATGTTATTTTTACTTTTGGTACTGTTATTTGTTGTCCAAATATGTATTTTCCGTTTCCTAAATTGTCATATGCGTATACGTGTGTGTTGTATACTCCTGCTTCTGTTTTGTGGTCTGTTATGTTTACATGGTATACCCATGTTGTTCCATCTTGTTGTTTTGTTCCTTTTGCTGCTGTTGATGTTTGCCAACTTCCTTGTATGTCGTCTTGGCCGTTTGCTTCTGTCCATGTTGGGAATTGTACTCTATTTACTCCTGATCCTGCGTCTTTTACTCCATATACATATACGTCATATCCTGCTGCTGTTACATTTTTTATTTCTGCTCCTGTTGATGTTGGTGCTGCTTTGTCTATGTTTGTTATGTTTGCATATGTTTCTTCTCCTGCATTTGTTCCGTCCCATAAACGTGCATATATTGTTCCGTTTTCTGTGTAATTTTGTGTGTCTGTGTTTTGCCATTCTCCGTTGTCTTTTTTTGTTTGTAATGAATATCCTTTTTCTGTTGTTTCTGCTTTTGCTGTTACGCTTTGGTTTGTCCAATCACTTGGTGTTTTTGTTATTGTTGTGTTTGCGTTTGTTAGTTTTGGTACTGTTGCTGTTGTTACTTCTGCTGCGTTGCTTATGTTTCCGGCTTCATCTTTTACCCATACGTAGTATTTTGTGCTTTGTTTTACGTTTTCTATTATTTTATTTAATAATTTTGTGTTGTCTACTATTGTGAATTTTGTTGGTGTTTGGCTACTTTCTGATATTGCATATGATTTTATTCCACTTGCATTGTCTGTTGCTGTTATTTTTATTGTGTTTGTTGTTGCTGTTATGCTTTTTATTTCTGGTTTTTCTTTGTCTATGTTTGTTACTTCGTATGATGCTGTTATTCCGTAGTTATTTCCGTCTGTTAGTGCTGCATACATTGTTCCATTTGATGTGAATATTTGCCTATTTGATGTTACCCAGTCTGTTGTTGTGTTTTTACTTGTTGCTAGACTAAATGTTTGTCCATTTACATTTAGTGTTGCTGTTACTTCTACACTTTCTTTTGTCCATGTGTCTGGTTTTGCTGCAAATTTTATGTCATTTGAGTCTAGTTTTGGTACTATACTTGTTTTTGCTTCTAATTCGTTTGATGCTTTTTTCTGCCCGTTTTTTCCTATTGCTACTGCTTTTACTACAAATGTTGTGTCTTGTTTTAGTTTTGTGTATGTGAATTCGTTTTGGTCTGTTGTTTCTACTAAGTTAAAGTTTGTGCTTCCTTTTTCTTTTATGTAGTATTCTATTTTTCCGCCTTCGTTTCTTCTTGTTGTTGCTGTTACTGCTATTGTGTTTGTTGTTGTTTTTACAACTTTTATTTGTATTACTGGTGATAGTTCGTCTTCTTTTCCTAAGTAGTCTGAACCGTCTAGACCTACTTTATATACATCTCCATCTACTTTTACCTCGAAGAACCATTCTGTTTTTCCGTCTTTTTCTTCTGATGTTACTTCACTTACCTCTATGTCTTTTCCTCCGGCTTTTTTTATTTCTTCTAGGTCATTTTTGACGTCTTCGTATGTTTCTCGTATTATTTCTTCATCTGTTCCTCTTATTTGTTCGGTTTGATTTATTTTTAGTTTGGTTTGCAAGGTTGTAGCGATTGCGGCTCTTTTGTGCTCTAATTTTGTGTCTTCTGCTGCACGAAATATTCCTGTTCTTGTTATTCCTTGTATTGAGATTGACGCCAAAATTAGAAGTACCACTATTGTTACAACTAGTGCTACCATTGTTATTCCGCTTCTTTCGTTTAAAAGCTTAGATATTCTTTTCTTTTCGTTTAAAGAGTAGCTCTCTCTCTCTCTCTCTCTCTCTCTCTCTCTCTACAGTATCAAGGGTTTCAGATTTCATTCTAGTTTTTTGTTTTTTCATTTGTTTTCCTCCTTTTTTCCCTTTCGCTTTATTTTATGTATTCGGCAAGTTATGCAACTTTTATAATATATAAATCTACATTGCATTCTTTGATTTTCGTAATATATAAATCTATTTCTACTTAATTTATATTAATATTATATTTTATAATATAACATCTTTCGCCAAATTTTGCAATTTTCAAACATGCCCAAAGCATTGATTTTAAAGCGTTTTTATAGATTTGCTATACTTAATTTTTTGCTACGGAATCGGCAAATTTAAGGTTTTATTTTTGTTCATTTTTCTTGTATTAATATTTTGTTACTAAAATGTTATAAATTTGTAATATTTTTGTTCTTGCTTGGTGTGCCTGCTTTTGCGAATATATTACCAAAAAAAAATGAGAAAAATTTAACGTTTTTTCTCATTTTTCTTGAAATATTTTTATGTTCTTGCGGATTCTTGTATAATCCCATAGCTTAGAATGTATAAAAAGCGGGATTGAAGACCCGTCCCCCAATCCAGTTTTTTGAGGGATTGGGTGTGGTGTCCCCTTAATCCCTCTTTTATACTTTCATAGATAATCCTACTTTTTTTCTTTCCATATCTATTTTAATAACTTTAACTTTAACAATATCCCCAACTGAAACTAATTCTGATGGATTTTTAATATATTTATCGCTCATTTCAGAAATATGAACAAGTCCATCATATTTAACCCCAATGTCTACGAATGCTCCGAAATCTATGACATTTCTTACTGTTCCTGTTAAAATCATACCTTCTTTTAAATCTTCTAATTTCAAAACATCTTGTCTTAAAATTGGTTTTGGCATATCTTCACGAGGGTCTCTTCCTGGCTTGCTAAGTTCTGAAATTATATCAGTTAGTGTCATTTCTCCTATTTCTAGTTCTTTGGCTGTTTTTGCTACATCAACTGTTTTTAATTTTTGTCTTAGTTCGTCTGTTTTTTCTTTGTCTCTTAAGTCTTCTTTGCTAAATCCTAATGATTTTAGTAATTTTTCTGTTGCTTCGTAACTTTCTGGGTGAACTGCAGTTATTTCTAGTGGGTTTTTACCGTCTATAATTCTTAAGAATCCTGCACATTGTTCAAATGCTACTTTTCCTAATTTTGGTACTTTTAAAAGTTCTTTTCTTTCTTTTAATTTTCCGTTTTCGTCTCTATATTTTACAATGTTTTTTGCTATTGTGTTGTTTATTCCTGATACATATGAAAGTAGTGATGGTGTTGCTGTGTTTACATCAACTCCTACTTTGTTAACACTGTCTTCTACTACGCCTGTTAGACTTTCGGCTAATTTTTTTTGGTTTACATCATGTTGATATTGTCCAACTCCTATTGCTTTTGGGTCTATTTTTACAAGTTCTGCTAGTGGGTCTTGTAATCTTCTTGCTATTGATATTGCTCCTCTTATGGAAACATTTATGTCTGGGTATTCTTCTGTTGCAAGTTTTGATGCTGAATATACTGAGGCACCGGCTTCACTTACAATTACATAGTGTACTGGTCTTGAGGCTTCTTTTATCATGTCTGATACAAACATTTCTGATTCTCTTGATGCAGTTCCGTTTCCTATTGCTATCATGTCTATTTTGTCTTTTTCAATTAGTTTTAGTAATTCTTTTTTTGCTCCTTCTACATCATTTTGTGGTTCTGTTGGATATACTGTTGTGTAGTCTAAGACTTTTCCTGTTTCGTCTATTACGGCTATTTTACATCCTGTTCTATATGCAGGGTCAAATCCCATTACTGTTTTACCTTTAATTGGTGCTCCTAGTAACAGTTGTTTTGAGTTTTGTCCAAATACTTTTATTGCTTTTTCTTCTGCTTTTTCTGTTAAGTCTGAACGGATTTCTCTATCAATTGATGGTTCTATTAATCTTTCAAAACTGTCTAATATTGTGTCTTTTAGCATTTGTGTGAATTGTGTTTCACTTTTTATAATGTCTTTTTCTATGTATGCTAAAATTTTGTCTTCTGGTTTTTCGATAGATACTTTTAGGAAGTCTTCTTTTTCTCCCCTGTTTATTGCCAAAATTCTGTGGCTAGGAATCCATTTTAGTGCTTCACTATAGTCATAATACATCTCGTAGTTTGATTTGCTCTCAGGGTCTTTTGCTTTTGTTTTAATAAGGCCTTCTCTGTAGCATTGTCTTTTTATTTCTTTTCTGTATTTTGCATTGTCTGAAATGTCTTCGGCTATTATGTCTAGAGCTCCTTGTACTGCGTCTTCTGGAGTTGCAACGGCCTTGTCTTTGTTTTTCTTGTCTTCTTCTGGTAGGTTTTCTATATTAACATATTCTTGTGCTATTTCTAATATTGGTTTTGTTTCTTTTTGTTCAATTATTATTTGTGCTAGTGGTTCTAGTCCTTTTGCTTTTGCTACTGTTGCTCTTGTCTTTTTCTTTTGTTTGTATGGTCTATAGATGTCTTCTACTTCTGCAAGTGTTTTTGAAATTGCTACGGCTTGTAGGATTTCGTCTGTTAATTTTCCTTGCTCGTCTATTGATTTTATTACTTCTTCTTTTCTTGTTTCTAAGTTTCTTAGGTATGATAGTCTTTCTCCAAATGTTCTTAGTACTTCGTCACTTAATCCTCCTGTTACTTCTTTTCTGTAACGTGCGATAAATGGTATTGTGTTCCCTTCGTCTATTAATTTTATTGTGTTTTCTACTTGTTGTATTTTGATGTTTAATTCTTCTGCAATTGTTTTTGCTATTTTGTCCATTGTTTTCCTCCCTTTAATTTTTAAAAATGCTTTTGACATTATTTATTTTTTGTGCTTTCGACATTTTTTGATATGTTTAGTCAATTTTTGATATCTTATTGACTTTTTTCTTTGTTTAATATATCATAAATTTAAATAAAATGAAAGGGGGAAATTGAAAATGATTTCATCAGATTTTAGAACTGATGCTCGTAGAAAATTATCTGGTAAATGGAGTAAAGCGGTTTTTATTGTTTTAGCATATATGGCTTTGACTTTTGTTATTGGATTTATTGAAGGTCTTTTTCCTGAGTCAATGGAAGAAATATTTGGTCTTGTAAATACTATTATTAATGTTCCTTTATCTTTTGGACTTGTATTTGCATTTTTAAAATTATTTAATGGCGAAGATGTTAAGGCTTTTGATTTCGCTACTTTAGGTTTTTCTAATTTTGGAAAATCTTGGGGTGTTGCTTTTCAAATGTTTTTGAAAATGATTCTTCCAGAAATCGCCGTTATAGTTGCTTTCGTGGTTACTATGGTTGGTGGCGTTTCTATGGGATTTATGGCTTTTTCTACTCAATCTTCTGGTGCTTCTGCGTTTTCTATGTTTATGCTTTTAATTGGTATAATTCTTTTAGTTGCTTCTACTGTATGGCTAATAACTAAATCATATTATTATCAATTGGCTATATTAGTTGCTATTGATAATCCAGATATGTCTGGTGCAGATGCTGTTGAGGAAAGTCAAAGATTAATGACTGGAAAACGTGCTAGTTTATTCTGCTTAGAATTATCTTTTATCGGTTGGGCTATTTTAGGTGCTATTCCATTTGGAATTGGTTTATTATGGGTTCTTCCTTATGCTCATCTTGCTAAAATCGCATTTTATAAATATGCTCTTGGAAATACTGATAATGTTGAAGTTATTACATCAGATAACGGTACTTCAGAAAATATGTAGAAAAAACAAAAGAAAAATAGAGTTGATTTTCTCTATTTTTTCTTTTTTATTTTATTCAATTCCTAAGTATTCGTTGTATGTTATTTCTCTGTCTATTACATTTCCATCTTCTTTAATGTCAATGATTCTATTTGCTACTGTTTGTGTTAATTCGTGGTCATGTGATGTGAATAGGATGTTTCCTGTGAATTTTTTCATTCCTTCGTTTACGGATGTTATGCTTTCCATATCTAAGTGGTTTGTTGGTTCGTCAAATATTAAGAAGTTTGCTCCTGAAAGCATCATTTTTGAAAGAACACATCTTACTTTTTCTCCTCCTGATAAGACTCTTACTTGTTTTAATGCTTCGTCTCCTGAGAATAGCATCCTTCCTAAGAATCCTCTTACATATGTTTCGTCTGGGTCTTTTGAGTATTTTCTTAACCATTCGGTAATATTTTCGTCTGTGTCGAATAAGTAGTTGTTGTCCTTAGGGAAGTATGATTTTGTTATTGTTGTTCCCCATGCTAATTCTCCACTGTCTGGTTCCATTTCTCCTGATATTATTTGGAATAAGACTGTTTTTGCTATTTCGTTGTCTGCTAAAAATGCTATTTTGTCGTCTTGTTTTACTGTAAATGATACATTGTCTAATACTTTTACGCCTTCATATGTTTTTGTTATATTTTTTACTTGTAATATTTCTCTTCCTGGTTCTCTGTCTGGTTTGAAGTCTACATATGGATATTTTCTGTTTGATGGTTTTATTTCGTCTAGTTCTATTTTTTCAAGTGTTTTCTTTCTTGATGTTGCTTGTTTTGATTTTGATGCGTTTGCACTGAATCTTGCTATGAAGTCTTGTAATTCTTTTATTTTTTCTTCTTTTTTCTTGTTTTGCTCTTTCATTTGTTTTAGTGCTAATTGGCTTGATTCGTACCAGAAGTCGTAGTTTCCTGGATATACTTTTATTTTTCCAAAGTCGACGTCTGCTATGTGTGTACATACTTTGTTTAGGAAGTATCTGTCGTGTGATACTACTATTACTGTGTTTTCGAAGTTTATTAAGAATTCTTGTAACCAGTTTATGCTTTTTAGGTCTAAGTCGTTTGTTGGTTCGTCTAGTAGTAATACGTCTGGGTTTCCGAATAGTGCTTGTGCTAGTAATACTTTTACTTTTTCTCTTGCTTCTATTTCTTTCATGTATTTATAGTGGTTTTCTGGTATTATTCCTAAGTCGTTTAGTAGCATTGCGGCGTCTGATTCTGCGTTCCATCCGTCTAGTTCTGCAAATCTTTCTTCTAGTTTTGCGGCTTTCATTCCGTCTTCTTCTGTGAAGTCTGGTTTTGCATATATTGCTTCTTTTTCTTTCATTATGTCATATAGTTCTTTGTTTCCCATCATTACTGTGTCTATTACTGTGTTTTCTTCGAATGCAAAGTGGTCTTGTTTTAGTATTGATAGTCTTTCTCCTTTTTCTAGTGTTACTTCTCCTTTGCTTGGTTCTATTTCTCCTGATAGTACTTTTAGGAATGTTGATTTTCCTGCTCCGTTGGCTCCTATGATTCCGTAGCAGTTTCCTTTTCCAAATTTTATATTTACGTCTTCAAATAGTACTCTTTTTCCAAATCGTACTGTTACTCCGATTGCATTTAACATTGTTTTCCTCCTAATTTTCTTTTTTTTCGTCTGCTATAGTATAACATCTTTTTATAAAAATTGCAATGTCTCATTGGGGACGGTTCTGTTTGAGACATTTTCATACAGAAATCATATAAAAATCTGGTCAATGTTTTATCATTTCCAGATTTTCTTTTATGTATAATATTTCTATTCTTCATATTTTTTATATTTATAATAAAATACTACTGCCAACACACTAAATATTAGTATTGATGTTATTATGGTTGTTTTTCCTGCTCTTGGTAAAATCGTAGCTGATAATACATCCTTATTTTGTTTTTTATTTATATTGCTTTCTTTTTCTGCTGGATATTTCTTGTTTTCGATTTTATCTGTTGGTTGTTTATTTGTATTCTCATTTTCGTTTTTGTCATCTTCTGTTGTTTCATTTGACGGATCTTGAATCCCTGAATCATTAGATGAGCCTGATTTTATTGCATCTGCAATTATACTGTTTCCTCCTATATTTTGGTTTACTACTGTTAAAATATTTCCTGCTTCATCATATACATTTCCACTATAATTTGTTGTTTTTAATTCTCCTTTATCTCCACTTTCTATTTGATATGTATATGTTATTTTATTTCCATTTACACCACCAAATTTTGCTATTTTTTCTATTCCACTTCCAAATTTTAATTTTAATATTGGTGCCGTGTTTGATATTATTTCTGATTTATTTTCATCTCCGTATATATTTTCACTATATGTTGATTCTAATTTTATTGTTTGTCCCTCTTTATATGTTCCTGATTTTGGACTTATTACATTTATACTTGATAATGTTGGTACTGCTGTATCTTTTCTAATAATAATTGAACTTGTTTCAGAAACATTTCCTGCCGCATCTATTGCTCTAAAATATATTGTTGAATCTCTATCATTTCCAAAAGTTATTTTTCCAATACCATCTGTAGTTGTAAGAAAATCTGTTTTCCACTCACCATCTTCTCCTTCTTTCCATTCGTATTTACTTATTCCACTCATATCGTTACTTGAAAGTTCTACATATATTTTCTTATTTGTCCAACTTCCATTTTCATAAATATTTCCAGAGGAATTTTCTAGTTTTGCTAGTATTTGTGGTGCTATTGGTGGTGTAGTATCTTTTTTATTTTCAAATGTTATTTCTGAAAGTGCTGTACTTTTACTTCCCTTAAAGGCTATTTTTACATTATTAATTTCTTCTTCCAAATTTAAATTGCTTAAATCTATTACTGCTGGTTTTTTTGAACTTTCTAATAAATTTAAATTTATATCTTTAATACTTATACTATTATTAATTAGTAAATCCGCTGATATAGGTAAGCTTTCATTTGTAGCATTGTAAGCTGGATACAACCATATATATTTTATGTCCTGGACTGTGCTGAATTTACACTCAATATCATATTCATTGTCCTTTAATTTATTATTTAAAGTACAATTTTCTTTGCTTAATCTACTATAGTTATTAATTCCGTTATTTAAACATTCTGTATTGCCTTCTGCTATAATGCTTATTTTATCTGTTTCTACAGTTGAATAGCCATTAATTCCACTAGGTATTGGTTGTATTCCTGTTGTTGGTCCATTTATATATATTTTTTCATCTTTAAAAATTATTTTATCAAATGCAAGACTTCTTGATTTATAACTTTCGTTTGATACATTTTTATTTAAAACATGATATACTGTATATAATGAACCATCTGGTGTAGAAAAGATATTATTATGTCCTGGTCCAAATACAGTTTTTCCATCTGTTACTAATAATAAATTCTCTGTACTTGTTTCATCTCCATTATCTTTTTTATCATATTTTCCTAGTGGAGATTTTGAAACAGCATAGCCCACACTATAATAATTGCTCATATATCCATTTGCTGAATACATCATATAGTATTTTCCGTCATTTTTTATTACACATGGTCCTTCTGTCCAATATCTATTTCCTGTTTTTTTCTCCCAATTCAATGTAGCATTAAGTAAAACTACTGGCTCTCCAACTGTATTATTTAATTCATTGTTTAGTTGTACTCCATAAATCCAACTAGATCTTTCATTTCCTCTAACTACTTGATCTTCAACAAAATATAAATATATTTTTCCATCATCATCAAATAATACATTTGCATCTATTACTGAATTTTTAAATTCAAATAACTTTGAATTTTGTTCTGTAAATGTACTTTCAAATGTGTCTCCAACTAAAACGCTTATATATGATTGCCTTACCGGCGTAACTGTTGATACCCCATTAACTGCACTGTTTATAATTTCATCTTCATTTTTTAATTGAAAAGATGAATAAAATATATAAATTTTATTATTATGTTTATATACTTCTGGCGCCCAAAAATTTGTCCTTTTTCTAATTTTATTTCCATTACTATCAGTTATTTCATTTCCATTTTTATCTTTTACATATATTCCGTTTTCTTCCATAGGATTTACATTGCTACTACTTTTTTCCCAATTTTTTAAATCTTTTGATTTATAATAATATAAAATATTGTTGGTATATATGTACCCTAAAATATTAGTATGAAATAGATAATAATATCCATCTTTTTCATTATAAAAAATAAAAGGGTCTGGGCAACTAGACATAGTTTTTTTATAGTCACTATTATTATAATTATAGTCATCTTTTTGACTTAATGCATTTGCTACATCATTTCCTATTTGTGAAAGTGCAGCAGATGTGAAATGTATGTCATTATTGTAAGTTGGATTTTCGTTATAACAAACACTTTCTCGCGCATATTTTACTGCTGTATACCAATCTAATTTATTTCCGTTTGAATCTGTATATTTTGAATTAGTATAAGTATCTACATTATATTCATTTTCATTTGGAATATAGTTATCAAATGCAAATGAAGATCCTAATATAATATCATCATTTTCATTTATCAATTTTTGTTGTGCTTCATTTATAATCTCTATTCCTTTATACCATGAACTTAATCCTGGTACCCCTGAAGTTAAAACAATTGCTCCTTTTTCAATACCTGTATCTTCTTTTAACTTTTCATGAATGGTTTTATAATTTTCTATATATTTTCTTTTTACATTTTCTGCTTCTTCATCTGTTATTTCATTTTGTACTTTTGTATTTGTTTCACCTTGAAATACTACATATAACTTTGAACCAATATTGTAATTGTTATTTTCTAAATATTTTATTGCACTATTGTATTTTAAAGTCATAGATTCATATAAGTGCTTATCTTCCTTTGAATCTCCATAATTTGGGTTGTCTGATGGTAAAAAGTTTTCTATTTTTTCTCCTCCATTAGCGGCAAAAATTACTATAACTCCATGCCCTGTTTTTTCATAATACTGTTTACAAAATTGTGGTATCATGTTTGTTCCACATGATTTTTCTAATGACGCTGGAGTTTGATTACTTAACATGGTTTTTGTATTAACATCATATTTTAGTTTTTCTCCTATTATATTTGTTGATGAATCTAACTCTTTCAATGTATTACTTTCGTATAAGTATTCATATGCTGTTTGTGATGTTTGATTTATCTTAGTGTAATTCATTTGCGTACTATTTTGTAAAAGCATTGGACTTATTTGAGTTTCACTTGCAAACCTTTTAATAGAATTATTATCTGTATAATCATATCTTGTATCTCTTTGTTTTTCTGGTTCTTTTATTCCAGCATACCCAACCATATTTGATTGTCCCCAAAATAAAACAACGTCATATATTAAGTTACTATCTGCTTTTACTGGTTTAATACTATATATAACTAATATAATGACTGACAAAAATAAAATGTTTATTATCTTTTTGCTCATTAATATTTTCCCCCTTAATTTTCATGCCGTATTTATTTTGATATGTTTTTTGGATTATTCTTACTATATAATATACTTTAATTTTTTATTTGTAAATATCTTATTTAGGGGGCTACTTACTATTACTTACGGCTCGTATTTTGTAGCGTTTTATTATTTTTTTGTTACATTTTTGTTACAATGTTCTTTACATTAACCTGTGTTGTGCTATTCACCTCTGTTTTATTGTTTATTTTATTTTCGATTGTATTATTGTTTTCTATTGTATTGTTTTTTGTTTCTTCTTGATTGTTTTGAATTTGGTTATTTGATTTTTTTTCTTCTTGTTTGTTTTGGTTCTGATTATTTGTATTCTGTTGTGTATTATTGTTTGTTGGTTGTGTTGGTTGTTCTTGTTTTGAAGATTTGTTACTGTTTCTCCAAGGATTTTCTGAATTTGAATCTGTTGGGTCCCAACCTCTGCATTCTGTGTTCCATGATATTTTTTGTGCACTTGGTTTTCCTAGTGGTCCTGGATTTGAGTCATAATAAAATTCAACAATTGTTCCTGTTGTTATATTGTTGTAAATCCATGCGGCATCTTGAACTGTTAGACGTATACATCCTGCTGATGCTTTTGTTCCTAGTTTATCATATTCGGCATATTCTAGTGTTGATGGTTTTCCTTTTGTTGTATATGGTACTGAATGGAATAGTATGTTTCCTACAATTGCGGTTGTATATTGTCCATATACATATGTTCCTGGTGTGTGTCCAAATAATGTGTGCCATCTATGTTTTGTTCCATTTAGTTTGTATTTTCCTCCTGTTGGCGTTGCGGTTCCTATTGAGCAAACCATTGCTTTTACTGGGACTGTGTAGTTACCTTCTGAGTCTTTTGTGTATATTGTTACTACATTTGCTTGATTATTTATTTTTATGTAGTATTTGTTTTTGTTGTCTTTTATTTCTTTTTCATTTTCTACTTTGCTTTCTTTTATGGCTTTTTCGTCTATTATGTTTTCGTCTACTGGTGTGTTTTCGTCTGTTTCGTTGTTACTTATTTGTGCTTCTAATATTGTTTCTTCTTCTATTGCTTGTCCTTGTGTGGCTTCTGTTTTGTGTTTTTGGTCTCTTATTGTGGTTATTATAAATCCTATTATTATTAGTATTGATAGAATTATTATTGCGGTTGTTGTTATGAATTTTTTCTTATCTTTTATTTTCATCAATTTTCTCCTTTTTCTTATATTAAAAGTCTTCGAATTGTAATATTGTTTAGGTTAAATTTTTTATTTTTTAATTTTTACGAGTTCTTCTAATTTATAACTTTTATTAATCCACTAAAATACACTAAAATATTATCGATAACATCTTTTATAGGTATCTCTAGCCAATTGTTATTTGCAGTATTAAGTCTTGATTGAAATCTTCGATTATTTAATATATTTATTAATCTTTTATTTATATCTTCTAATGTATTTTCACGCATATTCTCATCTTGAAAAATTAAAATATCTATGTATTTTATTAGCTTGTCCTTATCTAATTTTTCATTATTAATTAAATAATAAAAATCAAAAATATCTTTAAACCTCGTGGAAGTAATACCAAATTTTAATAATGATTTTAATTTTTCAACAATTATTTGTTCTTTAGAATTTATAAGTAAACTAACACTTTTATCTATTATGTTAAAATCAAAATAATAATTATCTTGTTTCATATCAAAATATTTATGTACTCCAATATCTAGTTTTGAATTTATTGAGTACTTTTTCTTGTCAGTTAGTTGTATATAAACTCTTTTTCCATTGTAGTCTTGATGATGTAATGATTCAATTTTTTCTGTAACTTTTATTTTTATTCCATCATTTGTATTATTTAATTCTTTTATAAAATTAAGAATTGATTTGTCTTCCAAAGAATATTTTATAAAATCAATATCCATATCTCTAGTTGCGCGACGCATATTTTTAGAAATGTTATGCATTACAACTCCGCCTTTTACAGTTATATTTTTATTATATTTACTATTTCCAATTTTAAGCAAAATAATATCTTGAGCAACTTTTGGAATCGCATCTTCTTCTGAATAACCTGCTGCTACATATTTATTTACTAATTCATATATATACATTAAAACACCTCATCTTGTATAATTTCAAAAATTTTATCTCCATTTACAAAATATTGTAAATATTCTTCTATCTTTTGAGTATTTAATGAATTTGCTAATTTTCTATAATTAGATATTATTTCTTTATATAAATCATAACCTATTTGATTTTTATTTCTGGCCAAATCAATTAGCATTCTTTCTTTATTATAAATATTTATTTTTATTCCTTCATAATCAATCTGAGTTTTTCCCAAATTATATAGTTCATTTTTCATACGAATTTGTTTTATTTTTTCTGATTTAATTAATGTTCCATTTCTGTTTGTGGCTAAATACATTACCTTAGGAATAACGTCTGTTAAGTTGTGATAATAGTAGGCTGAATAAGATGTAAATACTCCGTAAGGATATTTTTTCATTGTAATTTCTAAATAATGTGCACTTGGTGTGTCTGAATATATTCCTTTTTCAATTTTATATACCTCACTATTTTTAACTGCTTTTTCTATCTGGTATGCACTTTTATATTTTAATAACAGTTCATTATATGTATATATCATAGTAAACCCCTCCATATATATTTTAAACTAAATACCACCATAAGTCAACTGTTTTGGTGGTATTTAGTTTAATTTTTTTGTTGATTTTTTTCTATTTTTATGATAATGTTGTTATAAATTTAAAAATAAAGGGTGATAATGTTGAAAAAATTTTTATTATTTATTTTATTATTTTTGATTTTTGTTTTATGCCTTTTGGTACTTATAAAATCAGATTTTTTTAATAGTACAAACGTTATTCAAGATTCTTCGGTTGAAAGTGAAACTGTAGAAGAAAAGATTGAGCCTATCAATTTTACTATGACTGCAATTGGAGACACTTTATGTCATAATACTCAATATTGGGATGCTTATAATAGTAGCACTAAACAATATGATTTTTCTTATGTTTATGATGATATTAAAGATTATACAAGTAGTGCAGACATTACTATAGGAAGTTTGGAAACGACTTTTGCAGGTGAAGATAGGGGTTATAGCAATTATCCGGTTTTCAATTCTCCTGATAGTTTGGCTACTGGTTTAAAAGATATTGGCGTTGATGTTATTTCTTTGGCTGGTAACCATGCTTTAGATTATGGTTATTCTGGTATTTGTAGAACTATTGATGTTTTAGATAATGTTGGTATTTCTCATTTGGGTACTTATAAGTCTGCTGAAGACCAGGATAAAATTTTAATTAAGGATGTTAAGGGTGTAAAAATTGCTTTTATCAATTATACTTACGGAACTAACGGGATTCCTGTTCCTTCTGATAAACCATATTGTTTGAATTTGATTGATAAAGATTTGATTTCTAAACAAATTAAGCAGGCTAAGGAGCAAAATGTTGATATGATTGTTGCTTGTATGCATTGGGGTACTGAGTATAAGACTTCTGCTAATGATGAGCAAAAAGAACTTGCGGATTTTTTGTTTAAGAGTGGTGTTGATATTATCCTTGGTAATCATCCTCATGTTCTTGAACCTATGGAAAAGAAAACTATTACTTTAGATGATGGTTCTACTAAAGATGTTTTTGTTGTGTATGCTTTGGGTAATTTTACTGCAGACCAAAGGGCTGAGATTACTAGGGATTCTGCTATTTTGAATTTGGATATTACTAAGGATTCTGATGGCAAAATTTTGATTAATAAGGTTTCTTATGTTCCTATTTATATGTATAAGAATTCTGCCGCTAAGGTTCATAAGTTTAAAATTTTGGATATTGAGAAGTCTATTGCTAATTATGATAGTGGTGATACTTCTATTGGTTCTTCTGTTTATTCTAATTTGAAGGTTCAGTTGCAAAAAATTAGGGATATTTTGGGTGATGAAATTAATTAATTTTTATAAAATGTATTGAAAAAAGAGATTTTAGTTATAATTTAAACTTGAATCTCTTTTTTGTTTTTTAGTCTAACATATCTTTTCTTTTTAGCCACCATGTTACGATTAGTGTTAATGCTACTGAGATTAGTATCATTATTGGGAATCCAAATTTGCTGTTTTGGAATGGTATGTTTACGTTCATTCCCCAGAAACTTGATACCATTGTTGGTACTGCTAGTACTATTGTTATTGATGTTAAAAATTTCATTACTCCATTTAGGTTGTTTGATATTATTGATGCATATGCGTCCATTGTTCCTGTTAAAATGTCACTATATATTTTTGCCATTTCTATTGCTTGCTTGTTTTCTGTGATTGCGTCTTCTAGTATGTCTTCGTCTTCTTCATATAGTTTTATTATTTTTCCTCTTAGTGTTTTTTCCATTACTAGTTCGTTTGATTTTAGTGATGTTGTGAAGTATACTAAACTTTTTTCTAAACTTAGTAATTTTAGTAGTTCTTTGTTTTTCATTGATTTTTTTAGTATGTATTCTGCTATTTCTGTTTCTTTGTTTATTTGTTTTAGGTATGTTAGGTAGTATGATGAGTTTAGGTATAGCATTTGGAATATTAGTTTTGATTTTTTGTATGTTTGGAAGTTTTTTATTTTCATTTTTTCGAAGTCTTCTATTACTTTGTTTTTTCGTAATGATACTGTTATGAAGTAGTCGTCTCTTACTACTATCATTCCTAATGGCATTGTTGTGTATACGTCGTTTTCTTCGTTTTTTTCTATTATTGGTACGTCTACTACAAATAGTATTGTTCCGTCGTCTTCTTCGTTGTCTATTCTGGCTTTTTCTTCGAAGTCTAGTGCGTCTCTTATGAAGTCTTCTTGTATTTCTACGCTTTCACATACTTTTTTTATTTCGTTTTCCGATGGGTTTACTAAATTTATCCAACTTCCTTTTTTGAATTCTTTTATTTCTTCTATTTTGTTTGTTTCTAAGTTTGTGCTGTATATTTTTAGCATTTTTCCCACCTCTTTCTTTATTTTACATATATTATTTTATCTTTTTATTTTGAAATTGTCAATGTGTTTTTTAAAAAATGTTTACATAATTTTATCTGTTTGCTAATAAGTTTATCATATCTATAATTAGTTTTTTTCTTTTTTTCTGTTGTCTGCTTCCATATCTTTCTGCCTCCATAAAACTTCTATTTTATTATCTATTTTTTATGTTCTTGTTCAACATATAATATTGTCGGTTTTTGTTATTTTTTCACATAACATTAAAAAATAACAAAGTATTTACTTTTTTATTTTTTAATGTTATAATTTAATTGCTAGTTTAAAGCAAATTTTTTAGTGTTATATACACACAAAGGAGGAAAAAATGTCTCGTACATTGAAAATTTTATTTATTTTATTATTTTGTACTGTTGCATTACTTGTATATCCTACACTAGTTAATGCTTCAGATACACTAATTGCTACTTCTACTCTTAATGGAATTTCAGTTTCTTTTGAGTATAAGTTAAATGATGCTGGACAGGTTACAGATTTGGTTTGTACTAATGCTTCTGCTTTGTCTGGTAGTGTTACTGTCCCTGGTACATTGGAGGGAAAAACGGTTGTATCTTTAGGTAATAATGCTTTTAAAGGTGCTTCTAATATTACAAGTGTTGTAATTCCTGAATCTATTAAAGAGATTAAGCACAGTGCTTTTGAAAACTGTACAAAACTTACTAATGTTGATTTAGGTAGTATTACATCTATTTCTTTTGATGTTTTTAAAGGTTGTTCTAGTTTAACTGAGTTGACTATTCCTAAAACTTTAAAAAATGGTGCAGTGGTGCCATGTTTGAATAATTCAAGTATTAACAAAATTACTTTTGAGGATGGTTTAACTGTTATTCCTAGTTATCTTTGTGCAAATACTGGTATTACTGAAATTAATATCCCAAGTTCTGTTCAAGAAATTGGAAACAATGCATTTTCAAACTGTACTAAATTAAATAAAGTTAATTTGGGTAGTATTACAAGTATTTCTTTTGATGTTTTTAAAGGTTGTTCTAGTTTAACTGAGTTGACTATTCCTAAAACTTTAAAAAATGGTGCAGTGGTGCCATGTTTGAATAATTCAAGTATTAACAAAATTACTTTTGAGGATGGTTTAACTGTTATTCCTAGTTATCTTTGTGCAAATACTGGTATTACTGAAATTAATATCCCAAGTTCTGTTCAAGAAATTGGAAACGATGCATTTTCAAACTGTCCAAATTTGAAAAAAATAACAATACTTGATAATGTTAAAAAGATTGGATTTTATACTATATCAGATACAGAATCTATATTTAAAAATCACAATACAGACTTAACAATATATTGTTATCAAAATTCCTTGGCTGCAGCATATGCTATAAAATACAATATAAAATTTGAATACTTACCTCAAGACAGTTCAAATCCATCAACTGACAATGATAGCAATCAAAATGGAGGTAACTCTAATTCAGGAGATACAACAAATAAAGATAACTCAAATCCAAAAGCAGATCCTGAAGAAGATTCAACAACTGCACCTGGCAAATTGCCATATACTGGTTCAAGTATAGGAATTATTGTTGCAATATTCTTCATATTAGGTGGCGGAATATTTGCATATAAAAAATATAATAATTTAAAAGGAATTTAAAATTTTAAGGATGTAACTTGATGTTGCATCCTTTATTTAAAGGAGAATAGCAATGAGAAATTTAAAAGCAAATACTTCAAGGCATATTATTATTTGTGTAATATTATTTTTGATATTATTAATATTTTTAATTTTTTTTACATTATTTTCTACCAAAACGCCTATTAGTCAAAATACAGAAAATCAAATTGTAAATAATGAATTAGAATTAAATAATCAAAATACATTAGAAAATGATACTGAAGCAATTACAAATTCAACAGATTATCCTCATGGTGAAATTCTTACTACAAGTGATGGCGAAGAGTATTCTATTATTGCTAATTTAAATATTCCAAGTTTAGGAATTGAGTATCCTATACTTTCTAATTATTCTGATTCGTTATTAAAAATTGGTCTAACAAAATATTGGGGTTCTAACCCAAATCAAGTTGGCAATCTGGTTATTTTAGGTCATAACTATAAGTCTACTAAATTTTTTAGCAAATTGTCTAATATAAAGATTGGTGATATTGTTCAACTTACAGATTTATATAATAAAACTTTGAATTATTCTGTTTATGCTACAGATATTGTTAGTCCTGATGATAATTCTTGTACTAGTCAGAAAACGAATGGTAATATTGATTTAACTTTAATTACTTGCTATTATGATAATGCAAATTCTAAGGCTACTAGACGTTTTGTTGTTAAAGCACGTGCTTTGAATTAATGAATACAAAAATGTCTTTTTTACATTGTGGTTCATAAGACATTTTTGTTAAAATCTCTTGACATCTGCATTTATAAACGCTATAATAAGAAGGTAATTTAGGTCATGCATCATTAGCTCAGTTGGTAGAGCAGCAGACTCTTAATCTGAAGGTCCTCGGTTCGAAACCGAGATGATGCACCAAAAATAACAACTTACTAACAAGAATGTTGGTAGGTTGTTTTTTTTATTTATAAAAATACTTGACATTTTCAACATGTGTTTTATATTGTTGGTAGTTATAAAGAAAAGTGGAGATTTTTCCCCACTTTTCTAATTCTTTTTTGTACCTTTTAATATAATTCTTTGCATTGCACTATAAGTATCTTTTGAAAGTAAATCCTTAGAAACCACTTGACCATTAAGACTCTTGATTATATAAGTTTCCGTAACGCAACCATTTGCTCCCTTCTGTTTTATCTCCTCTGTTCCCTCTGCTATTGTATTATCTTCAATATATTTTTCTGTAACCGGAATTGATGAAATGGTTTTTGTTTCAAAAGTTATGTTGTATTCTGGATTTTCTTTTATTCCTTCATTAATTATTTCTATGGCCTTCATATAGTCTTCTTTTTCACGATAAATTACAGCATAATTAAGATAACTGTATGGATAATATGGATCTACTTCAATTGATTTCTTGTAATACTCTATAGCCGCTTCTTCATTACCTAGCTTTTTACTGAATACACCCATATTAAAGAGAATTCTAAAATGTTTCGGTGAGAGTTCCAGTGCTTTTTCCATATATTTAAATGCTAGCTTTGTATCTCCTAATTCGTCATAAATACATCCTAAATTAGCATTTGCCCATAAATCCTTTGAATTTAACTTAAGTACCTCTTTATAGTTTTTAATAGCTTCCTCCTTATTACCAAGTTCATCATAAGCATTGGCTAAAAAGAAATACGCTTTTTCATATTTATTATCATTTTCTATGGCATTTTTATAACATTCAATGGCTTCTTCATATAATTCATCGTCATCATAAATTATACCTAAACCATAATAAGCTATGGCACAAGTATTATCAATGTCCAATGCCATCTTATACATCTTTTCTGCTGAATTAAAATCAGCAATTTTATCATAAAGAAATGCTAAATCTAAAATTAAATCTATATCATCTTTTCCTTCTGGACAAGCATAAGCTTTCTTTAAAAACTTTAAAGCCTTAAGATAATTCTTTTCTGCCACAAAGCTTCTCCCAATGGAAATATAATTTTCAAACATATATGTATTATCCAAAATATCCACCTCTTTTTTTACAACTGCAAAAATAAAAGGCCGTAGTTAAAAACAGCCCCTTATTTTTTCTAATTATATCATGTAACAAACACAATTTCCTAATATTTTTAATTGTTTAACTAATCCCATTTTTTTATTTCATCAACAAAACCATTTTTCTTTCGATGATTTATTATAACTTTAGCAATAAATCCACTGACAAAAACTAAAAATGTTACTGCCCATCCACCTATAATATTAGACCATAATGGATAGCCTGACTCCTTTCCATATATACCTCCACCAGCAAATAATGAATATAAATTCCAAATGCAGAATCCAGTTAAAGCTATTGGAGCAATAAACTTAATTGATCCTATAAACCACCATTTAGGAATCTTATATCCTAAAGAATTCCTATTAACTTCCTTTAAAACCTTTGTTGGCTTTAAGATCCATCCAACTACTATACATTCTAAAATGCCTATTATAATCATATTATATTGATTAGTCCAGTTATCAACAATATCTAGCCATGCTAATCCTGATCTAGATATAAAGATTAAGGAAATTAAAGCTGCAATAATACATATGGTCATTGTGGTTTTTCTCTTATTTAATTTAAATCTATCTGCCACTCCTGTTGAAACACCCTCTACTATGGAAAATGCTGAGTCTACAGCTAAAGAAGCTAAGCATAAATAAAATATCATACCAAAAGCTGCATTAACCCATCCAGTATTTGTTAGGTTTGCTATTGCTTGTGGAAAAATAAGATTGATACAATGAGCTATAATACAATCTATCTGTCCACGAAATTCATGTTGCATTTTCATCCAACA
>ERZ827528.1731-NODE-1731-length-21858-cov-5.252672_pt1 | contig 21858 bp, 22 predicted proteins | sample MGYA00519768_ERZ827528 | MGnify/ENA primary metagenome ERZ827528 (study PRJEB31778, sample SAMEA3449343) | human gut metagenome | biome: human gut; feature: human-associated habitat; material: faeces | place: United Kingdom | collected 2010/2012 ...
CCGCAAGGGCGATGCCGACGGCGGTATGCAGCCCCCGACGCTGATGTTCTGCATGCGCGGCGTCGAGACGCAGAAATTGCGCGACGCCATCGTCAACGACCCCGAGACCTATGATATGGATATCATGCCCCACGAGTCGTTCCGCCAGCGGAACTTCATCACCGTGGGTCTCCGCAACCAGATCCGTCAGGCGCAGGAGGCGGGCATCGACATTCCGGTAGCCCGCACGATTCTTATCACCGGCATGAACGAGGATGAAATCTGGGTCAACATGTCGCGAGTCAACGGCACCGACCCGACCAAGCCCGAAAGCTATACGTTCGGCGAGATGGAGGGCCGCAAGCAGATTTACCGCATTGCCGAATACCTCAAACGCTTCGTCCCCGGTTTCGAAAATGCATGGATGGAGAAGGTCGCGCCGTTCATGGGCATCCGCGAGAGCCGCGTGACGGTGGGTAAATATGTGCTCACGGCGCAGGATATCTTGGCCTGCCGCCGCTTTGACGACTCCATCGCCGTTGCGAGCTATCCCGTCGACCTGCACCACCCGAAGGGCGGCGACTGTACGCTCGAATACTGCGGCGACTGCTACGACATTCCCTACCGGACGCTCGTTCCCGAGAAGGTCGAGAACCTGCTTGTCGCCGGACGCTGCTCGTCGATGAACCACGAGGCGATGGCCTCCACGCGCGTCATGTCCACCTGCATGGCCCTCGGCGAAGCCGCAGGCCGCGCCGCCCGCATTGCGCTGCTCGACGGCGTGAAGCCCTCGCAGGTCGATGTGCAGAAAGTGCGTGACGAACTCCGCGCCACGGGCGCTTACCTCCGCTAACGCTATTCGACAGGCATGAAACATCTGAAAATACTCCTGTTTCTGCTGCTGGCTTTCGGAGTCTCGGGGCTCCGGGGCCAGAGCGCCCGGGAGGAGTTGTCTGCAAACCCGGCCTGCGCCGACGGTATCTACCGGGTCTATACGCCCGAAAATACCGTCCGCACGCCTGTACCGAAAGGTTACAAACCTTTTTACATCAGTCATTTCGGCCGCCACGGTTCGCGCTGGCTCCTCCGCAACAGTGAGTACACCGACCTGAAAGCGTATTTCGACGCTGCGGCTGCGGCCGACGGCCTGACCGATTTCGGACAGGACGTGCGGCGCCGCATCGAACTGATCCATGCCGACGGCATCGACCGTGCCGGGGACCTTGCCCCGCTGGGTGCCGTCCAGCACCGGGAGATCGCCGGACGCATGTATGCCGATTATCCTGCGGTCTTTGCCGGTGACGCCCGTATCGACGCCCGTTCGACCACGGTTGTGCGGTGTGTGCTGAGTATGGCGGCTTTCTGTGAACGAATCAAAGAACTCAACTCTTCGGTTTCGATAACCCGTGACGCCAGTGCTCGCGATCTCGGCTATATGGCCAATTATCCTGCGATCCGGGCTGCCGGTAAGGAGCCCGATCGGGTAGCTGATAGCATTTGCCGGGCGCTCGTACGCCCTGAACGGCTGATGAAGATGCTGATAACGGACTCGGAGTGTATCGACGATCCGCAGGAACTGATGATCCGGCTTCATATATTAGCTGCCATCACGCAGAATGTTAACCATTTGAATATCGAGGCTTTCTATGATATTTTTACAGATGAGGAACTTTATACGCTGTGGGAGTGCGAAAACATGCGCCGCTATTTACAGATGGGGCCTTCTGCCCGCTTCGGAGATCCGTTTGTCGCCGATTCCAAACCCTTACTGCGCAATATCATAGAGACAGGGCAGAAGGTGATCGATGGTAAATCGGACCTCTCGGCGTCGTTGCGTTTCGGTCACGATTCCTACATAATGCCGCTGTTAGCGCTGTTGAATGTCGAGGGAACTTCGGCCCGTGTGGAGAATCTTCGCAAACTCGGAGCGTTTTGGAGCGTAGAGAAGGTTTCGCCAATGGCTGCAAACATTCAGTTTATCTTTTTCCGCAATCCTCGTACGGCCGATGTGCGAGTCCGTGTACTACATAACGAACTCGATGCGAAATTACCTCTTGCAGGAGGGCCTTATTATCCATGGAAAGAATTGAAAAAATACTGCGAGTCGCTTTACGAATAGCAGATTCCCATGCGATTTGTTGTCTGACAGTTATGAAAAATGTGATTGAAAAGGCGCTTGCCGTCGTGGCTTTTATATCGATTCTTACAATCGATACGATCGCTTGTAACCGTACGGTAGATTCTTTGGACTTCAAGGCCTGTCGATGGGAGATACAAACTCCGCATGACGGGATCGTATTGAAAACAGTCGGATGCACCTTATACGGACGGCCGCAACAACTTGCAGTGCTGGAAGTAGATCTGAATAAATACAAGGTTCGATTTAGTCAGCCCTCCGTACGGGAAACGACTTCCGGACAGGCCCGCGAAATGAGGGCCGTAGCAGCGGTCAATGCGGGTTTTTTCCTCATTCCAGATGTAGCTCCGGAAAATTTCCTAAAAGTCGGTGGGAAAATCATCAGCAAAAAAACAATCCGGACATTACTAACCAACGGAGCAGTTGTAAGTGAGGGCCTGAAACCTCGCATTGTAAGGTGGAACGACGAGGACTCGCTGACGATTGTGAAGAGCTGTTCCGACGTTCTTGTTTCAAACGGTTTGTTGGTATATGAAAGCGAACTCTGTCCTATTCCGTGGCCCGGGTCCTATGCACATAAACTTCATCCTCGCACTGCGGTAGGAATTACCGAAGACGACAAATTATTATTAGTGGCTGTTGACGGTCGGTTTGAAGGCAAAGCTCACGGAATGACAATGGCCGAGGTAGGGCTCCTAATGAAATTTCTGGGTGCGAAATATGCCTTGAACCTTGACGGAGGAGGGTCCACGACTTTGTGGGTAAAGGGTGTAGGAGTAGTCAACTATCCATGTGAAAATAAGATATGGGATCATGGAGGAGAGCGAAAAGTCGGGAGCATTCTCTATTTGCAATCATTTCAGATGGAATCGCATTAGTTTTAATACATTACATTATGGATAATAATTTCATCTAATGTCTGGATTACAAGCGGCACGGGCTTTTGGGTTCGTGCCGCTTTGTTTTCGGACCTTATGGGATTGTGCAGAAAAGTTAAAGGTTTCTGCAACTATGCTGGCTTTTTGCAGGGTTAATATCCACCTTTGTCCCCAACAACTATTCAATGCCATGACGCATATTCCAGTATCTCCAACCCTCAGCTACCGAACACAAGTAACGACTTGCCGCATGGAGCATCACATCCTTGCACAACGAATGCATTTCGAAGGTTCTGCCGAAGAGCTGAACGAAATCCCGGAAGTTCACTTTACCGAGATTGTCGCAAGGACAGAAGCCGATTTAGAAGGCATTTCAAAGCTGCTGCGACAGTTATTCGAGACGGATGCGCCCTGCTCGTACTGCCAGTATTACCTCCAATTCCAGTTTCCTGCGGAGAAACTGGAACGCCCTACGATTCAGCCGATTCTGCGAGCCCTTCCTCCCGGGAATCTTGTCTGGTGGGCAACCGGCCCGAACAAGATAAGAACTACGAATCAATGGATACTCCGTATTGCGGCAATCCCCGGAGAGTCCTCCAAAGGCACTCCGGAGCATAGCACCTCACAATCACGTCAGCACCCGCTCGGAAAGATTCTCCACGCGGCCTGCACTCGGATTTCTCAGCAGTGGAAAGAGGAAAAACAAGGGCAAAGGGTGAATTAAAGACAATGGATCGTTCTCGCTTGTTATATCCTCGCCTGACATGGACTGAGGATGAGTATCGGATTGCCGAGCAGATGGCCCGCGAAGGAAATTGCTGGGCACAGTATGAGATGGCCCGCTATATTATGGGAAACCGTTCCATTCCGGAAGATACATGGCGGCTTTCCGAAGAAGATGCCCAATCCTATCTTTTCTGGTTGAAACATGCAGCCTCGGGCGGTTTGCCATGGGCTCAATACTGGCTTGCCCGAGAGTTGGGAGACGCAGAAAACCGATATGGAGTCTACAATCCGGAGCAGGCTTTCAGGTGGATGCTTCTGGCGGCGACTCTGACCGATGCACAATACGCGCTGGCCGGCTATTATCTGGCGGGGTTCGGTACGGAGCAGAATATTCCGCAAGGCCTCAAATGGCTCGAGAAGGCCGCCGATGCAGGACATCTGGATGCAATTTATACGCTGGCGTTCTGTTACGAGCACGGGGTGTATTATTTGCAAAGCCAGGAGATGGCGATCAGGCTATACCTTCTGCTTGCCAAAGGGGATGAACAAATGCCCCGTATGTATCAAAAATTCTTGGACCGAATAATCAAATGAACCGATGAAATGCACCCGACAGCTTACTGAAGCTCTAGGCCGTTTGGCAAAGCAGGGTATTGATTGGGCACAATACGACTATGCCCTTTTGCTGAACCCGTTTTTAGGAGACTTGCCCGAACCTACGCCGTATGAGGTGGCAAGTGCCATCGAGTGGCTGCGGACAGCCGCAGAAAAAGGGCATGCCCCGGCACAATATGCTTGGGGAGTGCATCTGGCGTCCCAAAACCGAGAACAGGCAATGCAGTGGATCCGTGCGGCTGCAGAGAAAGGGGTTGCAGAAGCTTCTGGAACTCTTGTGAAATATTACCTGAAGCAAGAGACATGTGATTGGAATGAGGTGATAGACTGGATTAAGAGGGCTGTCGACAATGGAGATACAAGAGCCGCTCCGATTCTGGGGCATTGTCTTGCCGAGGGATTTCTCGTTGAGAAGAATCTTTCACAGGCCCTGGAGCTTTGCAAATGGGGACTTACAGAGCCTCGCGAGGAGACATTCAGACAGGTCCGGCAAATTTATATGGATATGACTGAGGAATAATCCATGTTAGCAAGTCGGCCGGATAAGCCGGATTGTTCTATCATTGAGCAATATGAAACAACGTAAAGAATTCGAATCCTGAAAATTCCGGATATAGAATTGCTTCTTCGGAGCATTTGGTGCGTCGGCACGGGCTTTTGGTCCGTGCCGCTTCTATTTAAGGTGTCGAAGAATTCTTCGAGAAAAGTTAAAAGTTTCTGCAACTGTGCTGGCTTTTTGCACAGTTAATATCCATCTTTGCCCCGGACAAAACATTGGAGCAATGAAAGATATAAACTTAGACAACAGCTATTTGGCATTGACCTGCAAACCTCAGAAACGCACCAATTGGAGCGTTCGCTTCCTCTTGGCGGAGACAGCTCCTCCACACGATGTAACCCACTCCCTGACTCCCTTTGAGCGCCTTGCTCATCACGATTCTGAAGCCTAGACTAACATGCAACAGATTCTCGGTATCTACGAAAAGGAGACGGCTCTCGGCCTGGCTGCAAGCAGTGCTTCCGAGAGGCCCTATTGGGAGCGTATTTCCCAAGCGCTTCGCTATTGGCAAGATTCCCCGCAGCGAGCCGTTCAGGAGTTTCTTGCAGGCCTTTCAGAAGAGGACGCCCGCCTGCAGACCGGCTTGGGAATCAGCTATTATCTGGCCTCCGAACAGGAGTTTCATCTCCACGCCGCCGTCTACTGGTTCAGCCGTGCTTCCGACAACGGCTCTGCCCTGGCGCAATGTGCCCTTGGCGCTTGTTATTTGACCGGAGCGGGCCTTGAGGCGAATCCACAGTCCGCTGAGGGGTGGTTCCGGACGGCTGCCGAGCAAGGTTACGCCCCGGGACAGTTCATGCTGGGCAAACACTTGTATCAACACCAGTTCGGGGCCTCCGACCACAAGGTGCAGGCCGTTGGCTGGTTCCGCAAATCAGCCGAGCAAGGCTACATTCCGGCACAATATGTCCTGGGGCTATGCTATCTGGATGGGAGCGCTCTTCCCCAGGACCGTGAGCAGGGCATCTTCTGGATTGGGCAGGCTGCCGAGCAAGGCGACAGGACGGCTATCCGCAAAATGATCGAGCTGCACCACTCCCGGGAGGAGCTGCCGATACGGCTTCACTGGCTGCGCCAGGGCGCCGAGAGCGGCGATGCCGAGTTACAATACCGACTCGGAGTCAGCTTTGAGACGGGAGCGGGTGTCGAGCAGAGTTGCCACCAGGCGGCTGTCTGGTACCGAAAGGCTGCCGAGCGGTTGTTACCCTCCACGGATCGTATCCCACCTTCCACGAAATAGCCATGGCCAAGATCGGAGCTTCTTTATTGGAAATCGCCCACAACCCGCTGATGCAGGCCATGCGGCGTGTCATCCGTGCTGCCGAGCACTCCCGGCTGGCACCGGAGAAGTTGTCGCGAATATCCCCGGACCTGGCTGTAATAGCCCGTGTTCTGGAGTTGACCACCACGCAGGCGCTGCTCTTCGCTCTCTTCGTAGAGCTGTCCGACAACCGCAGGATACACCTTCGGGAGCTCTGCGGCTATGTCGGATGCCGGCGTATCGACCTGGTGGCGATGATGAGCGACATCGAGGTATTGCGGCATCGGCAGCTGATCCGGGTCCGGAGTCACGAGGAAACCACATACCGGGTTCCGGACCGGGTCCTGCACGCAATCATGCATGGGCGCAACTATACGCCGGAGCCCCTGGAAGGGCTCACCACCGAGGTCTTTTTCCAACAGGCTGAGCGGCAATTCCACTATCACAGGCAATGGGAACTCTCGTCCGAGGAGCTGGTCGAGACCTTGCAGCAGCTCCTCGACAGCAACCGCCAGCTGGGGTTTTGCCGGGTCCTGCGGGGTTATAAGTTCCCGGACCCGTTGGCCACGGCCGTCGTCATGCTGCTCGCCGTGTGGTTGGTCGAGGAGATTCGGCAGATCGCCGTGGAACAGTTGTTAAGGGTCTTCGGGGATTCCCGCAGCATCCACATCCTTCGGAGCGGTCTTCGGAGTGGGAACTACTGTCTCTTCGAAAAGGGGCTCATCGAATACGGACACGCCTCGGGGCTGGCGGACCGGAATTGCATCCGCCTGACCCGGGCAGCCTGCGAGAAGCTCTTTACGGAGATCGACATATCCTTCGAGGAGAATTCTCTCGCGGGCCGGAAGGAGCTGCTGCCCCATGCGGAGATCCCGGCCAAAGAGCTGTTCTACAACGAGCGGGAAGGCAGTCAGATCACAACACTGGCCGGGTTGCTGGAGCAGGAGCATTTTGCAGGAGTTTGTGAGCGGCTGCGAGGCAGCGGGCTGCGGACGGGGTTTGCAGTGCTCTTCTACGGGGCTCCCGGGACGGGCAAGACCGAGACGGTCTATCAGCTGGCCCGGCAGACCGGACGCGACATCCTGGAGGTAAACATCGCCCAGACGCGCAGCATGTGGTTCGGAGAGAGCGAGAAGCTCATCAAGGGTATCTTCGACAACTACCGCAAGGCGGTACGAGAGAGCAAGACGGCTCCGATCCTGCTCTTCAACGAGGCGGATGCCGTGCTCGGCAAGCGGCAGCAGAACGGGGACAACAGGCTGGCGCAGACTGAAAACGCCATGCAGAACATTCTTCTGCAGGAGATGGAGCGGTTCGAGGGGATCCTGATCGCCACGACCAATCTGGCGCAGAATCTCGACAAGGCTTTCGAGCGGCGCTTCCTCTACAAGATCGAGTTCCGCAGGCCGGAGCCTTCCGTGCGGAAAGCCATCTGGCAGGCGATCATGCCGGGGCTTTCGGACGAAGTAGCCGGGCTGCTGGCGGTACGATGCGACTTCAGCGGCGGACAGATCGAGAATGTCGCAAGGCGCCAGACCGTCGAGCAGATCTTATATGGGACGCCGTTGACACCCGAGGGCCTCCTGAAGCTGTGCCGGGAGGAGCGGATCGGCAAGGAGGAGGGTTCACGGCAACCCATGGGATTCAGGGGTACGGGGATAAGGCCTTAAACGCAAAACGCAGGAGGATGATTGTTCAAATGCTACTTAATCTTACATATATGTATTATTTATGACCTTCAAAGAACTATTAGACCTATGCAGGTGGGAAGACCTGGAGGATTTTCTCTATGAATTTCCCGATGCCGGGATGGGTGAAGGCCGCTGGAAGATGGAGGGTTTTCACCGTATGTACGACGAGTTGTGTCGGATGACACCCAAAGGCTCGAAGCGGAAAATCCGACTCCGGAAACCCAAGGACAAAGGCTGCGATTATCCCGCGCTGTTCACCAGACCGACGGCCAATGCCGGCTATCTGTCGGCCTGCTCCTGGGCCGAGTACCTCGGGCAGGAGATCGTCCCGCCCAAAGGGATGGAACTCCCGCCGGCAGCACTCGTGGCGGCCTGCATGTGTGCCATGTCCGAACTCGGGTACACCGAGCAGGAGTGTGACGAGACCTACAACAGACTTGTCGAGCATACTGGCGAGTATTCGTTTGCCAGATACGACTTGGATTTGGATGTTTACGAGAACCCCACACACTCGACCAAAAGGCGGCTGATGCAATGGATACAGGACCGCCATGCCGGGTTTGATATTCCGGCATGGAGCGATCTATTGACCCTGTCCCATATCTGCAGCATCTCGCTCCAGCATGATTCCTGGGAGGCACAGGGCGGATTCTCGAAACAATTAGGGCTGATCCCGAAGCAACTCCGCGAATATCGGAAATTCTGGATGCTGGTAAACTATACAGACTTTGCATTGTGGACTGCAGACCAAAAGTTTTTTCAGGACTGGGTTAAAAAATGCCTGCATCCGCAAGCGGAAATATACATCCTCGCTCAAAAAAGTCAGAATGAGTGGGATCGGATACTGCCTTCAAAACATGTCCGTCTGACAATCGTTGCCGGGAAATAAAAGACAAGCATAAAAAACAAAGCGATGAAACTGGTTGAACTATTTAAGGGATGCACATGGGAAGAGGTGGAACCCTACCTGCGGGTATTTCCGAACTGGGACTACGGACGGCACAAGATGGAAGGCATGCGCCGGTTGTATGACGATCTGCAACAAATTGAACCCATTGCTTCCGAGCAGCGGGTGTGGTTCCGCAAACCTACCCATTCGGAGTGGCAGGCCTATTCCGACGAGTTGACATGGTCCGTTATCCTGGACGAAACCCGCTGCCGGGGATTCCGGGGCATGGCGCTCGACTGGGACCGCCAGCTGGGGATGGACGTCGAGCCCGACGGTCTCTCTGCAGCAGCAAAAGTCGCGGCATACCTCTGCGCCATGTCAGAATTCGGATACACCTGGCAGGAGGCCAGAGAGAAGCACAAATGTCGCAGGGACGATGAGGATGAAAGGGTAATTCCGGGAGAGGATTGGAGTATGGAGATCCAACGGCTCGAAAGCAGGCAGCCTATTGATCGGCAGCAGATAGAAAAGTGTTTGAGCCTACATTCCTTCGTATCGATTGATGAAGTTGAAGCTGCCAGACAACATTGTGTAACGTCCATAAACCTGAGCAGCAAAACGAATACGAGCAGGGCGGAGCGACTGAAAAAGGCAATAGCCTTGTTGGACGGGACCTTGGCTCCGTATGAACGGTGTGTAGTCTCAATGGATACGACGCTGGAGTATCCTGCAACCATTGAGGAGCAACGGGCAGTAGAAACAGCGATTCGAGAGATTATGCCCCATAATCCTCAGATCAAATGGCACTTCCACATGGAGAAGCCCATCCGTAAGACGATGGCAATGGATGTAAGAGTTATCGCAAGTAAAAAGGATTAAAGCGACATGACACTGAAACAACTCCTCGAGAAGTGCTCCTGGGAACAGATCGAAGCGGTTATACCGCAATACCCGATGCTCGATTTGCGCTCGGAGGAAGATATTATAGAAATCAAGTACCTCAAAACGCTCTACGAGCGTATGCGGCAGCTGCAACCCCAGGAATCCCAACAGAAGATCAGGTTATTTCCGGAACCGGACATTGACGACTGGATAGAGGCAGAACTTGTATTCGAACAGAACGGGAGACTCGTATCCCGGCTCTTCGATGCCACGACGCAAGAAAGCCTCGGGATGGAGGTATATCTCGACGGCGTAGTGCTGACTCCCGCTGAGCAGGCATTCTGTTGTCTGTATGCCCTTCTGCAAAGTGAAGAGGCAAAATGGGTAATGGAATATTTACACAGGCACAGAAACAGAAAACCGTAATTCTCGGAGGCCTTCAACTTACAACGATATGCAGTCGAGGTTTTCTCCGTAAAAACAATATGATTATGACAACTATTACGATTAACGGAACGGAAGTGAAGATATGGCCTCGCACGATCGATGGCCATGCCTGGCAGGAAATCGGCAATCTGGCGTCGCTGCCTTTTGTATTCAGGCATATTGCCCTGATGCCTGATGCCCATGGCGGTAAAGGTATGCCGATTGGCGGCGTCCTTGCGACAAAGGATGTGGTGATACCCAATGCCGTAGGTGTTGATATAGGTTGCGGCATGGGGGCGGTCAAGACCTCCCTGAAAGTCGAGGACATCACGCAGGAAGTGCTTCGCAAGCAAATACTTCGCGGTGTGCGCAAACGTATCCCAATCGGTATGGGCCGCCATCAGGCAGCTCAGGACGAGGCGCTGATGCCGCAAGGTCACGACATTGAGTCCATGACCGTGGTGAAGCGTCAATACCAGGCCGCATTGAAGCAGATCGGATCGCTCGGAGGCGGCAACCATTTCATCGAATTGCAGCGTGACGAGGACGGATATCTTTGGGTAATGCTCCACAGCGGAAGCCGCAACCTTGGAAAACAGGTGTGCGACTATTACAATGAGAAGGCCGGGGAACTAAACTGTCGTTGGCATTCGGCGGTCGACCCTGCGATGATGCTCTCTTTTCTGCCGCTCCACGCTCCGGAATTCGACCGGTATTGGGCCGAGATGCAGTATTGCACCGGGTTTGCCCTTGCCAACCGTCACTTGATGATGGAACGGATCAAAGAGGTTATATCCGATGTTTTTCCCGATATCCGGTTCGAAAGGATGATCAACATCGCTCACAACTATGCCGCATTCGAGGACCATTTCGGAGAGCGAGTCATCGTACACCGCAAAGGGGCTGTTCGAGCTGCTCTCGGGGACATAGGTATCATACCCGGAAGTCAGGGAACGGCCAGTTATATTGTTGAAGGGCTCGGCAACCCGGATTCGTTTATGAGCAGCAGTCATGGTGCTGGACGCAGGATGAGTCGCAGCGAAGCCGTGGCAAAGCTTTCCATGGCCGATGAAGTGGCCATGCTCGAAAGGCAAGGTATCGTTCATGGCATTCGCGGCCGTCATGACTTGGAGGAAGCTGCCGGAGCCTACAAAGACATTGACGAAGTGATGGCACTGCAAGTTGATCTTGTGGTTATCAAAACTAAGCTGATGCCCATCGCTGTAATAAAAGGATGACGTTTCGATGAATCGAAAAGAGCCTCGGCAATACAAGCAATGAAACCAGCTCCCTTATTGCAGACTTGGGAATCTGACTTGCTCAATTATTGAGCAAGTTTAACCTGATTTTGCTTAAAGAAAAAAGCCGGACTCAGAATCCCCGGTTGCGAAGCCACTCGCCCATAAAGCGGTCGTAGACAATATAACCGGCCTCGGTTTTATAGACCATCTCGCTGCTTACCAGTTTCTTGATGGCGCTGTTTACGCTGCTGGCAGCCTTGAGCCTATGCTTGGCGATAAAATCGCCGGAAAGAATCTCCTTTACGCATCCTTCCGATGCAATGGCCTTAAGCAGGCGGACGCTTCCGGCAGGGTAGGCCTTGAGCAGATTCTCGTAGACATAAGTCGATTCTTCGATGATTTCCGCGACGGCATAAGCTGCCAGCTTCTCGTCGATGGCAGCCGAATAACCGTACAGGCGATTCAAAATACTCTGGATATACCAGGTGTGTCCGTCGAAACGATCGTAAATCGTATCGAAAGTCGAACGCGTGAATTCGCGGTGTTGTAATGCGAAAAAGCCAGCGGCGAAATCATAATAGGCATTTCGTTCGATCTGGTCTATGGAGAAGGTCTGTGTACTTTGGTAGAAGGGCTTTTTTGCCGACAGGAACATCTCCTGCATGACGTGTTGCTTGCTTCCGGCAAAGATGAAATTCACATTTGGGATAAACTGAATATAGGAGCGTAGCAACGCTTCGACACCCTTTTCAGGATATTCGGTGATCTGCTGAAACTCGTCGATGGCGATATAACAACGCCTGTCGGAAGATTTCAGGTAGTCGAAGATCTCCTTTAGTGTCGCTTCTTCCGTGGCCGGAGCGATTTCGATGGTTACTTTCGGTTGCCCGGTCAGCTCGTCGAACATAAAGACCGGGCGGCAGCTCTTGATGAACTGTGCCACACGGCTCAGGGCCTTCTGCGGAGCGGAGTCCAATTGGCCTAATACGGTAGTGGCGAGAAGACGCACGAAATCGCCGAGGTTCTGTGTTGAATAGATGTCCATGTAAAGCGTCACAATATCTGCCTGCTGCTCTTTGAGCCGATGGAAAACATGCTTGATAAGCCCGGTCTTACCCATACGCCGTGGAGCGATCAACGTGATGTTGCGTCCGTTATAAAGGGCGTCAGTGATTGTCTGCGTCTCCTTTACACGATTGCAGAAGTATTCAGGACTGTAATAGCCTGAAATGAGAAAGGGATTGTTCGGCTTCATATCATTACGTTTTATTGATTACGATAATGTCGTAACACAAATATCGAAATAAATATCTGGTTTTCCAAATCTTTAGCCAGACGATACGCTCAGACGTGCAATAGATTTTGGGAAAGGATGTGCTGGAATCATTTCGACAGCGGGGTATTCGGAGTTCCAAAAAGAAAACCGGGAGGATGTACAGATTCATCCTCCCGGAGTGACTGGAGGTAGGTGGGCTGAAAAGCGGTAGGCGTTTTCAGCCCGTTTGACAGACTTTGGCTGATACGCCTAAGCCACGTCCGATTGTGTCGGAGATACGGCACCAGTGGAACTGTTTGAGGCCTCATGGACGGCCGTAGGCTCTACTCCCTCAGGAGCTGCTGACTCATTGGCTGGTGCAGTTGTTGATGTGTCAGTTTGCTCTGCTTGTTTCTGCTGAGGCTTTTCCTTCGGTAACGGATACTTGTTTGTCAAGTTTTCTCCTGAGACCTTGATTCCATGAGTGATGCTCTTCAGTCGCCGAATAGTCACCGTTCCATATTTTTCCTCCAATTCGCTAATCGTACAATCCGTAGAGATGACGATCAGTATCCCACGTCGCTCGGCTTCCCGGATGAGCTTGTCGAATGGAGACAGCGAACGCTCTTTCCCGGTTCGGTCTTCGCCAACATGAGTGATGAAGATTGCCCGCTTAGACTTTAATGTTCCAATCTCAGACTGAAAGTCGTCGGGAGTTTCAAGCTCACTTTCATCTCCAACCCATTTGGAGGCAATACCTTGCCATGTAAAAATTGCTGGTAGGATGAATCTTACGAAGGTTGTTTTACCCCGTCCCGGATCACCCCAAAGTACAAGACCTTTGTGCTGGTTGTCTGCCAGCCAGTTAGCAATCTGATCATATTCAGGTTGCCACCTAGGGGCAATTCCCATGCGCCTGTAAATCTCTGCACAGAATACTTTTAGCCACTTTGTTGCATCAGGGACCTTAATTTCCTGAATTTCTTGCAGTGCAGTGGGGACCGGTAATTTGCTTTCCTTCATTACTTGTAGTAGTTCGTCAAAAGACGAATAATGTCTTCTTACCATGGTTCGTTGCTTAGTGATTCGTTATTTGCTGAATTGTTATTTTGCTCGTTCTTCGATGCTTTTGTCTTGTGCTTCAGATGCTGCTTTTCGGCCCATTCCCGTTTTCTTTTGCAGGTCGCCTGATATTTGGCGGCGTTGCGATCGAAATGTGATCGCATTTGTTCAAAGGCAATCTGGACGATCCGATTGGAACTGGAGAACTGTCCATCTATGTGGTATTTGAAAATACCAATAATCAGGTCTTTGCACTCTTCAGGAGAGAGTGCTTCAAAACAACCGAGCATGTCGGCATACATCACGAAACTTTTTGGTTTTGTTAACGTTAATTTGTTTATAATTAAATACTTAAAATTAAATTGAAGCCTTTGCAGATGAAAAAGAATGTTCCGATAGATGACTTTGAACAGTTGAGCATGCAGTGGTCGTATTGCCGGTCGCATTGGGTGGGGTGGTATTTTGCGGACTGGCGGCTGACCGTATGGAAGTACCCACGGCCACTCTCTCCGTACTCTGAAGCCAGAGAACATCCGATTCGCAGCCAAGTATCGTAGTCATCAGCGATGTTCGTATTCGTTCGTTCGATCAGTGATAACAGCCGTTCGACACGGTGGGCGGTCGTATCGCTGCGTCCAGGGCAAGAAATAGGCACATGGAGTCGGATATTCGGACGTTGATAGACCATCTTGCAGTATGCCTCTGGAACTGGTATAAGCACCGGGTGAGGATCATAACTAGCCCCTCGCAAACGGGCTAAGTCTCGACAGTGCATATCTACGATTATCCCCTGTTTTTTTAAGTCTTCGGCAATAGCGCGGAAGTAGACATCGTGTCGTTGCGGATCCGCAATCTTGATCAGAAGGAATATGCCGCGGCCGCTTGCTGACAAACCTGCGTAATAAAGGCCTGGGAAGGAAGATACCTCCTGTTTGAGGACTTCCTAGTCCGAGATATGTGGGTTCTCGGCTCCATCGATGTCGATGCACAACAGCCCGCTATGCTGGATGAGTTGATTGGCGTTCCGTTGCTGAAAGATCCCGCTGGGCGTAATGCAAGGCAGGGATGCTTTGAGTGCCCGGCGTTCCTCCGGGTTTTGGCTTTTACGGATGGCCTCAATGGGGAGGCGGAATTCATCGGAGCAAAGCCAAGAGCCAAGCTCGATAGTAGCTACGGGATAAGTTTCCCGGAAGTTCCTGAAAAGGGAAACCTTATAGGAAAGGTTATTATTGCTCATAATGGGTTTCGTTAAAAGGTGTTCGTCTCATTCTACCTTCAGTTACTCTCATTTTTTTAGTACCGACTATCTCTTTGTCGGTACTAAAAAATGAGTACCATTTTTCATTGTTATTTACATCATCAAGTATATTCTCATGATAATAAGAATTAGGGGCCATTAATTGGGGTTGAACAAGGACCATCGGCTTACAGATTGTGTGAATCACAATACTCATCGATAGTCTGGATTTTTTCCGCCTGCATCCAGGCTAAGATTTCCGAACGCTTGAAAACAATTTTGCGTCCGCCGTGTGCAGGTCGGTGGAACGGAATCTGGTGCGTCGAGGTCAGTTGGTAGATAGTCGACTTGCTGTAGCCAGTAAGTGTTGCTACCTCGGCCGTATCCATGAGTTCTGGGACCGGTTCTGCATTTGACATCTTGCCTGCGTTCTGCAAGCATTCGGTAATCGCTGCTTTTAATTGTCCAATCGTCATCATTGCGATGGGCGAGTCGGGTGAGATGCTAAAATTTGTCATTGACTATGTCGTTTTTTTTATGACTTACTATATCTACGTATATTCGGCCTCGTCCGAAAATTTTCGAGCCTTTTATTGTCCAAAATAGCGTCAAAATTGGCCTTATTGTCTCTATGCTTGTAATATTATATACTTTACGCTTGTGAGGATAGAAAATATATACTTTGTGCTTGGTTGTGGAAAAATTATGCCCTTTGCGCTTGGGAATAAAAGAAAAAATAGATTAGTGAAAATTTGCGGTGAATTCTCTGACTATCTCGAGATCATCTTCATTTTTTTTCTCCGGCTTTTCAAGAACTTTTAGAATGACCTTTTTGATTCGAAGTATGCTCTTATACGATTTGATACCTACCATGTCTTGTAATTTGAGAGCAGGAGTATTTATATTCTCAATTCTGAGGAGGTAAATAATGTAGAACCAGATACGAAGATCTATATGCGTATGTGCGAACATTGTCGATTGAAGTATCGAGAATTCCGATAGGCAATCTTTATTGAAACAGTACAATTTTTTGGCATCGTATTTTTGACGACATATATTACGAAGGGCGTTACATTTAGGGCACATAAATGTTCCTTTAAATTTGGCTTGTACAATGAAGTCAAGCATGTCTTTTTCTGTTGGATAATAGCGTGCTATAAAATCCTTATATGATAATTTGGGTTCCGGAGTATGCATGTTCAACGTAAATTTGAGAATTGATGATTTTCCATTTTACGATGCGAGTGCTAGAATGATTTATATTGTTGTATAGTGTTGATTATTATGCAAATATAAGAATAATTAAGTAGGTTGTCCAAATTATAAGGACTAAAAAATCGAGGAAAAATTCATTTCTCCTCGATTGGTTTTGCAAGATGATACGTTAGCGATCAGTATTAGAATAGTTCCTCAAGATGCCAGGCTTGGAGATGTCGGATTCCGTTGTTCGATGGGAAAGCCACATCGTCGAGTGATACGACGATTTTTTCAAAATTATCTTGAATCGCTTCTAGTGGAGCATATTCTCGACGGATGGTCGCCTCTTCAGTCATGGCATATGTACATTGCAAGTAGATGGTTCTATCGCCTTTCCGGGCTACGAAATCTACTTCTTTATTTTGGACCGTGCCCACATAAACCTTGAAACCTGCCCGGCGAAGTTCCAGATAGACCAGGTTTTCCAGTTTGTAGCCGATGCCGTATCCGAATCCGGGATAGAGGTAATTTTTAAAAGCAAGGTCATTGATGTAATATTTGCAATTTCCTGAAATCGTATCCTTCCCCCGAATGTCGTATCGCTCGGCCTTATGTATCATAAAAGCGTCTTCGGTATATCCGATGTAGTTTGAAACGGTATCGTAAGACACTCTACGACCGTTGCTCTTGAAATAGTTGGTAATGCCGGTTATTGAAATCAAACAGGAGGCATTGTTTACTAAATAGACGAAGATATCCTCCAACAGTTTGGCATCTTTGATATTATGCCGTTGAATTATATCTCGGAGGAGAACGGTATCTTTAATGGCTGATACATAATTACGCTTTGTTTCTTCATTCGGCAACATGAAGAGTTCAGGCAGGGCTCCGCCCTCCATGTAATCTATGTAGTTTGCTTTGGAGAATTCTTTGTGTGTGATGCCAATATATTCATTGAAACTCAACGGGAATACTTCGAATGATATATAGCGTCCGGATAGCAGCGTTGCTAATTCTCCAGAAAGCATTTTTGAGTTTGAACCACTGACAAATATTTCGTAATCGTCAATGAAATCTTGAGAATGTGAGTTTACGAAATGTTCCCAGCCATCTATGTTCTGAATTTCGTCGATGAATAGCCAGACTTTTCCTTTGGGCTTTAATTCGGCTCTATATAATTTCAGGAGTTTTTCTAATTCTTTATAGTCCGTTAAGAAATCGAAATCCGTGAATTCTTTGTTGATATAGAATACGTTTCTTGGATCGGCTCCTGCCTTTATCTGGCGTTGGGCTATCTGTCGTAAGAGATAGCTTTTCCCTGATCGGCGTTGGCCCACCAATACTTTAACCAGTTTATTGCCGATGTATTCTGCAATTTTGTTTGTGTAATGTATCCGGGGAAATCCAGTCGCCGGAACATTTCCATCCCAGAAATTGTATTTCTTTAGGGCGGCAAATTTTTCGTCCATACTCGAAAATTTTGTGTAAATATAGCAAATTTTAGACTAGAAACGAATTTTTTAAGATGGTGGTAGTATATTAAAGGCCAAAATCAAAATTTAGGTGTCGTTATTTATAGGACTCTTGCTGCTTCATCTACGACGCTGTTATCAAAGCTATCGAGATAAACGTTCGTTGTTTTTAGGTCAGCATGTCCCAATACCTGGGAAATCACATCCCGTTGAATTTTATTACGCTGCATCGTCATCGCCATGGTATGTCGGCTGACATAGCTGGTCAAGCGAAGTTCTTGTATATTAAATTCCTCTGCCAGCAGATTCAGATATTTACTGTATTTCCGATAACGTCCCCGGATGTGGTTGTAAAGTTTCTCTCCGGAATAACCTGCACAAGTAACAATCGGAAGTAGAAAATCGTCGACTGTCGGTGATTCATCCCGAAGTGTTTTTAAGAGTGCTTGAATTGATTCATTGAGTTGAATATGAATTGGAACAACATTCTTTTGATGTTGAATCTTGTGCCGCTTGTAAACGATATAGTCAATTCCGTTTTGGCTGACGATATTATCTGAGGTCAAGTAGGCCATATCGATGAATGACATTCCGAAGCAATAATAGGAAAAGAGAAAAAGCTGTCGCGCGTATTCCGCTTGTGGATTGTGTGCCTGAGTCGATTTGATCATTTCGAACGTGTCGCTTGATAGGTACCGTTTGGCTGTAACCTCTTCTAACTTGGCAATCTCAAATTTACCTTTTCCGAATGGATAGGTATCGCTGGATGCTTCTCCTTCTTGAATTGCCCGATTCAGGATGGCTCGTAAGGCTTTGAGATAATATTTCCGGGTATTGCCTTTGTTGCCTCGTTTTTGTAAATATATGTCGAAGCCATTAACGTATTTTAGGTCTATGTCAGGGAACAGACGTTGCCCTAATTTGGGATCGTAATGTTGTAGCATACGGAGTGTTTCTGAATAACAGGCGGCATTTCCGATATGTCCGGTTTCTTGAAGAGTTCGGATATGATTCTCTAAATAAGGTTTGAATTTGTTCTGTTTTGATGTATTTACAAATGCATCCTCAAACTGATTCAATGTCCAGTCTTTGTGTGAAAGTTCAAATTTCTCAATAATTTCCCTTGCGCGAACTTTATAACGCTCCAGCAGAGCATTGTCACAGATACGTTGTTTATTTGCGGCTTTTTGTTGTGGATCTTTTAATTTGGTTTGGATGATAAATGTTTCATTATCTTTGTCCCAGAATTCAGGGTCTGCAAAAATCTTGAGAGCTATGTATTTTCGTCGCCTGCATTTGGTGATACATAACCGAATGGCATAACGCCCCTTGCTATCAGGGTTGTCGAAGCGAGGTTGAAAATGTAAAGTCGAGCTCATAGTAAGTTCAAAAATTTAATGGAACACAGCTGGAACACAACTAATCTAAACAACTATAAAAAGATGGATTTTTCAACTGTTTGTATTCGATGCAAATATAATGATTTGTAATTGATTATGAAAATTAAAATATTGAGATAACTCCTCTGGGGGGGGCGTGTGGTCGCTGGTTCGAATCCAGTCACCCCGACTGATGAAAAGGCTTGGTAATCTGATGATTGCTGAGCCTTTTCGTTCGTTGGCGGTTGACTTTATTCGTGGCTTTTGACCCCGTTTTTACGTTGGTTTACACGGTCTGTGTAAACCGTGGTGTAAACCGCCAAAAGGCTATGGACGCCACCATTTCAGTTATTTGCTTCAAAAGCAAAACCCTCGCCAACGGGGAGCATCCGCTCATGTTGCGCATTACGAAAGACCGTAAACGGACGATGAAGAGTTTGGGTGTGTCGGTGCATCCGTCTAATTGGGATTTCGACCGTAACGAGCCTAAACCCAAGTGCCCCGACCGCAAGTACATCCAGCAAATCATTCTGAAAGTCAAATCCGAGTATCAAACCAAGTTGCTGGAGAAAGCCGCCCGCGATGAAGATTATACGGCTGAAACGCTCGTAAAGAAGTAATCCCGTGGCTGGCATTTCGCGTCCTGAAAAAAGTTGAATGCATTTAAAGAGGTCGTTTTGTCATCGGGAGAGAGGAAGGATGTCGGGGTGATCGTTGCGGAGGACGATCTGAAGTTTTGCAATTGAATCGGTGTTCCCGGCAGTTCTGAAATAAGTTTAATGCGGCCTTCGGGGCATATTTTTCTGCACTGTTTTGCTGCATTTCGACCGGCAAATACGGTAAAACGAATGTTTTATCGTCCGTTTGGGCGTATGTATTGCTCGCTTGTGGATTAAATGTTTGATTAATAAGTGTTTGTTGTTCGAGCTGTTTTGGGGGATTGAAAAGATTGGAGTAAAATATTTGGTTATTAACGCAATAATCCATACTTTTGTGTAGTGAAAAACGCCTCTGTTTTTTTTGAGGTGTATCTTTTTACAAGGGGTTTCGGTGTCGTCCCTGGGTCAGGGACAGTCGCATCAGGTGTCGGATTACAAGTGGCCAGCCCCCGATTGCCTCGCTGAAAAAACCGTTTTCACAAGCCGGTTTTTGCCTGCGGGGGATTGTAAAGTATGCCCTTTAGCAAGCTATATGTTCGACAAGAGTGACGAAGAGCACTGGTATGCACTGAAAGTCTTTTACAACCGGGTGTTCGATGTCGAAAGGCTTCTCGCACAGGACGGTGTAAAAACCTACATTCCTTTACGTTCCACAGAAACAACCGTCGGCGGCAGGACGATTCGCCGACGCGAACCGGCCGTTTCATCGCTGATGTTCGTCCGGCAGGCGGAACGCGCGGTGCTCGAACTGATGCAGCGGGCGAAGGCTACCAGTCCGCTGATGGTATATTTCGATCGGGAGACCAAAAAACCGGCCGTCATTCCCGATACCGAGATGGAGGCCTTCATGCTGGTCACGTCGACCGACGATCCCGGGCTGGAATACCTCCCCGAAGCGCCGGCGGAACTCCGGCGGGGCGACCGGGTCCGCGTTACGGAGGGTGTTTTCAAAGGGGCCGAAGGCTATATTCGGCGTGTCAAGGGCAACCGGCGGCTGATCGTCTCGATCGAGGGCGTCGTAGCCGTGGCGACGACCTACATTCCCGGCTGTTTTCTGAAAAAAATCACGACGGACTAAACCGTTTCACCCGATTGGGGCTGCCTGAAATCCGGGATTTATCGTTTCCCGTTCTATTCGCAGGCCGTATTTCGATAGTTTCCATTTTTGCGTCATTATAATCGGCTTACCGCTGTTCCGGCAGGGGTAGTTGCCGCGGGTTCTCTTATGTTCCGGCTGTCCTGCTGCAAAGGATGCCGATAACTTTTCACGCCTCCGTATGCTTCAAGTTATCATGTCCCGTTTTGGGCTTGAAAAATACCTATCGTCACGGTATTTTTCGTCGTGGCTGATCTTGACGATCGACACGGTCGTGTCTGTAGTTTCGACCTTGATCGCCTACCTGTTGGTTCGCGGATTGTTCACGAATCCGGTTTTCACGGTATGGTACGGTTTCTGGCTGTTGGCCGGTTCGTGTGTCTTGAGCGTTTTTTCGTTCATCGTTTTCCGAACGTTCCGCAGCGTCATCCGTCATACGACGCTTCGGGAAATCTGGAAACTGGGCGGTGCGATTCTCTTCAAGGACTTGCTGATGTTCTTCTACGTGCTTCTCCTTCCCCAAAAACCGTCTCCGCCTTATGCCTCCCTTTCCATGGGTTTCCTGCTGGACGCTTTGGTGACTTTGTTCCTTCTGCTGGCCCTTCGTCTTTGCATGATCGTCGTCTACGACCTGATCAAGCTGAAGCAGTCCCGCCGCGCGAACAGCCGTCAGGTTCTGGTCTACGGCACGGGGGACAAGTCAGTGTCTCTGGTCACGCGTCTTCAAAACTCGCCGCATTACCGCGTCGTCGGTTTTCTGACCTACGGGAAGTCCCTGCGCAAGCATACGATCGCGGAGTGTCCGGTCTACTATTTCGAGAATCAGCACAGCGTCGAATACCTGCGGGACCGAGTCGATGTCGACGCGATCCTTTTCGCCACCAATGACGATGCGCAGCAGGAGCAGGAGCGTCTGATCAGATACTGTACGGAGCAGGGGGTCAAAATTCTGATCGCCCCACCGATCGACGAGGTCATCGACGGGAAGATTATGAAGCAGTCGATCCGGGAGATCAAGATCGAAGACCTGTTAGGCCGTCCCGAGATCCGCATTTCGATGGATGAGATCATCGCCAACTTCCGCGGCAGGACGATCCTGGTTACGGGGGCGGCAGGTTCCATCGGCTCGGAGCTTTGCCGTCAGCTGGCGACGTTCGGGGTGAAGGAGCTTATCCTTTTCGACAACGGGGAGACCCCGATGCACAACCTTCGCCTGG
>ERZ827528.1752-NODE-1752-length-21648-cov-2.754087_pt1 | contig 21648 bp, 31 predicted proteins | sample MGYA00519768_ERZ827528 | MGnify/ENA primary metagenome ERZ827528 (study PRJEB31778, sample SAMEA3449343) | human gut metagenome | biome: human gut; feature: human-associated habitat; material: faeces | place: United Kingdom | collected 2010/2012 ...
CCCCCATAATCGGGTGGCGGCATCGGTTTGGGTTAGCGGCAGGTCACCACGTCGCCCACATAGTAGACGTTGATGTTGCCGGAGGGTACGGTGCAGCGGCTGACGCTGTAACCGTGCGCGGTGGCGAAATCCCACACGGTGTCGCCCCATTGGAGGACCTTGGAGACCCCGCCGGACGATGCGGGGGCGGCGCCGCCGCCGTAGGTTACGACGTCGCCCACGTAGTAGCGGTTGATGTCACCGCTGGGCGTATGCCACGCGGACAGGGGCCAAGCATCATAGGCGACGGCGAGTCCCCAGATGGTTTCTCCCCATTGCATGACGTGGCTGATGCCACCCGTGTTGGTGTTGGCCGGGGGAGTGTTCGGCTGCACGGGCGCGGCCGGTGTGGCCGGTGGCGTGGAGCCGCCGGTGGGGTTGGCGTACAGATCCCACTGCCATGCCTCGCCACGGAAAATGTTGAGGTCGATTGGACTCCACGTGTTCACAACGCCAGTACCGCTGTACTGTCTCATGGCCTCGCCGTATGCGCCGATCATCCACGGGGATGCCTGATAGCCGGTCGGGCTCATGTTCGCGTATTGTGCGATCCACAGGCCGTACCGGTTGCGGATGTCCTGCGGGATGGTGCCGGCGACCGGGCCGGTGTACAGCAATGGGCGCACGCCGCCGCTCAACCGTTCGCACTCCGCCATGAATCGGCGTACCCAATCCCAGTTGCCCCATGCGGGGTTGTCGTCCATCTCCCAATCCAACGCCACGATGCCGTGACGCCAATAGTTCGACGTATTCCGCCAGAAGAATTGGGCTTCCGCCTCGGGGTTGCCGCCCATCGCGTAGTGATACAAACCGAATTTCTTGCCGGATGCCTGCGCCTGAGCGATCATACGGTTGGCGTCCGTGTTCACGCCGGACACGAGGCAGTTGTTGTTGACTTGGCCCGTGCCCCATGTGGTGCCGACCACGATGAAATCGGCCTGCATGTTGTACACGTCTACGCCGCACTGCCAGTTGGACATGTCCACGCCTTGCATGTTCGCGTGCGCGGTCGCCGGAAGCAGCATCATGCAGATGGCGGCGGCCAGTGCCGTGACCTTGGCGAACAGGCGCTTATGCCATGGCTTCGGCTTGTCCTTGTTATTGACCAATGTTTTCCCCTTTCTCGGGATGGATTGTTGTTTGTGGCCCACGGTCGTGGGTCAGGATTGTCGGGGCGCTATCGGCGCGGATTGGATGTCCTCGTTGAGAGCGGTTCCGTGCCCGTTGCCACCCAGGCTGTGGTAGCTGTCGTAGAGGCGTTGACTGCGTGATTTGAGGTCTTCGTCCGCCACTCCGTCGTGCTCGATGACCATTTCGCGGCGCAGGTCCTCCAACTGGCAGAGCAGGAGCTCGCGCAGGCCGTTGACCATGGCTTTGCCCCACCGCCACATCAGGCCCAAAACCGTGGCCACGCCGCCACAGATAAAAGGCACGAGCCAATCGACGATGTGAGCGAGCAAAGACATTGGAAAGCTCCTTTACGGTGGGTAAAACCCACACGTTCGTCCCCGTTGGATAGGCCAACGGGCGTGTGGGTTTTCGGAGGTTGAAAATGCTGTTACGAGAGTTTTGGAACGGCCGGTTTTGGCCGTATTGCACGGCGAATCTGCGTGAGTCCACGTGTGTCGGCTATGAGTCGGCGTGGCGGTTGCACGTGGCCCCGAGGTTCGGCGCAATGCAGATGGAATCGATAAGCGTTGAATTGGTGGACAAGTGGCTCGTCGGGTTCGCCAGTTCGGGCGCGGCGCGCAAGGCATGGGCCGTACTACGCGCGATACTGAGGCGGGCTATCCGCTGGAATCTCTTGGACGTGGATATCACGAGGCGTGATATCCGACTGCCGGCCAAGCCGCATTACGAGCCGGTGATATTGGGCATCCGTCAGCAGCGATCGCTGTTGCAGGGCTTTTACGACCATCCGCTTGAGGCGTGGCTTATCTGCGCCGTCTCATGCGGCCTGCGCACCGAAGAGGGGTACGGTTTGGAGTGGAGTGACATTGATCTGCGCGCAGGCGTCCTGCATATCGAGCGCGGTTTGCAATGGGTGAGCGGCCATGAGGTCGTCGTGCCGCCTAAGACCGAATTGAGCCGTCGCACATTGCCGTTGCCGCGCTTCGCGGTCAAGCGTCTGCGCGAGCTCAAGCCGCGCGAGGGAGGGCGACTCATCGGTGCGCTCACCCCGCCACAGGTGGCACGCCAGTACAAGGGCTGGTGCAAGCGGTATAGCCTGCCGCACGTGCCCGCACGCAACCTGCGCCACTCGTGGGCGACGAACACGTTGGCGGCGGGAGCCGATATCGCCATCGTGAGCAAAATGCTCGGACACAGCGATATCAAAACCACGGCCCGCTACTACCTCAAGCCGGATATCGCGGCGTTGAGGGACGCGCAACGCCTCTGGGAGAGAGCCTTGATAGCCTGAGGGGATTCCCTAACCCAGCGTTCTACGATGTGGCGAGTACCTTACAGCAGAGACAGCATTTTGCTTACGCGCATCGGTGATATCTGTTTCATGGGTGGCAACGTAAAATTCAACAGTAGCGGGCAGAACAATTACACGAAGGCTCAGGATAAGCTCCCCGAAGGGTATCGACCCGTCACCGTCAATACGCCCGTGGCCGTTTTCGGTGGTGAAACGACATTCATCTGTTACGGCGAGGCCAATGGCACCGTCACGATGCTTGGCAATCCGAACAGCGCGTACGCGGGATGCACCGGCGTATGGAGGACCAGCGACCCAATGCCCGCCGCATAAGGTTTTCCCTAACCCGAATGCCGTATATTCTGTGCGGAGGCCATACCGTCACCACGAATGATGACGGCACATTCTACATCAACGTCCAATCCCCAAACGGGAAGAAAGCCGATTACGCGGCCTACACGATTGGGCCGTTCGGCACTGGTTTCGACCAGGCCGGCGAGTACACCGCACAACGTTGGGATACCAGCGACGTAAACCAGATACGCTTCCGCCTGTGGAACACCAAAGACAACCGCTGGTGCAGGAGGGTCGCGATATTCGGAAGCTGGATCGCAATCTGGAACAGGCAATAGTTTTCCCTAACCCAAACCCAGCGCATCCGGTTCGACCGTTCCGGCACCACGAGCGCCAATGACGAGATGCACCTGTCGGGCGCGATACTGCCGGGCAGTCCCGCCATCGCGGTCATCAGCATCGTGTGGTTCAACAGGGGCGCGTTCGGCACCCGGTCATGGACGCCGATTCTGCTTGCCCGCATGGTCGGCTGGAAGGTCACGGGAGCCGCAGTGCACGCTCCCTGTGCGGAAAACATCAATTATTCCGACCTCGGCGCCAACATGTTCACCGTCGGCACCACCGGTGAAATCAACTATCTGACGCCCGGAAATATGAATATCGGCGCGGGTTCGTGGCATCGCGGGTGTCTAATCGCGCCGGTCGTGCCGGCCTGATTACACGCCGTAGGAGAAGCTCAGCCCGAACGCGTTCGTGCCCTGCGTGCCGCCCTGATTGGCGTAGGTCATGGTTCCGTTCGCGTTTACGTTGATGGTCTTCTGGTTGGCCCCGTCGCGTCCGCCGTAGGAGAAGTTCAAGTCCATCGGGGGACGCCATCCTTCGGGCAGAGTGCCGAACGTGCCGCTGTTCCAGGAGCCGGAGGCCGACGTCTTCCAGTCGATTCGCAACGTCACCATCGGCCCGGACCTATAGCCCTTAACGGTGCCGTAATTGCCACTGATGAGGGTCGTGACATCGGTGTGGGTTAGGGAAACCCACACGTCGCTCATCGGCTTCAACACGTTGAACAATGCGACTGGTGTGCCGATGGTGATGCCGTCCAACGGGATGCGGTACAAGGGCATGTCGTAGGTGGTGCCCCCGTCCAACGGGCTGGTGGTGTTCACGGCGGGGTCGGTGGGCGTGCCCGTGGTGGGCGTGCCCCTGACCACGACCAGTTTCGCGCTCTCAACCGACTGCGAGCCCTTCGCATAGCGGCATACGATCAGGTCGTTGCGTTTCTGACCCTGCGACCCGTTGGTGACGATCAGGTCCTCGGGCGTGCCTTGGCTGACGTGACGGCCCTGCATGACCAGCTCGCCCGTGCCGATGGTCACCTTGTTCGCGCTGACTACCGTGATCTTGAACTTGTCGTGCACGTTCAGGACATAATCGTCCAAGCCGAGGATGCCGGCGTTCAATCCCGCCGCCTGCTCCGCTGTCGCGTGCGCCTTGCCCGCATGACCGGTAACGAGTTCAGCCATTCCGCCTGCCTCCGTTCTGCATCCAACTGTCGAAGCTGTTGTCGTAGTCCTTGAGCTTGTTCACATAGTCCGCGTAATCCTGATCGCAAAACAGGTAGTCGTGGACCGTGCCGGAGGAGTCCAACCGGTTGACGTTGTACCACGTCTTGATATCCGGATCGTCCAAGTCCTTGTACCATTTGTTTCTGCCGCAACGGTCGCATTGCATGACCGTCGCATTGTCGATACGCGCCATAATGGCTCCCTTCCTTATTCGGCCTCGTAATCGACGCTCAGCACGCCGTCGGAGACCTTGACGATTTTCTTGCTGATAGTCGCGTTGACGGTGATGCCGGTGAGATTATCCCTTGCGGTCACGGTGTCGCCCACGTCGAACACCACGTTCGCGTCGTCGCGGACGGTGACCTTCATATCGCCCTCGGATTGCAGATCCTGCAATTTTTCTTTGGTCTTGGTGTTGAGTTCGGCGGTTTCTGCGTTGCTGTAGTCGTAGACCTGCGTTATCTCGTCCACGCCCCTGAGCGACTGGGTCTGACTGACGGCGCCTTTCGCGTCCGCATACCAGTGGACGACCACGCGGGCCGCCAAATCGCCCTTGCCCAGGCCGATGAGATGGTTCGGCTTCCTCCACGTGCGCGTCGCGTCGAAATCGATCAAATCGGAATCAATCGAGTCGCCGTAATGCGCGACCGGTTCGGCCCAGATGTTGACCTGGCCGGACGTATAGGCGAGCCTGAGTTTCAGTCCGTTGGCCGCGCACATCTTCCGCAAACCCGTATAGCAGTCCGTGTAGCGGTCGAACCGGTAGCTTTTGATGGTCTGCGCTCCGGCAGTGGGCGAGTCAACCGCGTCGAACACGCCGTCAAGGCCGACGCGACTGATGAGCGAGCCGATGACCGTGCTGGCCGTGCCGCTCACGGTGAGATAATCCTTGCCCTTGTCAGGCTCCAAAATCTTGTTCGCCAACATGCCGTGCCACGTGCGACCGCCGTAGGTGAGGGTGCTGCGGCCGTCCTTCAGCGAGTCCTTCAGGGAGTCCACGACGCCACCGCATTCGCCGCCGTCGAAATACACGTAGCTACCGGCATCGATGAGCCGGTCCACGGTCAGTTCGAAATCGTTCTCGTCCGCGCCCCACGCGGCGTCGAGCGTGAAGTCCTCAAGGCTGGCTTGGTCCACGTGGCTCGCATCGGTGACGATCAGTTCCACCATGGCGGCTCGCTTTCCTCCTGATAGACGGTCAAATCGACGCCGAAGCCGCTCCACTGCACGATGGAATCGCCAGCCGGTATCGGCTGGAAGATGTATTCGCCCCCGTTGAGACCGGTTCCGCGCCGGCCCTTGTCGAACACGTTGGTTTCGTCGCCGTTCTCGGCGGTCATGACGATGGTGCGACGGCCTGCAATCGAGGTGACGGTCACGTAGGAGCCCGAGGGTATGTCCATGTCGAGCGCGTACGTGTTGCCGCCCAACGTGAGTTGCGGGTTCGACACCGGTCCGAATATCACCATCTGGAACGGCATGGCAGTGGGCATGGGATTCGAGGCCACCGCATTCCTCGTGGTCGCCAGATAATCATGCGGATAATCATGCGGATAGTCGAGGTCCAGTCCGGGCGTGAGCGCGTCGCTCCAGAAGTGCTGCGATTCCCCGGCCTTACGCCAGATGCCGTCAAGCATGACCACGGTGAGCTTCTGCTGGATTATCACCGGCGTGATGGTCTGCGGCTCCGCCTTGACCACGTAGGCGCGAGTCGTCCAGCCGTCAGCATCAAACATGCCCGGCGTTCCTGCGGCAACGTCGGCATCGAACAGGCGGCGCGTCGAATCCACCTTCTCGGGGCAGCGGACATAGGTTAGGTCAAGCTCGGCCTCGCGCGCCGTACGACTTACTCCGGTCAGACTCCGGTATCCGATGGTGTACGACCATTCGCGACCGCGCAGCCCATCCGCCGTCTGGGCCCAGGTATCGGGCCCTTCCAGTGGGATCGTCTCACCGGTCGAGGCGCATATATAACTAAGCGATCGCATTGCGTATCACCCTTCCGAGTTCACGACCATCCACCTCGATGCCAAGCTTCTCCATAATCAGCGGCATATCCGCGTGCAGCGCGCGCAGTTCCGACAGGAGTTCGCCGAGCAGTTCGCCAGATAACGGTTCGCCGCCAGTCGAGACGGAGGCTCTGGTCGGGCTCAGACCGTAGCCGGTGGCTACATCGGGAGTCGTGAACCGTGTGGAGGCGATGTCCGAGGCCATGCCGTTCATGCTGGACATGACGGCGGCTTGGCTGTTGCTGATGCCCTGGGCGAGACCGAGACCGATGTTCCGACCTATCTGGTCACGGAACAAGCGTGACGGCGAGTGGATGCCGAGAAAGTTCTTCACGCCGGAGATGGCATCTTTCACGCCGCCGAGAATGGCGCTGCCAACTTTGCCGATGCTGCCCGTGATGCCGCTGATAATGCCATGCACGATCTGCGAGCCGATGGACACCATGCGTCCCGGTATGGATGCAAGCGTGTTGACCAGATTGCTCAGGAACTGCTGGCCCGCGCGAAGCGCGCCGGATGCCATGCTGCTGGCGAACGAGCCGACCGCGCTTATCGCGCCGGAAAGCCCGGCACCGATGCGTCCGGGCACCTGCGAGATGTAGGAGCCGAGGTTCGCGAGAAACTGCTGGCCCGCAGAAATCGCCTGAGAGCCGAGCTGCGCGGCCCACAGCACCACGAACGTGATGCCATAGGCGAGCCAGTAGGCTATCGTCGCCGGAAGATTCGTGAGGAAGTTCGCTATGTTCGAGACGAACTGCTGTCCCGCCTGCAACGCCGACTGGCCGAAGCTCACCGCCCACGTGCCAATCGACGTAATCAGGTTCGACAACGCCGTCCCGATCGCGGAAGGCAGTTGCTGGAACCATTGAATGACAGACTGGATCGCGTTCGGGATTGTCTGCGTGAAGAAGTTGGCGATGTTCTGGCCGAGACTCGTGACGAACGAAACCACCGACTGCCATGCGGATGAGAGGAACGAGGTGAACGAGGCCCACGCCTTGCGGCCCGTCTCGGTCTGCGTGAAGAACCAGACGAGCGCGGCCACGAGCGCGCCTATCGCGGTGACAACGAGAACAATTGGGTTTGCGTTCATTGCCGCGTTGAGAACCCATTGTCCGGCTGCGGCGATTTTCGCCGCCACGTCGAACGATTTCAATGCGGTGACGGCTGCGGATATGAGGCTCGCCGTCTTGAACGCTGCGAAACCACCTGCGATGCCAGCGATGACGGTTCGTATCGCATCGCCGTGTTCGCTCGCCCAATCACCGAGCGACTGCAATGTGGACGCGAGTTTTTCGACAAATGGGGCGGCGGCGTTGAAGGCGTCGCCCACAAGCTGGCCGATGGAGGCTGCGGCGCCACCGTTCTGACCGACCGCAAGGAAACCGGTTACTGCGTCTGCCAATCCCTGACCGAGCTGCGTGAGCCCCTTCCAGAGTTCGCTGAGCGACGCGAGGAACGCCTGCACTCCGCCGCTGTCGGAAAGCGTGCCGATGAAGATGCTCACGTTGCGGGTAAGCGCGATCCACCAGTTGACGAGAGGGGAGATGATGTTGTTCAATCCCGTGAGGAAGTTCTGCAAGCCCCCGCCATTCGTGACGACATCGAGCAGACTCCCGCCGAACGCCTGCGCGTTCGACGCCAGACCTTTCAGATACACTCCGAGCTGGCCGAAATCGGACTGCCAGATCGACACAAGCGGCTGCGCGGCCTGCGCCGCCTTGCCGAACCAGCCTTTCACGCCGGTGACCATGCCCGCCGCCGCGTCGCCGATTTTGCCGAACTGGGAGCTGAAACCGTTGATCGCCCCGGCGATGTTCTCCACGCCGACCGCTTCGATGACCTTCTGCACGGCCTTGGCGACGCGGTTCTTCACGTTCTCCATGGCCGTGCCGATGCCCTGGGTCGCGTCCTTGGCCTGCTGGGCGAACGAGGCGTATTTGCCGAAACCGTTCTGGTTGAGGTCCATGACGGCCTTGTTGAAGTCGTCGAACGAGTATTTGCCGTCCTTCATGGCCTCGTACAGGTCGTTGGCGTTGTGGCCGGCTCCCATCATGGCCTCGGCCACTTGGTTGAGCTGGCCCGGCATGGCGGCCTGAATCGAACGCCATGCCTGCATGTCGACCTTGCCGGCGGAGAGCATCTGCGTGTACTGGGTGAGCGCGTTCTCCTGCTCCATGGTCGAAGCGCCGCCGGCGAGCATGGCGTTGTTGAACGCCAAAGCGATGTCGGTGGCCTCGTCGAGGTTCGAGGTCAGTGGGGCGAGCTGCTGGACCATGCCGGTCATGGCCGAGCTGGTGGTGGGCAGACCGTCGAGCGCGTCACTGATCTTCTTGATGCTCGCGGCCGCATCGGTGGCCGAATATCCGAGGTTCTTCATGACCTTCGGGAAGTTGTTCATCTGGTCGGCGCGGTCAACCGCGGAACCAAGGCTGGACGTGACGACGGACGCGACCTTGCTGAACACGTTGGACGTGATGCCGGCCACGGCTCCGACCTTGGAGGCGAATCCGACGGACAGTCCCTTGCCGATGCTCTGTCCGGTCTTACTGCCGGTGGTTTTGGATGCGTCGCCGAACGCTTTTTCAATGGCCTTGCCGACGCCATCCATGGAGGGCACGATGGGCACATATGCGGTGGCGAGATTATAGGCCATTGTTTCGCCTTCCTCTGTTCGGTTATGGTTGTCCGGTCTGCGGCCGGTTCTCCACACGGTTCACGGTCGTGAACCGTTGGCTCATGAATCGGTCGAGCTGTTCGACGCTCATGCCAACGGCCTTGATGGTGCGCGTGCGACGGATGGTGTTGCCATCGGGTTCTGGGTTCTCTGATCCGGCTTCCATGGCCGGGCCGGTTGCTTCCGGCGTGGCGTGGTGTTGGCCGGGGCGTGGCAGCGGCCGGGGTTGCGGGCCGCGTTTCCTCGGGTCGCCGTTTGCCCAGATCCACTGGTTCATCTGTTCGATGCGCAGCACGGCCAGATACTGGTCGAACGTCCACGCGCGCGGCGTGTCCAACGTCTGCCAGACGAGTGAGCCTGCGGGGAGGTTCGCGGCCAGTGCGGCCGTCTCCAACGGGTCCAGGTCGTACACGCCGAGCCCGTACTCCCTTCTCATGTCCGCCGCCAACTGGTCGGGGCAGCGGTCGAGAAGGAGCACGAGCGTCATGAGTTTGGGAAAACCTTACCCATCTCCTCGAACAGCTCGGTCAGGAAGGTGCCCATGGTTTCGCCGTCGATGCGCCCGTCAGCCCCTCGCAATCCATTCTTGACCTTGTCGTATGAGTCGCCGAGAAGTCGGCGTAGGAACGGGATGATCTGCAATGCGTTATTTGTCGGGTCGGCCTGAAGGTCATAGAGAGATTCCATGAACTCCCAATCGTCCAAAACCTTCGGGTCGATACCGATATCGATTCCACGGACGTTGACACGGCGAACCGTATTCTTGGACTGCTTGTGGTCCTGTGGATGGCTGGCAATCTGGTTGGCGTTTGTGTTGCGGTGGCTTCGGTTGCGTGACATTCTGATTCTCCTTGATAAAAAAAGCGGTTCTCTCCTTGACGGTTAAAAAAGGGTTCCCCTCGCGGCAAGGAGAGAAGAAAGGAATCCGCGAGGGGAAGCGTTGGCTAGTCGAGCCGTTGCGGTCACGGTCAGAGACTCTGGTCTTTTGGGATGCCGATATATTCGATGGAGGTGACACCATCGCCCATGTCGTTCGCGGCCACAGTGAGGTCATAGCCGAGCACGTCGCTCGAATGCATCTGGCGGTCGCCGAATTCGGAACGGGTTGCGGAACCGATGACGGTACGGTCCTTCACGTTGCCGGTTGCAACGATCTCGAACACGAGCGAGACCGGTGTATCGTCGGGCATCTGATGCTTGATGACCATGCTCTTGTCCTTGCCGGTCACCGCGTCGTTGCCGTAGCGCATCTGCGCCGCTGCCTTGCGCAGGAACTCGATGAGCACGAACTTGTAGGATTCGGCGTAGCTGGAGATGACCTTCATCACGGTCGTACCGTTCGCGTCCTTTACTTCGGCGGTGTCGGTGTCGGTCGTGTTGGTGATGCCGTCCTCCGACAGGTAGCCGATGAGCTGGAAAGCGGGGTCGAGTGCGCTTTCCGAATCGGTGGGCAATGCGGTGCCGACGGGTGCCGCGTACGCGTAGCCGCCGACCTTGAACTTGCCGAACGACACGTTTGTGGAATCGTTCTTCGTTGTTGTTTCATTAGCCATGATTAGGCCCTTTCTGGAAATGATGCTCATTCGTCGGTCTTGACGGTGAGCTGGATGAGTATCTGGTAGCGCGGCCGTCCGTCCGGCATAGGGAAGTCGGTCAGGCCGGTGATATCCCAATCGGCCACCTCGGGCAGTTCAACGATGCGTTTCAACCGTGGCAGCACGAGACGCTGTGCCACGTCCGAAGCCTCCCAGCGTGAAGCGGCCCACACCTGCACAGCGATCAATGGTCTCGACACGAACCGGCCTTCCGAACCTCCCGTGCGTTCCACGGTGACGAACGGGATACGGTTCGTGGCGCTGGATTCGGCGGGAACCTCGAAGCTCGCGGGATAATCCTTGAGTTCGGGTGCCGCGTTGAGCCAGTCCATGACCAGCTTCTCCGCGTTCATCAGCCGCCTCCCAACGCCTTGGCGAGCGTGTCGCGCACGGCGTTATCGATGCGCGCGGCGAGATTATCCGTATGCACGAGCACCGTCGCGCCCTTCTCGTTCGCCCGCGGGCCCTCCGCCGTGTACGACGGCTGCCCCGCGTGAGTCGGCGCGGCCATGGAGTTGGCGCGGGCCGCGATCTTCTGTGCCTCCGACAAGGCGGCGCGAGCGCCCTCGTTGCGCCTGTACGCCTGGAATGCCGAATAATGCAGTTTCACCCGTTTCATGCACTATCCCTCCGCGTCGGTGACTTCGACCGTGAGGTTCCATGCAGTCGGCTTCATTCCGCCGCCCAATGGCCTTGGGTCTCCGATCACCTCGTAGTCATGTGAATTGATGCGCACACTCGCCCCGCGCAGACTCCGGTATGCGTAGCTGCGGGGGAAGAGGCAGGTGAATGCAACGGTCACGCCGTCAGGTCGAATCGAGTCGGTGGCGTTGCTCATCGCGCCTGGTGAGACGAGCACGTTGTCCACCGACTCGATATCGACCTTCGTGACTGGCGAGCCGCCGGGGTCGGTCTCGCCGGTCGGCGTGTAGCGCACCACTTTCACGGTCTCGCCCCTCATGACGCCTCCCCGTTTGACAGGTCGATGCTGTAGAAGCGTTGGCCGGTGAGGCCGAGTGCCTTCTTCTGTCCCTTGGACAGATAGAATTCGCCGCGAGGATTCGAGAAAGTCATCGACTGGGTGAAATCGCCCGCCGTGAGACTGAGATTGCTGGCACCGGTCGTATCGAAACCGGCACCCTCGGTCTGCATGTCGGACGAGATCACATCCTTGGCGAGCTCGCAGGCGATGCGTTCAAGCGTCGCCCGCGATATGTTCCGCCAATCGGGGCACTGTTCGCGAATGAACTGCGATGCATCGGTCAGCCGCTGGTCAACATAATCCGGGTCGTCCGGCATCTGCTTCCAGCGTTTGGACAATTCCGTGTAGGTGGCGAATGGTTTTTCTTCCATTTCGTCGGCCATAACGCACCTCCCCACGTCAGGCGGCGATGACACCGATCGCGCGCAACTGGGTGAGGATGCTGTTGACCTTCGTGGCGATGGTCGCCGCATCAGCGCCGCTCGCGAGATCCGGGATCGCGGCACCCTTCTTGACGCCACCCAACGCCGCAGCCGTGGCGGCGGGCAGCGTGTAGGCGGGCGGAATCGTCGGCTTGTTCGACAGGTCGTTGTAGCTTCCACTGAAGCTGGACGTTCCCGCGCCAATGGCCTTGCGCGCGCCGGCTGCATCCGTGGCTTTGAGCACCGCCTTGCCGGTGTTGGTGGCACCGGCAAGCGTGTCGGCGGTGGGAGCGCCGCCGACATCGACCGGATTGCCTTCCCCGTCAAAAACGGCCACCTGAGCGATAATCTCGCCGTCAGTCGGCTTCGGTTGACGCACGAACTGTATCTGCTTGTTCAGTCCCATGGCCATCACGCTCCGGTGGACGTCGATGCCGGCGTGATGACGTACGCCGGGAAGCGCTTCGTCTTGTCCGGCTGCACGTCGTTGATGGGGTTGGCGATCTGGAAGCCGACGCGGAACACGACGCGCATGGCGACGCAATCCTGCTGGGCGAGGTTCAGAATCACCTTGCCGTTATCGTCCGTGATAACCGCCTGGTCAAGCAGCTTGTAGGTGATGTCCTGACGGATGCCGACCACGAAGTTCGACCAGTCGGCTCCGAGCAGCACGGCCTTGGTGGTATCCCATGCGCCGTTGTCTACCTCGTTGAGGCCGAAGCCGTACAGGGTGGACGGCGCGCCGGAGGCGAGCGAGGGCACGTAGATCGGGCTGCCGTTGGCGTTGCGCAGGCCGATAAGTTCCCAGTTGAGGCCCGGCTTGCTGGCGAAGCCGTTCATGGCGAAGCCCTGTTCGGCGAGCTTCTGGCCCATGGTGGCCACGTCCTTGGCGAGGTCCTTGCCCTGGGTGAGCGTGTTGTGCGCCGCGATGGCCTGCGGGATGATGCCGTCAGGGAAGCTGGACGGCTTGTCCACGCCGAACAGTGTCGCCTGGTCCAGCTTGTAGCCAAGCGCGGAAGCCAGACGCGGCATGACCTCCGGCCAGATGGGGATGCCGGAATCCGCGATAACGGCCTCGGGGATGGGCACGATGGCCGCAAGCTCCTCGGCCGTGATGCTTAGGCCCGACCATTTCATCTTCGTGGTCTGCTTGAGGCCGGTATCGCCGCCAACCCAGTAGGCGATCGGCTTGGAGTCAAGCACCGGCTGCGTGCGCGTGCGGGTGCTCATGCGAATCTGACGCATGCGGGTCAGGGATACGCTCGACTTGGGAGCGTCTTGGATAATCTGGGTGGCGTATTCGGTGGGGATGAGTCCGCCGCCGAGGTCGCCGCTGGTGATGATGGAGTTCACGTTGGAAGACATCGTCATACCTTCTTTCTATGAGGTGGATTATTTGCGTTTCTGCTTGAGGAACTCATCGCGCAGCCAATCGCCGGACGAGCCGGAAGGTGCGGGCGGCTGGTTGGATTCGGATGAGGCGTGCACCGTGGGCTTGGTTTTGTCGGCGATGTAGTCGGCGAGCGCCTTGCCGTTGGCTTGCATTTCTTCGAGGGTGGAGCCGTGGAGCAGTGCGATGGGCACGCCGGTTTCCTTGGAGACCTGCGTCTTCCATTCGTTCTGCTGTTTTTCCGCCTCGTAGGCGGCGTTCTTGGCTTCAAGCTCTTTGATGTGCTTGGCTGTCTTTTCGGCTTCGGACAGTTGGGCCTCCTTGAGCTGTTGCAGTTCGTCGGCGGCTGCCTTGTTGTCCTTGGCGCGTTTCTCCCATTCGCGGGAATGGGCGACGGCCTCCCGGTATTTGGCCTCGTAGTCGATTTCGGGCGGCTTCGCTCCGTTCTCGGTCGATGCCGCCTGCTGGTTGCCGTTGGCCTCTTCGGTCATGGTTCCTCCTAGTGGGTTGGGCCCGTTTCGGGCATAAAAAAACCACCCGTGCGGGTGGTTGGGGAAAATTCAGTGCGAACGGGACGGTCTGGGTACTCCATACCCGTCCTTGTATCGGTCGGGGTAAAGCCGGCGCATCAGGTAGACAAGCGTGTTCGGGTCGTTGGGATTGTCGGGATTGCCTTTTGTGGTGGCCTTTATCATCCGATAGGTGTCGTCGTCCAGGCCGCCGTTCTCGATGAGGCTGCGGGCGTGCATGTATTCCGAGTACATGCGGTCGGGGTCGTAGCCCTCGATGTGCGCTTGGTCCCTGTCCCATTCGGGTACGATCTGGCAGTCGCAGTCGTCGTGGAACAGGCTGAACGAGCCTTTGGCGTATTTCGCGGTCTTCTCGCTGCGGTACACCCAGCCGCGCGAGCAGAGCATCGTGCAGAACGCGCACGTCTTCGCGCCTCTCGGTACGCGCGCGTACCGGGGTTTGGACGGGTCGTGCTCGCACAGGCGGGCAACGGTTTCTCGCCCCGAATACATGACCCAGCGTTGCATCGCGCCGACCAGATACGCCTGCATGGTCTGCGGGTCAGTCCACAGGTGGCCGGCCTGCCAGCGTATCGTCTTGTCGATGCCATCGCCGGGGAACGAGTCGGATAGGTCATACTCCCACGGGTCTGGCACCGATTCGCCACGGACGCGCATATACCATTCGTAGGCGGCCTGCGCCGCGAGGTCGCCGTATTTGACGACCAGTTGCGGCACGTAGTCGAGCAGCATGTCACGCTGCCATTCAGGGCTGAGCTGTTGCAGCGTCTCCCACAGTTTCGCCAGATCGCGGCGAGCCAGTTCCACCGCCCGAGCTTGGCTGGCTTGCAACTGGTTCAGTTGCCGGTTGTCCGTCATCCTTGTTGCCTCCGTTCACGAGGGAGTCAAGCACGCTGCGGGTCTCGGCCTTGCGCTTGTCGGCCAACAGGCGTGTGATGTCGGAATCCGTGTAGCCGAGCTTCTCCAACACCACGTCGGAGTTGGCGAGCCATGGAATGGCCGTCACCTGCTTCACGATGGCATCGGAGAGCGCGGCCTGAGACGGGCGTTCGGGGTCACGCCAGTTGACCTGCAGGCGGTCGAGCTCGTCGCTGTCCTCGCTGGTACCGTTGAGGATGGCGATGTCCCTCGCGGCCTTGCGTAGCTGCACTCCGATGGCGCGGCAGGCGTTCTTCGCCTCGATGACAAGCTCGCTTTCCGCCGCCATGATCGCTTCGGACGAGGAAGGGCCGGAATCCGTCATCACGCCGAACTGGCTGAGCGGAACTCCGGTCGCTCCGCTCATGCGTGCCGCGAGGGCGCGAAGCATGTCGGTGTGCGGCTGCATGGTCATCTGCGTGAACTGGCCGATGACGGGTGCCTGGCCGTCCTCGTTGAGGCTGATGTTGAGCATCTTCGAGATGGTGGCTTCCCAGCCGGTCAGCTTCCTGCCGTTCTTGTCCTCGGGCGGCTCGTCAGCGCCGATGAGGTAGCGTTGCGGGCTCGAATAGAATTCGGCGCTTACCTCCATGCGCAGCATGGTGCGAACCGCCGTGTCGGTGATGCTCATGACCTCGCGGCTGATACGCGAGCGGCCAAAGGGACGGTTCAGATCCTGATGGTAGGGGATCAGGTAAACGGGCACATGATCCATGTACGTGTTCCGGGGAGCGTCCGCCTGATAGCGGCCTGATTGCGCGCGGCGTATACGAATCGTGTAGCCGGGCATGTAGAGCATGAGCTCGGAAGGCACGATGGTGTTCGCCTGCGCGTACTGGGAACGGTCGATATCGGTTATCGACAACGCCGCCGACAGGCCGCGACGCGCGTAATCCCACAGGCCGGTCTCATAGAGCGCGCTGCGGAACGATACCGACACCTTCGAGCGCAGACCATCCTCGGGTTCCGCGCTGCGCACATTCAGGAACGAGCATGAATGGGTGAGCGCGCTGCGGATGGCCTGCGGCAATTCCACGTCGAAATCATTGTCGGAAAGAATCGAATCCAAACCCAACGGGTCGCGGCCGTCGTCGCCGACTCCAACGAAACCATCGAACACGATGCGGTCGGCCAAAGCGTCCACCGATTTCTGCGGCCAGCCCACGACCTCGCTTATCCCCGCCATGCTGTCCGGCACGGCGATGGACAGATTCTTAAGCTCGTTGCGCCCGTCGTAGTATTTGGTGCGCAAAAGGTTACGTTCGAGCTTCTGGGACCATTGACGTATCATCAAATCCCACGGTTCTCGGCACTCGTCGGGCAGATTATCGACCTGCACGCCTTCAAGATTCGGAATCTGCATCAGAATGCCACCGCCTTCGCTCTTCTTCCCGGATGACGTTTGGAAGTCTTGACGTTCCAATACGCGAGAGCCACCGCTTCCACGGGACTCACGTCGATGTTCTCCATGGACGTCTCGTAGCCGAACCCGTCGCCGATTTTCCTGTGCTTCGCATGACCCACCGCCTCGTCAAGCAGAGGCTGGCCGAAATGGGTAAGCCCATGGTCGTTCACGGCCTGTTCGAGCATCGAACAAGCGTCCGCCACGTCGGAAGGGCGCGGAACCACGATCACTCTTTTGGACACGCCCTTGTCGATGAGGCTGTTGACCAGGGTGGGCGCTCCCACGCGCCCGTCGATGATGATGCCGATGGCGTTGCGCCACCGTTCCGCACCGTCTTTCTCGGCGGTCAGCCAGTCGGCCAGCCAGCCGGTGCCGCCACGCATGCTGCGCGAGGCGATGACCTCCACGTGCGGCAATTCACCCGACTTGCGCACGCCACGAGGGTGACGTTCGCGCCGTCCGCGCTGAACTTGACCGCATACGAGTTGTAGCCATCCATGCAGGGCTTGTCGGTCTTGCATTCGGCCCAAGCATCCAAGTCGATGTCGGACAGCGCGCCGGCCTGATCGTTCCACCAGCCGAGACGTTCGCGGGCGAAACCGTCCGGCGTCATCTTCTCCGACTCGGAAACGACCACGCTTTTCAACAGGCGGGTGCCGAGCGATGGATTGTACCGGTACCAGCGTTGCTGGTCGTGCACGTCGCCGATCTCGGTCGCCGCCCATTCGAACCAGCACAGGTTCTTCGGCGGCTTGTCCCTGTGCGCGTTGCGGCGCATGCGCGCGAACACCGTGCCCGGCGAAGTCGGCGGGGTCGGCGTGCCCGTGTAGATGGTCAACGGATTGCCCGAGGGTGCCGACGAGATGGCGGGCTGTATGGCCTCCATCTGCTCGTCGGTCAGCTCCTGCGCCTCGTCGCACACCAGCACGTCCACCGTGAAGCCACGGCCCGAACTCTTCGAACGGGCGATGAACTCAATGCTGCCACCGTTCTTCAACACGATGGCCTCCTGACCGTTCGTGGCCCGAATGTAGGTGACCAGTTCCGACAGTTCGGGGAACTTGCGCGCGTTCTCGAAGTAGTATTTCATACGCAGGAAATGCTTGCGGCAGGTCTTCACCTCATGCGCCGTATGCAGAATCTTCATACCGAGGATCGCGGCAAGGTACAGCTCCGTGAACTCAAGAATCGCGTTCTTGCCGTTCTGACGCGGCACCGCGCACCCGCAATCCGACGCCGCCCATTGCAGCTTCGAATCCGTGGCGAGCCAACCCTCAAGCACGATACGCTGCCACTTATCCGGCTTCATATCGTAGCCGGCGGCGAGCGCGCACGCCTCGCCTCCCTCGGACTGCACGTGCTTGGGAACCAGAGCGAAGCTAGGTTCCTGTACGCCTCTTCGCCTTGCCACCCTCGATCACCCTCAGCTTCCGTCGTTCGGCTATCTCATCGAGCGGCGTATGCCGCTCCTGCTGTTTCACTTTCGCCTGCGTGATCTGGCTGCGCGCGGCGGGCGTGATCCCGTAATCCTGCAACAGCTTGTTCAGTATGGGCACGCTGGCGAAATTGCCGGAACCCCAGATATCCGCGTGGATCAGGGCGGCGTTCATGAGGTTGTCCCAGTCGGCCTCCGTCCACGAGTCCGCGCCTGGAGTGGAAGCCAAATGCTCCCACCATCGCACGGTCGCCTCCGGCCACTCGATGCCGTCAGGCAGGTTAGGCTGTACTGTCGTGGTCCTGGCCAACTGGATCACCTCGAATCAATGTCTAGGAGCCGCTGGAGCGACTCGCGCGAGCGGAACCGGCGGCACGAGAGAAATCAAACTCGCCCTGCACGTATCTCGGACGCATGACAACCACCTCCATCGGGAAATCAGGAGCCAGATGAACGGGACGCCACTTTCCCCCGAGCGAGTCGCTTGCCGGTTTTCCAGTCAATCCCTCGCTTGGCGAGAATACGACGCGCGGCCCTTACGGCTTCATTATCGGAATTACCCTGCGCCGTTTTCAATGCTTTTTCAACGGAAGAGGGAGGACGTACCGCGCCGGATTGAACCCGAGAACGGTATTCCGCACGTGCGGATTCTCTCTGCGTATGGTAATCAGATGACGCGCGTTGAGCGGCTTTTTGGAATGCCTTCGCTCCGCGGCTGGTGCGAATCTGCCGGTTCGAGCGCATCTTGTCGTCCGCAAAACCGCTTATCGGACTCGACAAGCCACGCTCGGCCAAGAATTCAGATTCAGATTGAACCTTTGTGTGTCGTGCCACGAGATTCTCCAATCACAAGAGACAACAAGATCAGGAGCCGGAGGAACGCGAGCCGCCGCGAGAAAAAGCGCTGCGGATACGACCGGCCACATTACGCACCGCATTGCCGGCGCGCTGGAACAGGTTACGCACGATCCACCTCCTTTCCAGTAACGATGTGGACAAGAAAAATCGGGATCTACCGTTTCCAGCCTGCACTGCGGTATCTGTTCCATTCGTCGTTGAACCGCTTGTCGAACGCCCGGTCTCGGCGTGCCTGGGCGTTCTTCCATGACTGAGAAACGCCGGCTTCAAGATCGCTGACTCACTGTTCCTTGCGTTTCTTCATCAACGCGCGCATCTTGAGGGTATCCTGCCATAGCTTCGATATACGTTCGTCGGATAAGCCCTGTTTGCGGTATTGGGATATTCGCTCTTTCGAGAAGCCGACGCCGGAAAGCGTTGAGCCCTTCGAGCGTGAGCGGGATGAGTTGCCGCCGCTTCCGCTGCTGGACGAGCGGGAAGCCGAAGAAGAGCCGCGTCGCATGAGAACCTCCCAATGAAAAAGCCGCCACATAGGGACGGCTTGAACGAAAAAAATATTGTTTACCGGTTCACGATCCGCTCGATCGCGACGCGGAACGGGACGCACTCACACGCAGGGCGGACACACCGCCACCGGATGAACCGGAAGAGCGACGCCCATACCCCGTATAGCGGATATCGTTGGTGCTTGCATAACGGACTCGCCTCATAACTCACCTCCCAGCTTCCGAGCTACGGCCATACCATCGAGGTATTTATCTCCGAGTTTGCGAAGACCATACTCAGCAAGGAAAGAATCCTTGTCGTCTCGCAACGGGAACGCGATGGCGAACCAGTATTCGGAATCGGTCGGCTCCACGAGCTTCCTGGGACTGCAAGCCGAAACCAGCGCCCTGTGCAGGGCGGCGAACTCGGCGAGACAATCCTTCTCCAGATCATCGGAGTACTTGACATCGGCGAGCGGGTCAGGCGTCTTCTCCGCGAACCCGAGACCACCACCGAAGCCGACGCCGGCACCGAACGCCACGGCGGACGACTTGGCCGGCTTGTACGGGGCGAGTAGCTTCTCGATATCACGGTACGCATAGATCCGGTGGTTTTCGCCGAAGCCAAACCGTTCACGCCACCGCGCCATCTCGGCGGGGGAGGGGAAACACAGGCACAGCCAGAACTCGGTGTCGGTCGCATCCACGAAACGCTTGCGCTCCGCACGGGCGCGCTCCCGGTACTCCTTCGCGTTCTCGTCCAGATTCTCCGGCACCGGCTTCACAGCCTTCTTGCCCTTCTTGGAAAAATTGAACTTGAAATCACCTGACATGATCCACCTCCAACAAAGGGAACCATTCAAGCAGCGTCGCGTAATCGGCTGGTGCCTTGTCCTTGAGCACCTTGGTGAACCTCTTATCGATGCCATCGAAAGAACGCCCGAACCACGCATAATCACACGGCAGCTCGATATGATGCCCGCCGATGCAGTCCAGCACCTCGCCCTTGAGCCAATCCCCGATAGGAGAGACCTTCTTGAGATTGCGCCGCCAGTACCCGTACTGGACGAACGCGCCGCGACGCTGAATCGAATCGGTGGCACGCACGCCATCCGCGCACCACGTGTTCTTGTCCAAACCGATGTCGGCGCGGATGAAATCCCACATCTGCTCATACGACGGCTCCGGCAACCGCGCCGCCTCGATATAGCGCAGACGCTCGGGAGCCTGGAACACCGCATTGTTCAGCCACCGGTACAGCGACGGGTGCGGATACCTTTTGATTCTGGTCTGGAACTTCTGCTCGAAATAATCGAGCTCCTCGTCAACGAACCTCAAACCGGGCACATAGTACAAGTACGCGGGAACGACCTCGATGCCCATGTCCCGCATCGCCAGCCACGCGGCGATGGAATCCTTGCCGCACGAAAACGCCAACAACACGGGCTTGCCATCGGCGGCCAGTTTCTCGCGCACCGCGAGGCTCGTGCCCTGATTGCGGATAACCGTGGTCACTTCGGCCACCTCCTTCCGGTCATGCGGATGAACCGCGAATGCGAATAGAACTCGACGCCGGCACGCCGGAAACTCGGCTCCGACGACAGGACGAACACATGCAGCCCGTGACCGCTGGTCGAAACCTCCGCATAGATCGCTTCGGGCAGCAGCTCCAACGCCTTATCGGGCGGACTGGTCAAATCAACATGGTCGAAATCCCAGCACGCAAGCCCGTCGCCGAGCATGATGCCGTAACCGTCACCGGCCTTCGAGCGCATGACCTCCGGGTATGACGCCCAGGTATCGGGGTCGGTCGAACTGGCCGGCGAACCATCGCACCGGATCGGGCGCTTGCCATCGGCGCGCACCCAACGGCGCAATGCCTTGAGTTCCTGCGGTATCTGATGTTTGCGGCTCCACGCCTTGCGGCACCTGTCCGAGCAAAACAGTCTCGGACGCCTAGGGTTCGGTGTGGATTGAAAGAAATGGCCGCAATTCCTACATTGGTTGACCATAGCTATAACTATAGCATATATTCCAATGGGTTGCAACCATAATTTCGTGACATATCAAAACTGCGGAGAATCAAACGTAACAGCCTCGAAAACAAGCGAGGCAAAAGTGTCAAACCAGCTCCGAAACGGCTCGCACGGGCGCTCGCAGGCACCCCAACGGCCAAACGTACGATACTCCACGCGGATTGCGGGGGGACGGCGGCGCTAGGACCTGTGGGGAGCCTTGCATGGGAGGGGAGGGGGTTGGCCCCCGGTTACCATTGGCGGCTGATTGGGATGGTGTTTTGTGGTTGTTTTTTTGTGTTTTGGTGGCCTGTGGTGTTGGCGATTATTTTGTTGCTTTTTCTTTGGTTGCAGATTCTGTGTGTGAGTTGTGTGTTGTCATAGCTGGTTGGTGATCCGCCTCGGCTGTATGGGATGATCTCATCGAGTTCGCAGCTGAGTGGGTGTGGTGTTTTGAGTGTGAGGTCTATGGGTTTGCCGCACAGCGGGCAGATCGGTATTGGTCCTTCGGCTGCGATGTGTCTGGCCTTGCATTTGCGGCGGGCTGCTCCATTTTGGTATCGGCCTGAGCCTGCCTTGTTGCTCATGTTCCCATCCTGTGTGTTTG
>ERZ827528.1756-NODE-1756-length-21625-cov-13.212471_pt1 | contig 21625 bp, 18 predicted proteins | sample MGYA00519768_ERZ827528 | MGnify/ENA primary metagenome ERZ827528 (study PRJEB31778, sample SAMEA3449343) | human gut metagenome | biome: human gut; feature: human-associated habitat; material: faeces | place: United Kingdom | collected 2010/2012 ...
GACCTTCATCAGCTCGCGGCTGATGCCCGTCATCAGGGGGATGGTCAGCGCACCGTCCGCAGCGGTATAGAACGGGGTCATAATGTAGCACTGCTGCGTTTCATCGGGGTTTGCCTTAGCCCAGGCGTTGTCCTTGCGGGTGGTGTAGTAGGTGGCATAGATCTTGGCGCCGGTGTCCTTCAGCTCCTGCGGGAACTCGGTGCCGTCGCAGTCGCGGATAGCATCCGCGCCCCAGCGCTTGAGCAGGTCAAGGGTTTCGGGTACTGCGTCCATATCGGTGGGAATCGTTACACGACCTTTGGTATTCATTTCTTGTTTTCCTCCATCCATTGGTAAGATTGCGTTTGTCCGGCCTGCAAGGTGACCCAGCAATGCGTGTTGCAAAGATACCAGCTTCCGTCCTGTGTTGCTTTTACGGTAAGGCTGTGCTTGCCGTCTGCTGTCCGCTGATAAGAAATCAGCAGACCATTTTCTGCCCGCAAATTCTGAAATGCAACAGGTTCATTTTTCCAGCTCTGCGGGCAGGCCGGTAAAACCTCGATTTGATTCTTTTCGGAACGCAACAGCATTTTCTGTACTGCGTGTGCCGCCAGAAAATCCGCTTCCAGCGTAAAGGGGCGATAGTGGAAATCACAAACGCCGCTGTTTTTGTAGTCGCCGTTCAAATGAAATCCGTTCCGGCTCAGGAAATGCTCTGCGAAGCGGTGCAGCTCATACAAAGCACCATTTCCATTGCTGCGGGCAATCTGCAAAAGTGCCATCCAACCGAAAGAAAACCCTACCCACTGCCCACTACCGAGGTGTACAAGGTGATCTACTGTTGCATCTATTACGCTGCGGTCCTGCGGATTTTCATAGCGCAGCATACACAGCGGCTCGATTGCCATAGCGTGGGAAAAATGGCGGTGCGTTTCCTGCAAGGTTTCATTGGGCGAAAGCATCAGCCCGGTTTCTGTATCTACGCTCAACGGAGCAAGTTTTGCCTCCATTGCATGCCAATAGCCGCGGGGGTTGCCAAGCTGGTACTCGATCTGTACCAGAGTGTGGAACAGATAGTGCAGCAGCGCTAGATCGTAGTTGCTGTTAGGAGTCAGCCATGAGGCTGCCTCATCATCGTGAATTTCCGGTGAGGACGAGACCGGTAAAACCAGCTTTCCGTCCGGGCCTTCTTGGAGGAGTTCTTCCAGGCAGGCTGCCGTGGCGGTAAAGTAAGGCTCCACGCGGGTACGTAGAAACTCTTTATCCCCCGTCAGGCGGTAGTATTCATAAAACATCTGGCAGAGCCAGATTTGATTGGTCGGTGACAGGGAATACATCGGCCAGCCGCCGAGCGCTCCGCCGTCAATGTCCATGACACTGGGCAGGCACACTCCTGCCGTACCGTAAAATGCACGGGCAAATTTTGCTGCCTGCGGACGCAGTGACCAGAGATAGTCGAGAAAAACCTTTCCCTGCTCCGGGTGGTTGGCAGTCAGATAGTGACAGTAGGTGAATTGAGTGTTGAGGTCGTTGTGGTAATCACCTTTCCACGGTGGGAGCTGATCGTCATCCGCGCACCATACCCCTTGCAGCGGCATCGGGGCATTGCCCGGCTCGGAACCCGCTGCCAAAAAGTAATTGGCGCGGTACCAGAGTTGTTCGAGTGTTTCATCCGGCAGCTGCAAACTGCTTTTGCCCCAGTATTGCTGCCACCAGCGTTTATGCTGTTGCAGCAGCTTCTCTGCACCCATATCTTCCGCTGCACATAGTTCCAGCTTCGCCAGTCGGCTTGCCTTTTCTACGCTCTCTGCCTGCAAAGCGGTATAATACAGCGTTGCACCACATTTTTTACAGAGCAGCGAATAGGCAGTCCGATCATCGACCTTTTGGGAAAAGCCAATCATGCCGTCCTCCGTTTCGAGGTTGGCATACGGCAGGGTGAGCTGCTGCAAGCTGCCGGGGGACACGCTGTTGCCCGCTTCGGCTGCCTGCGTGCCATTCCCGAAAGAGGGGCGCTCCACCGTGAGCTCTGCATCCCGGTACGCCTCCGGCAGCATCAGTACCCCAACAGGCCGCCCCATACAGAGGAAGGCTCGCAGAATGGTTGTACCCTTTTGCGAAAAGAATGCCACCGCCGTGCCCAAATCAAGGCTTGCCTGATAGCTGCCCTGCGGCAGTCCATCCAAGAACAAGTGTCCCGCGGGGATTTTTGTAGGTGTCGGGCGGGCATAGGGCGTATCAAAGATACGGCGTGTTTCTGCCACATCGCCTTTCCGTGCAAGCTCTACCAGTTTTGCATAAGTAAATTCTTTATCGAGTTTTTCCTCCGGGCGGCGACGCAGCCACAGTCCGGCAATGTCCACGGAAATGCGCAGGTGCTCCATCGGTCCCCAAAAAAGAGAACCGAGTATGCCGTTTCCCAGTGGAATTGCTTCATCCCAGCGGGGTATTGGGCCGGTTAAATTGATGTTGCAATGTTTTGGGGGCAGCATATCGGTTCTCCTAACCTATTCGATTTTATTTAGCCCTTAACGCCGCCGACGCTCAAGCCCTGCACGAGCTGCTTCTGGCCGACGATGAAGAGGATGACGGTGGGAATCAGTGCCAGCACGAGGGCTGCGAACAGCGCACCCCAGTCGGTAGCGTAGCGCTGGATCTCATACAGGTTGGCAAGGCCGACAGGCAGCGTAGCCTTGGTCGGATCGGTAACCATAACGAGAGCCACCGGGTATTCGTTCCATGCAGCCATAGCGGAGATCATGCAGACTGTCACGATGCCGGGTTTGCACATAGGAATGATAATGCTCGTCAGAATGCGGAACGGACCGCAGCCATCAATCATGGCAGCTTCCTCGTAATCGCGCGGGATGCTGCGCAGGAAGCCGGTCAGCAGGAAGATAGCAAACGGGAACTGCATGGTTGCATACAGCACGCCCAGCGCCGTCAGGCTGTTGAGCAGGTTCAGCTTGTTCATCTGCAAGAACAGCGGAATCATAATATAAGTGGCCTGAATGAAGATGGCCGCCATGTAGATGTTCAAAATCAGCTTTGCGCCGGGGAACTTATACCGCACAAGGCAGTAAGAACACGGCACAACACAGATCACAATAATGACCAGTGTTTCCAGCACGACATAAATCGAGTTGCCGATGTTGGCAGCAAGGTTAGATTTTTCATAAGCGCGGACGTAGTTATCCCATGCAAGTCCCTGCGGCCATGCAAAGGGATCCGTCAGAAACTCTGTACTGGTTTTGAACGAAGAAACGACGTTCCACGCCAGAGGGTACAGCATGATAATGGCAACCAAAATCAGGAACAGGCGCGTCACCCACTTGATGACCTTTGCTCTGATTTTGCTTTTTTCATTTTGTGTCATATTACTGACCTCCTTCGGAAGCATCGGTCAATTTGCGGGACAGCATGGACAGCGCCACGGAGATGGCGAGCGTAAAGACCGTGATAGCCATGGCATAGCCAAAGTTGCCGTTGACAAAGCCCTGCGTGTACATATATTGCAGCAGAACGCTGGATGCACCGTTAGGACCGCCGCCAGTCATGACCTGCGAAAGCACAAAACTCAGGTTGATGGTGCCGGAAAGTGCCAGAACAAAGGTAATGCCGATAATATCTTTCATCAGAGGCATCGTAATACTGACGAGCTTGCGCCATGCGCTGGCACCGTCCAGCGTTGCGGACTCGTAGATTTCCGGCGAAATGCCGTCCATAGCCGCGATGTGCATGACCATGTAGTAACCGGCAGCCTGCCACAGCAGCGTGAACGCGATGCACCAAAGCGCAGTCTTGCTGTCGCCCAGCCAGGAACGCTGCAAGCTCTCCAGCCCGACAGCACCGAGAATCTTATTGATGATGCCAACATTCGGGTGGAACACAAAACTCCATATAATACCTACAACGGTCAGAGAAACGATGTTCGGGAAATAGAAAATCGTGCGATACAAGACCATTTCTTTCAGCTTGCACTGGTTCAAAACGAATGCCAGCACCAGACTACAGAAAATTGTGATAACGGGAACAACCGCCATCAGCTTTGCTGTATTTTTAAGTGCTTGAATGAAAGATTTGTCGTGGAACATATAGATATAGTTATCCAGTGCCACAAATTTGTTGTTAAGCCCCAGAGAGGTCGCATTGGTAAAAGAAAGATATAATGCCTGCACCGTAGGCCAGATCGTGAACATAAGAGTTAGGATCACGGCAGGCAGAACGCTGATGCAGATAAACAGTACCGGAAGCGGCTGCGCCTTCTTTTGGCGATGTTGGCGGTTTTTCAAACGAGTTTCCCCCTTAAAAAGAACCCTGCCAAGTTCGCATGGCGTTTACTCGGCAGGGTCAATCTTACTTTGGTCAGTGGAAATTCAGCAATTCAGCTTACTTGGAAGCAGCAATCTCCTCGAAAGCAGCCTCGATGCCGTCACGCCACTGCTCGGCAGTCATGTCACCATTCATAACGTCACTGGCAACATTGAAGACGGAATCAGCGATAACAACCTTGCTGGTGTCGGGCATTGCATCCCAACCGAAGACCATGAACGTGCCTTCCTGATAGATGTCGTTCATGTTGTAGACACCATCGGTAACGATGCCCTTGACCATCTCGTTGGCCTTCTTCAGAGCGTAGATGCCGTTGGCTTTTTCTGCGAACAGCTTAACGGAATCCTCAGTGTACAGGAAACGCAGGAACTCTTTTGCCAGTTCGGGGTTCTTGGCGTTGGCAGGAATCTCAAACTGCTCAACGGAGCTCATAACATAGCGGGTCTCGCCGTCATCCAGAACGGGTGCGCAGGTCAGACCAAACTCAAAGCCGTCAGCACGGGGAGCATCGGCCATTTCGCCTTCCATCCAGTTGCCGTTGGGGATGAACAGAGCCTTGTTCATCATCATGTCAGTCTGGCTCTGGGTATGGTTCAGAGCAACGGTGCCATCCATCAGGTAGCCATCGGTGCCGATCTTTGCCATGTTCTGGAAGACCTTGAGGGCCTCATCAGAGCTGAGGGAGCCGGGCGTGTAGGAGGCGATTGCCTTCATGTTGTCGATGCCGGTGGCAGAAGCCAGTGCGGGCCACAGCATGCTCTCAAGGTAGCCGGGGTAGATACCCTGATAGGTAAACAGTGCGATACCCTTTTCCTTGGCCTTGTCGCCCAGTTCAAAGAAGTCATCCCAGGTCACAGGTGTTTCCCAGCCGTTCTCTTCGAACAGAGTCTTGTTGTAAACCAGACCCATCGGGCTGGCATCAAACGGGGCAATGTAGATTTTGCCATCGCCGTAGGGAGAGCACTTGGCAGAATCCAGCAGACCATCGATAACCTGATCCTTCAGCGGGGTGTCATCATCAATGCCGCCCTCCTCAAAGACATCGGACAGATCCATCAGCGCATGCTCCTTGACCATAGAGGAAATCAGGCCGGTGGAGTCGTTGTCGTTCATCGAGATGAAGTCGGGCACATTACCTGCCACGATTTGCGGGCGGATGATGTCACCAATCTTCGGGCTGATCTGCATATTGACAGTGACGCCGGGATAGGCATCCTCGAAGCGTTTGATGATTTCGTCCCAGTACGCGGAACCGTAGCCGCCCTCGAACACCGCGATGTTCAGTTCATTGTTCTCAAAGGTCTTCTCACCGGTAGAGGCTTCGCTGGTAGCGGCGGACGTTGCTTCGGAAGAAGCGGCCTCACTGGGTGCTGCTGCGCTGGAAGATGCTGCGCTGCCGCAGCCTGCCAGACAGGTAGCTGCCATTGCAGTGGCAAGCATCATGCTGATTGCTTTTTTCATGGTTTTCCTCCTAAAAATTATTCCTTCTTTGTTTGGGATGCGGCTCATCTGTCGTTCCCTGATTGCACTCTTATTATATCGGGCAAGCCGGATTTGATAAATGTATTCCCTTTACTTAAAGATGGATTTTATTGACTTTTTCTGTCGTTGCCCTTATAATTCAGGTAATGTATGGATAGATTGTAGTCACTTTGCACAAACGGAGGCCTATATATGTCACTAAATGCACAAAAAACGCGTGAGTTTTCCCCCAATGTGTTGCGACGAATCAAACTTCGCACCCGTCTGTTTGTGACATTTTTGATTATTTCTCTTGTTCCCGTCATCACGATTGGTATTTTTTCTTACCATGCATACACCCAATCCATGAACGAAAAGGTCAAACAGGCTGCCTTACAATCTATCGAACTACTCAACAATAATATGTCTACCCTGCTTGGCATTTATAGCGACTACATAGGTTCCATCTCCGTATCTGATACTGTACAGAATGGTGTCGCATCTGTCAATAATGGGCACCCCCTTACAGTCGATATTGTAAGCGGTATTGGTGAAATGATCGTCACAATTCCTTTTCAGAGCACACACCTTAAAAACATCCGCGTCGTTTCCAATGATCGCACAGTCATCTACGATTTGGGCTATGACGATATTACACCTCAGCGTTTTAATGAATTGCTGGATAATATTGAAGCCGCTTCTCCACAGGATAGTCTGCAATACATCCACACTTACCGCGCCAACGATAAAATTGTCATTGGCCGTAAAATCTATGATATGCACCACACCAGCACGCCGCTGGGGTATATCATGCTGTACATTGACGAATCCCAGCTAAGCCGCTACATATTTACCGATGTTTCCTTTGGCGAGGGGTCCAACTTCCTGCTGATTGATGCCGCCGGCAATGTGGTATCTTCTCAGAACGCGGAACTGCTGGGAGAAGATTTGGCCGATGACCCGATTTTCCAGCAGATCACGGCGCTTCGGCAGGCGGGTGAAAACAACTTTTTATGTGAGCTGAACGGCGTAGATACACTGACAATTTTCAAATACAACACAACCTATAATGTGTATCTGGCGGCCACGATTCCGCAGGCCTACATTACCAACGGCACAAGAACCATCAATATGATGCTTATTGCGCTGGCCGCAGTGCTAGTCGTTGTCAGTGTGTTCCTGACACTGCTTGTCTACCGCAGCGTCATGCACCCCATTGATAATATGGTTGCCGCCTGCAATGCGAAAAGCGATGAGGAAATCGGGCTGAAAATCAATGATCCCAGCCCCGACGAACTCGGATTTCTGGCGCGCACCATCGACAACATGGTCAACGAAATTGGTCTGCTGGCGCAGCGCTGGAGCGATGATCAGCGCAAAATGCGCGAGTTGGAATTGCAGACCCTGCAATATCAAATCAACCCGCACTTCCTGTTCAATACCCTGAACACCTTAAAGTGGATTGCCACACTCAATCATGTTACCCCGGTTAGCCATGGTATTGATGCCCTCTCTTCTCTGCTGCAAAGCACCCTTATTAAAAAGGATGAATTGATTCCGTTTGATGATGAGCTGCGCAACCTGAAGAACTACTGCGACATCCAGCAGCTGCGTTACGCAGGGCGCTTTGAGATGGAATATCAAATTGAAGATGCTGCCGGATACTGGACTGTGCCGCGCTTTATTTTGCAGCCGCTTGTAGAGAACTCCATCCTGCACGGCACGGCGGATGAAGATGATTTTGTCACCATCACCGTCCGTGCCACCGTGAGCGAGAATCTGCTTACCATTCATATCTCCGATACCGGCTGCGGTTTTGACCCCAGTGCCATCAAGGAGAAAAATTCTGAGCGCTTCTCCGGCATCGGATTAAGCAACGTAGATGAACGTATGCGTCTACACTACGGAAATGAATACGGCCTTACGATTGAAAGTGCCCCCGGCATCGGCACACAATGTATTCTCTGTATTCCAAATGAAGCCATTCGTTGAGGTAACACAATGTATAATTTATTGCTTGTAGACGACGAGCCACTGATTAAGGTTGCTTTCCAGTCCGCCGTGGAGTGGGGCAAGAACGGATTCCTGCTGGCGGCAACAGCCAGTAATGGGCAGGAAGCGCTGCACATTGTAGAGACACAGCACATTGATGCGGTTATCACGGACTTGAAAATGCCCGGCATGGATGGGCTTGCGCTCATTCATGAATTGAAAAAGCGCAGCTTTACCGGCCCGATTCTGGTATTGAGCAACTATTCCGATTTCGATTCCGTGCGCACGGCCCTGACGGACGGCGCTTATGACTACTTCCTGAAAATCAATATGAACGGGGAAAGCATCGGTGAGCATCTGGAAAAGATGGCCGATTTGCTTCGTGTCCAGCAGCAGCGCCAGACGGAGGAGGACCACCGATCCTTTGCCATTGAAGCGCAGAAAAAGGAGAATGCCCTGATTCACTGCGCTCAATGGATAACATCCACTGCTGGGTCCTCCCCTGCTTCCAATCCGTTCTCCATGCTGCCGGAACCGCTGGTCTTTCCCGTCCGGCTGTTTACCGTCACTTTAATTCCCGCAAAAACTCATCCTGTGCCCGCACTGGATGCTGTGACCGACTTAATTACCGAGGTTTTCGATGAAATCGGCGGCAAAGTATTTCTGCACACCCATGAGGATGAAATCTGCGGGTTGATCAGCAATGAAAGCCTTGTAGCCTCCGGGCGTACTCTGGATAAGAAACTTGCCCGCTTGCAACGGCAGGTCACAACATATTTTTTGGATGCCCCGGTCATCATCTACCACGACAAGCCCATTTCACTGGCCGAACTCCGCCAAGACTACCAACTGTGCGAGGATTCCAAAGCTCTCGCCTTTTATGTAGGGCGCAGCGCTCCCATAAAGGCAACAGCACACACAGTTACTGCCCAACCCTTCCATGTCTCTCAGGCAGAACTGTCCAAGGCCACCGCGGTCGCAGCACAAAATGCCGATGAGTTGCAGATGCAGATTGCCGTTCACACCTTCTTTCAGAACTGCGCGGCGCTCTGTATGCCGCCGCAGCGCGTCCGTGAAGCCTGCCATCTGTTGCTGGAGCGTCCCGGCGAGAATATGATTCCGCAGGAGACACTGGAGCAAACCTTTAAGGAAATAGAAAAAGCCCCCACCGCGGAGGCTCTTGAACAACTGCTCTGCTTGATTTTGCAGGAACGCATGGGACTTAGCAAAATTGCCTTGAGCAAATTCAAAAAAGAGGTGCAGGCCGTCATCATCTATGTAAACGCGCATTATATGGACAAACTGACGCTGGACGGCATTGCCGACTATGTAGGGCTGAACCGGGAATATCTGAGCCGCCTGTTCTCCAAAGAAACCGGCACCGGCCTGTTCCAGTACATCAACGAGGTGCGCATGAAACGCGCCGGTGAGATGATCCGCAGTAATAAGCAGGTCTATATCAAGGAAGTAGCTGCCGCCGTAGGTTTTGATGACCCCTACTTTTTCTCGCGAAAATTCAAAGATTTTTATGGGAAAACGCCGAGCGAATATGCTGAAGCGTAAAGGGCGCATTCGGCTGTTTCGTGGCAGCATTGAATTTCAGAAACCGATAAGGGGAACGGACACATGAGCAAATATGATGCGCTTTGGGCATACATACAAGGGCGTAATGAAGAAAGGCTGGTTTTGAGTTTTGCGGATATTGCGCAAATTGCCGGTACACCGTTGGAGCAACGCCCTGACCAGCGAGGCATTTGCCGCTTTTATTTAGGAGCATAGCATTACAGATTTTTATGTTGTTGGAGCGGATGTCGCAGCCTGCATCAAATCCACCTGCTACAACATGACGAAAAGCGGCTACACCGTTCATGTGCTGTCGGACTGCATCACCAGCTACGATAAAAGGAAGCTGCCGGAGATGCTTGCGTATTATGAAAGCAAGGGCTGTTCTGTCACAAGGCTTAACGAAGTCATGCAGGTGTAAATGCTATGGCATTTGCAAAGTTCAGAGAAATGAGAAAGAAAACAAATGAAACAAAAAATTATAAGAACCGCAACCCTCTTGTGCTATGTTTTGGGGATTGCTGTTTTCCTGACTGCCTGCGGAAGCCGCACAATTCCCGCCTGACGGCTTAAGCACCGCTCCGGTGGCTGCGGCACAGCATCTGCGTTGCCAAAATGCTCGTCAATACACAAAGTATTGCCTGCGCTTTTGGCTTAGCTGCTGCCGCACCTCGCTCGCCGTATCGGCACTTAGAATTATGCGGTATTGCCCTTACAACATTCAAATATAATTTAATCTGCCGCACGACGGCAAAAGAAAAAAGCCGTCGTACAGCAGACAATTTGACACGCTTATTTTAAGCGGCGGCTTTTCGGAGCCGTCGCTTTTTGCTTGTACAATCCATAGGTTGATTTGCAGGAACACGGCAACCGTTGAAGGAGTAATTGTCCGTGCTCTGTTTGCATTTCCAATGCTTACATAATCTACATCTGCCAAAAAAAGTCTTGTTTCTTTCACAGGTAAGCACGACCCGAAATCGGCATTACCGTTCCATGTAATTCAGCATAATAATAGCCACCCTTGGTGCGCCAGTTTTCCATTACGGAAATCTGGCGTTTTTTGTTGCCGTTCTTTCGGAAATAATTCGGTTGTCTACCGGTGCCGCTCTCCACCTCCATTCGATTTGCCCGTCAATCACCTGTGAATCGAATGGAGATACATAATGAAGAAGATCAACCTGCGGGAGCTTTATCCTGATGCTTATACAACGGACTTTTTTGTGAATGTAACAGAGGATGTGCTAGAAACGATTCGAGCATCTGAACGCGCGGAAGCCGCATATGAGAGGAAGATGTATCGCTATAAGGCGCAATATTCTCTGGATTGTGAGAATGGCATTGAAAATACCGTGCTGACGAAACCGCAAACGCCGGAGATGGTTCTGGAAGAAAAGCAACTTCAAAAGCAGGTCTATTCATAACTTTTATGCCGTCGTAATTTCCGAGCGAAAAACGATCCAGTGTCAGGACAATTTTTTCATAATTATCCTGAATGCTCCGCAGCGGTCTCATCTCTCTCAAAGGTTTCTTCTGCCGTCATATCAGCGGTCACCTGATAATAGGTAAGCACGCCTTCCTTCTGTGTCACAAAGTCAACTTCAGTAGAACCATATTTTCCGATATTGACTTTGCCGCCCCTTCGTGAAAGTTCAAGATACACAATTCCAAAAGAAAAACAGGCTGGCACATCTTCGGTGCTGCCTGCTCCTGCAATTCTGGCTTCTCCTTTCATATTCATAAAAATCAGCCTTTTGGAATCGCAACATGTTGAGTTCAGTCGGACAGGGTTCCTGTCACAGGGTCCGCCCGGACAGGCGAACGGGTGTACTTTTTACTGGAAATAGTTTTCTCCTTCCTACGCTTGAGGCGTTTAATCGTCAGTTGTAGGGGTCATATCCACTTCATAGCAGTCAAATTCTTCATCCATCCGCAGCCTTAGTTCGTGCTTCAGGTAACGTTCCACATCGAAAGCGTTCTTCTCATCGAAGTCCGACAGTTCTTTGTATCGCTTATGCTTGGTAATGTCGAATTTATCGCTCAGGAATGGCCGGACACCGCGCAGTTGCAGGATACATTTGCTGCCATCCATGACAGAAAGTTCGTCCCGGCTCATAAGCTCTTTACCACAATGTCAAGTGATGAATTCAAAATGGGCAAAAAAATACCCCTTCTCATTATGAGAAGAGGTATTAAATGCGATATTCAAAAGCTTGATTCTCAACTTCTTAACAATATAGCTTGAGCAGCATTGGACAGCATAGAATTGGAAAGAATATCACTTTTTTGTCTTATAAAAGAATTTGCAAGTTTTACTATATCTTCACAGGGAGTGATATACTTACTGCTATTCCATAAAATTTTTCCATCATCGGTTATATCATATACTACGAACCTGTACTCATTCACACCTACTTTCAAAGCTAAATCAACTATAACTTTTCGCTCCATCCTATTCTGCGTACCGACCAGAACACTTGATAAACACTTGCGTACAGAGGTCTCGTAATCCAAAACTGTGACAATGCCAATGTAGTTTTTATCCATAATCGGGTTATAAACAACTTTTTCCATTACGATACCTCCTTCCAAACAATTTATGTTATATCAAAACAAAGTATAATACTGGTTCACAAGTATTATGCCATCATTTAATAAGTTTCGTGCTTCGTCGATGCTGGTAATGACCGCAGTGTCAACATCACTGGCTGACCAATGCGAGTATGGATGTCTGACACTATTGTATTTGGTGTACAGATTATTCAAATAATTTAATTGTTGAGCGGACAGTGCGCTTCTACTCCGGCTATTACATTCATATAACCCCGCAGCATTTTTCGTAAAGAAAGAGAAGTTGTTAGCACCTTTGTCCGTTTCAGTGTCCAACCCCATAATATCTCCAAGAATTCTGTGAAGATAATATTCATAGGCTCTAAATATGGGCGTCACTAAACAGGTATAATCTGGCATATAACCTGTAAGCATTGTATTGTAAATCGCAGATAAAAGATTTGCATAATGCTTTTGAGATTCATGCCTATAATTAGGTAGCATTTGCTCAAACTTTGTTTCTACTTCATTCGCTGTCAGTGTTAGTGCATGATAGTTGTTTAATGTTTCGATTACAGTTTGCTTGTTTCCAAGGAACCAAATTGCAGTTGAAATAATTTTTTGGAACAATACTGTTTGTTTTCCTTGCACATAAGACTTCGAATTCTTATAACAGTTGATGACAACCGCATTATTTGCCTGAGTTACCTTAATTTTTTCTCTTGTTCCGATAGTTTCTTTGGTCAAAACAAGTGGTGAAATTTCTTTTCCTTCAGACAACCCTGCATTTTCATCATTAATACACTCAATTATTGTTTGCCAATCCTGTACACTATATCCTACAAAATATACAGATCCATCATTATAAGTCTTGTGTCCTTTGGCAAGCAATGCATTTTTAGCAATAGCATCAACTTCTTCGTTAAATTGAACACCTGAATGTGCGGGTACTTTTGTGAATTCAATTTGTAAAAGCGCACGCTTTTCTTGAATAAAGCGAACATATTCTTTAGTTATAGCTTTATTTGCCTTCCACTGGCCATCTGCCCATTTCTCTATGCCTTCATAATCATAATAGATTGATATTTTGGACTTGCCATACTGTATTGCCCAGTTGATAGATTCTTTAACAGCCTCTAATTCCGCAGCAACATTCCTGAGAGAAATAAATTCTTCTCCTAATTGTTTTGTAAATGCTTTATACAAAATATCTCGGTTGCTACCATGACTAAATATAATCGCCCCAAACGCAGATTTTTCTTGTGTTACATCATAACTGCCATCCACAAAAGCAATAATCTCGTTTTCGGCCAGAGCTGCTACGGCTTTTTCGACTTGAGAATTAAGATCGTCCTTTGAAAGAGGCGTAGTACTTTCTGCGTCTAAAGCATCATCATTTGCTCCGCGCACATATCGTTCAGCTTCTTCTAATGACGAAAAAGTTTTATGTTTCGCACCAGAAACACCCTCTGTCTGTGCTTTGCATTCATCCCATGTACCATATATTCCAGGGATTCTCCCGACTTGAACCGCATAATATTTCTTCTTAGCCATAATTTCCACCCCCGAACTTTAACAGAATATTATAAACCCAAAAGAAGAAATTTTCAATATATCTTTAATGGAAAATTTCAAATCATCGGAGTTCTCCAATAAAATTATAAACAATCCTGACTTCCTGCACCTTTTGACCATCCACTTTTTTGACTTCACCCACCAGAATGCGGCTGATCAGGCGATTCAGCACCGTTTCATCCAACTCCTGAATGGTAGCATACTGCCGAATCTCCCGGATAAAGGTGCGGACTTCACTTTTCTGAGCATCAGACTGCTGAAGCATTCGCATCAGTTCCTGCAACCGGCACTGATTTTCTTCCTGCTCCTGCTCCATAGCGGTGGTCAGCTTCATAAACCGCTGCTCAGAGAGCACACCCTTGGCCTTGTCGGTGTAAAGACTTAGGAACATATCGTCAATTTCCCGGTTTCTGGCTTCCAGGCGTTCCCGCTCTTTCTGCATCTCGGACACATCCACCATATATCGGCTCTCCATCCGATTACTTAGCCTCTGGTAAAAGACATCGGCATCCTTGAGTGCCATCGCTGCCAGTTCCTGAATGTCCTTCAGGACGAGATTATACAAATCCCTGGCTTCGATTTTATGACTGGTGCAGGCGTTTTTTCCTAGGCGGTTGTAGGTCTGACAAATATAGTACGCCTTATCAATCGGCTCCCGCTGCTCACCAGTAAAGCGATTCTTCCCGGTTCTGCCGACCTTTTCATACCGCACCTGCATGGATTTCCCACAGGTGGCGCAGTAGATAATGCCATGGAACAAGTTGTAGAAGGGGCAGGCATTTCCTTTCATAATAGGTGGCCTGCGATCTACGATTGCCTGTACCTGTTCCCATTTCTCCGGTGTCACAATCGCTTCGTGACAACCCTCAATGATTTCCCAGTCCTCACGGGGAATGATGTCATAGGTGTTGGAGCGAATCCCTTTCTGGTGCGTCCGGCAAACCAGATGAGCGCCCTTATAAAAAGGGTTACGCAGGATATGGCTGATTCTTGCGCCGCCCCACGCATAGTAGTTGACATCGCAGGCGGTATTTCCTTTTACTCTTGTGATGGGAACCTTGTCCTCCATCAGCTGCTTGGCAATCCGCATACAGCCCCGGCCATCCAGGGCCAGGTCATAGATTTTGCGAATCACCGGCGCAGTCTCCGGGTCAAGGATCAAATGCCCCCGATCCTCCGGGTCACGCATCAGCCCCAGGGGAGGCTGTCCGCCACAGAACTTTCCTTGTCGGGAACGGGTCATACGCCCCGCCAGCACTTTCTTGGAAATATCCCGGCTATACATATCATTCAGGATATTCTTGAACGGCGTGATGTCCATTTCCTGACGGGTCAAACTGTCCACACCATCGGTAATGGCGATATAACGGACATTGTGTTTGGGGAAGAAGATTTCAATATAGCTTCCAGCTTCGATATAATTTCTTCCCAGTCTGGACAGGTCTTTGGTAATGACACAGCCAATTTTGCCAGCCTCAATATCGGCAATCATCCGCTGAAAAGCTGGACGATTGAAATTACGGCCTGTGTAACCATCGTCCACATAATACTCATACTGGAACATCCCGTTTTTCTCGGCAAATTCCTTGAGCATAAGTTTCTGATTGCTGATACTCATACTCTCGTTATCGCCGCCATCGTCCAGAGAAATACGGCAATAGAGGGCTGTGATTTTCTGATTGACTTGTTTTTTCCTGCTCATAGCAATCTCCCTCTATGAACAGGGACACGATATACATATTATACCATGCCCCTGTTATAAACTCAAACAGTCTTTAAGCCGCTTTCTGTTCGGGTTCGTGATTTTCCAGCCATTTTTCAAACTGTTCACAGGTCTGACGCTCGATTACTTGTTCAAAGGCTTCCTGCATGGTTTTATCACCTGAAAACTCCCGTATCACGATAAACTTTACTTTTTTGCGCTGCTTGTTTTCTTGCTTTTGGGCTTTCTCCATAGGCTACCTCCATAGATCAGAAAAGCCAGACAAAGGGAGCAGCAACGAAGTCCGGCAACGGACTCCGAGAAACCTGCAGCCTATCGTCTGACCATCGTTTCTTACTTTTCAAATTTTCTTGTGAAATCTCGTTGCTTTCGTTGTCAGAGAACAGATACCCACCAAAAAGCCTTGCTTTATGAGCATTTATCGTGTTCATACCCCCGTTTTTGTAGCAACCAAGTCAGCAACCAGCTGACAACCAACTGGGCAACAAGCCCTGTAAATCAGGCAATCCACTCCTTTGGCAGCTCCAGTTGACGGACTTCTTCCTCGCTCAGCTCCACAAATCCACCTTCGTTGTCGGGCGGTTCGTTGCCTGAAATCTCCCGTTCCCAGCCACGCTGACGCCCATAGCCCGCAAACATCCGTGGGTTAGAGAAAGGCTTCCAGCCCCTCACCACCGTATTCATGATCTCGTTGATATTGTGCAGCTGCCACCGCTTCGGCTCCTCAAAGGCGTGTCCCAATGCTTCCTTGAACAGCTGTTTGGAGCAGACCACATTGCCGGTGTAGTGTTCCAGAAAGCCCTGAATCTGCCCGGCCTCGGTGTCCTCTGGCATGAAGTCCTTTTGAACCTCCACCAGCTGCCGCTGAATCTCCTTTGAAAACTTCATAGAATACTCGCCGCTGCGGTAAATGGTCATAGCCTCCGCCCACACCTGCAACAGATATTCCCTGGAAGCGGCTTCGTCCTCCAGAATGTGAACCTCCGCTTTCTCCGGGTAAATCATCACTGGCAGGAACCGGCGATTTCCAGCCCGGTCAAGGGGTAGGAAGTCCAACGTATTGGAGGAACCGCCGAACACACATTGCCGCAGCCGGTCTTTGGGCTGGGTCTCATAGGGCGTGCGGTAGGTTTCTTTTTGGCGGCTGATAAAGGAGCGGATCTCCTCAATGCTTTTGGCGTTACTGGTGGCCAGCATCTCCGACATCTCGATGATCCAGTGGCCTTGCAGCTTGGCAAACACCTTGTCATCATCCAGCTTTTTCAGGTCATCAGAGAACCACTCATCTTGTATAGCCAGGAAGCGAAAGAAGGTGGACTTTCCGGCTCCTTGGCCGCCTACCAGACAGAGCAGTTCCTCATACTTGGAGCCTGGATGGAATACCCTGCGGATAGCTCCCAGCAGGAAGTGCTTGAGCATTTCTTCCACATAGTCGCTCTCGTCTGCCCCTAAAAAGTGATGCAGACAGGAGCGTATTCGGGGCATCCACGGATTTCGCAAACTCAATGCCCGTTCCCATACCGTCGTATTTTCCATGATTGCCGTAAGCTGTTCATTCAGCTTTCGATGGGCTTCTTCATAGTCCAGAACTTCAGCATGATACTGTTCTTCCGTGATTTCATCGGCCATATAGCATTCATATAACGGTACACGGCGAAACTGTTCCATATTCAGTTCAGCCAGAATGGTCTTCATCTGCATCGAACTATCAGCTCTTACTGCTTCAATTGCTTTTCTGCCAGCTCCCTGCTGAATTGCGGAGTACATCTTTTCTTCTTCTCGACGTTCTCTCTCCATAGCATCTATCACCTTTTTATATACAGATGCAGCCGGAGCTTTCAATTCCTTTCCATTCTCCTTGTGAGCACGGCAGTAGCTGCAATAGAATAGTTCTTCTCCCGTTTTCTTATGATGAATTTCATCTGGTTCCCGTCCTTGATGAAAACGGGAATATGATGCTCCGGGATGAATTTTACCTTGAGGGATTGAACTGTGATCCTGAAACATTTGACCTTGAATGCGAACTGTTGAATCATGAGTATAACAAGAACAGCACTTACGATGAAATCAAAAGCCACCACTACATTATTAGCCACGACCCGAAAGACAACACTGACCACAACCTGACTGGTGAGTGGGCGCAGACCATCGGCATGGAATATGCAAAGGCCAATTTTCCGGGGCATCAGGCTTTGGTCTGTACCCACACCGATGGTAAAAACGGCACAGGCAACATTCACACCCACATCATAATCAACAGCCTGCGCAAATTTGATATTGACCCGCAGCCATTCACCGAGCGGCCTATCGACTGCAAGGCTGGCTACAAGCATCACCTTACCAAAGACTATTTGAAGCACCTTCAGAAATCCTTGATGGATATTTGCCAACGTGAGGGACTGCATCAGGTCGATCTGCTCTCCCCTGCCCCTGACAGAATTTCGCCGCAGGAGTATTACGCCAAACAGCGCGGTCAGCAAAATCTGGACATTGCCAACATGGAGCTTATGATCGAGGGCATCACTCCCATGCACACCACTTTTGAAACGGGCAAAGAAAAAATCCGCAATGCCATTTCGGACATTGCGGAACGTGCTACGTCTTTTGAAGAATTTCAAAGACTGCTGAAAGCGGAATACGGAATTTCAGTAAAAGACCACCGCGGACGATTCAGCTATCTGCCTGCCGACCGACAAAAGTATATCTCTGCCCGCGCCCTCGGCTCTAATTATGACCGTGATAGGCTACTACACATTTTTGCAGAAAATGCAAGGACCGCAGAGCAGAACAATCCTCATTGGGGCGCAAATGATCCTATGGTTATTCTGTTCATCAAGTCCGATCTGCGCCTTGTGGTTGACTTGCAGACCTGTGTAAAAGCCCAGCAGAGCCGCGCTTATGCGCAGAAAGTAAAAATTTCTAATCTGCAGCAGATGGCCCGGACGGTTGCCTATGTGCAGGAACACGGCTATGACTCTTATGAAAAACTTTCAGAAACTGCAGAGGCCATCTATACCAAAATGGCAAAAGCGCGCGGCGATGCAAAGCTCACTGAAAGCAAGCTGCGAAAAACAAACGAACAGATTCATTATCTTGGTCAATATCTCTCCACAAAATCCATTTACGGAGAATTTCTAAAAGCCCCGAATAAGAAGATTTTCCGTCAAGCTCACTCGGACGAACTTGCCCAATATGAGGAAGCACTTCAAATTCTGAAGCAGCACTCGCCTGATGGGAAGTTTCCTACCATGAAAGACCTCCGGGCAGAAAAAGAGCAGCTTACGATTCAGAAGGACGCCCAATACGATACTTACCGTTATTTCAAGGATTATCACAAAGAACTCCAGACCGTGTGTGCCAATGTAGACAGCATCCTCGGTGCAGAACAAAAAGTGCAGCAGCACGAACAGCAGCACACGCGAAAATACGAGCCATCCCTCTAACACATTTTTTCAAAGTCACCTAGAAACAAAAATAGCCAGCGTATCATGTGGTTCATTCCACACAATACGCTGGCTATTCGTTTTCATTTACTGCTTATACCGCAGCATACCATTTTTTAGTTCAATAAATTTCCCTTCAAAGATTTCCTGCAACACCTGCCTGCATGGTATCTGTTGCAATCTTCTGACCTCAGACGCTTCCATTACGCGGAAAGTGGTTTGGTGATGATCCTGATAAAACGCAATGAGTGATTCAATGTACGGCTCAGCATCGGCAAGTGTCCAGTTTGATTCTTCTTTTAAACGTGAGAATACCGATACCAGACTGATGCACCGAACATCTTCAAAATTTGTGGCTCCATTCCGAGCATTTTTGTCATCGGAGCAGAATACATAGATCTGCTCACCAAGCATCACCGACAAAACCTGTAATAGCACAAACGACTTGATTTCCCCAAGATTATTTTTCTTACCAACTTCTATATCGAGTCGTTCAAGCTCTTTCAAATAGTCCTCTCTCGATATTGCCGCGTAATCAGCTTCTTCCAATGCCTGATAATGTTCCGAAAAGTAATCCTTAGAAAAGGCATCGCAGGCCAATTTTAACATCTGCGTATAAGTCGCACACGCCAGCGGCCCTCGCACAAGTGACAGGCTTTCAAGGATTTCCTGATCCGTGTAGCTTTTTATCTTTTGCGCTCCAATCTTCTCGCTCAACCAGATTGGCGTATCAGCATTATACCGATTGAGTTCCGTTACGATTTGTGCATGACAAAAGAACTCATACTCCGGCAATTCCATGACCCGATCAATCAAATGATTGCCACCATCATCTTGAACAGAGTGCGTTTTGGAAATGAAGTCAGTATCCAGCAGTGCGTATCTTTTCACTTCGATCTGACACCCCTCAATCCAAACCATACTCTTTTTTCAGTTGAGCAAGATAGGCCACATCTTTATTTTCTCTGGATTCCGTCAGATACTCATGCTGTCTGTTATACTCAACTTTCTCAAGGAGTGTGCCAAAAGATTCTGTTCCTTTGCCATCGAGCTGCCAGCGTTTTGCTTTACCTGTCAGCGATACTCTTTCCATTACGTCCGCAGAGCCTACCTCCAGCAGCTTTTCAGCCTGCTGATGAGATATGTTCCCGCTTTCAAACAAACGCAGTACAACTGCCTTATAGGGCATAGCAAACATATCCATAAGCATCAGGACAGAATCTACCGTAACCAAATCTTTATCAAGCCCATACAGCAGAATCTGCTCATGGAGCAGTTGATCCGGCATCAGAAGAAGCCCTGCAAAGGCGTTCGCTTCCAAGTCCTCCTGCGTTCTTCCTGTTTCATCACCTGTTGCCGAATCCAGCATAGAACCATTTTTTATATAGCTCTGGTCTGCATTTTCCACATAGCAGTAGATATGATACAGTTCATGCGCCGCCGCAAAAAATTGCTTACAAAGCGGAAGTGCTGTATTTACGCACACAAAAATCGTATCCTGCTTCAAAAAAGTCAACGCCCATAATTCATCATCATGGATCGGGTAACGAAGCAGTTCCAGCGCGATTTCTTTCTTCCTGGCATAGTTCTGTATGACAGCAAAGATATTGTCCTTGATAATGGAATTGCCGACATACTCTGCCGAGAACTGTCTGACGATGGATTGGATTTCATCAAATTTCTTGTTTTGGCTTACAAAGAGGCTATCTTCCAGAACATTGCTCATCACTTATCCTCCCATGGCTGCTCCATCCTTTTGCCATTCTCGCACACCCTAGTATGGAACAGAATCATATCGGACAGTTCATCCGCAAGCTGGATTCCCTTTCTTGCTTCCTCAGTTTTAACACGCCCCATAAACGCATGGATTACATTTGTGTCCATCGGCTTTTCCGGCATCTTCATCAGAGAATCCATCGACACATGAAGGTATTCAGAAATTTTATGAAGTTCAATCGCGTTGATTGCTCTTGCACCATTCATGATTTTGCTCATTGTCTGCTTGGAGACTCCAATTCCTTCTGCCAGATCAACTTGCTTTTTGTTTTCTTTTTTCAGTTCAGCCTGAATGTTGTTTGCAATTATCATATTTACATCCAGCATATAATCGCCTCCTATTCTTGTACTTATATTATACGCTCTCTCGCCAAGAATATCAATCATTTGGAAACTATTTTTAATCCTCGTAATATTTTGTTTCCATTTCAGTTACAAAAACAAGAGTGGCGGCTCCTTTTAGGGAACCACCACTCTGCACTGTATCGGATTTTTAATTCTTCCAGCTTCTCTCCTGCTGCTGTTGCTGTTGGGGCTGACTTTCCTGTTTTCGCTCTTCCAGTTTGATGTGCAGGCGGTCAAGGACCGAAATCCGATTTCCGATGATACGCGGTTTCTTCGGATTATTGTTGACACAGCCATCAATCATGTTGTAATTCTGCTCTGTGCCGGATTCTTTGGCACGTTCTGCGGTGCCATTCTCCAAAAACTTCTGATGATGCAGCAGTTCCGGCTTTTGTTCTCGAAGAAACTTTTCGATTTTCTTCATAACCGAACTGTCAAATCCGTAAATCGTCTGCGCCACCAAAACTCCGCTGTCGTGGAGAACAATGTCCGGTTTTTGCTTTTTTGTCTGTTCACAGACAAGCTGTACAAATCTTTGCTCCTGCACATTCTTTTCGTCAATGACTTTCCATGTATCTGTTTGGCCTTCTATCTGATAGCCACCCTCATTCAAAATCAGGTAGCTGCCCTCAGCTTTTGGTGCCAGAAAGCCGTTGAACTTTACCAGTGCTTCTTTGTCCACATAGTAAAATGCGGTCTTTCCTGCCGCTGTGATTGCAATAACGTCACTGACACCAAATTTTCTGATTTTGAATCATTAAATACAGATTCTTACTAATGCTATCATTTTATTCACAAAAAATTGCTTGCTGTTTCATATAATTTTCCAAATTACTCATTTGAATCGCTCCTTTCATTCTGTTACGAACTTACATACTATACTCAGATA
>ERZ827528.1760-NODE-1760-length-21597-cov-2.907669_pt1 | contig 21597 bp, 17 predicted proteins | sample MGYA00519768_ERZ827528 | MGnify/ENA primary metagenome ERZ827528 (study PRJEB31778, sample SAMEA3449343) | human gut metagenome | biome: human gut; feature: human-associated habitat; material: faeces | place: United Kingdom | collected 2010/2012 ...
AACGAACAAATACTTCCGGCGGACGTTGAGATCGTACCGTTTTACGACCGTGAAGACCTGGTCGATCTGGCCGTGCATACAGTGACCCGCAACTTGCTGGAAGGTATTTTTTTCGTTACCTGTATCGTGTTGCTGTTCATGGCCGACTGGCGGACGACGCTGATCGTTTCGATCATCATTCCGCTCGCACTATTGTTTGCTTTCATCTGCCTGCGGTTGATGGGAATGTCGGCCAACCTGCTTTCGATGGGCGCGATCGATTTCGGTATCATCATCGACGGAGCAGTAGTGATGGTCGAGGGCCTGTTTGTCGCATTGGATCAGAAGGCCCGACAGGTCGGGATGCCGGCCTTCAATAAAATGAGTAAACTGGGGTTGATCCGCCAGACGGCGAAGGATAGGGCCAAGGCAGTCTTTTTTTCCAAACTGATTATTATTACAGCTTTGTTGCCGATCTTCGCCTTCCAGAAGGTCGAAGGTAAAATGTTCTCTCCGCTGGCCTATACACTCGGATTCGCACTGCTCGGCGCGTTGGCTTTTACGCTGACACTCGTGCCGGTTCTGTCGAGCATGTTGCTCAATAAAAATGTACGGGAGAAGAAAAACCGTTTTTTAGATTTCATCGCTCGTCATGTGATGTCTCTTTTTCGCAAGTGCCATGCGCATGCGAAAACGACGCTCGCCTTCGCCGCAATTGTTATTCTGGTGGGTTTGGGGGCATTTCCCAGGTTGGGGACAGAATTCCTTCCGCAACTTAACGAGGGGGCGATTTATATCCGGGCGACTTTGCCGTCGAGCATTTCGCTCGAAGAGTCGGTGCGGCTTGCTTCCCAAATCCGGCGCAAATTACTGGCCTATCCCGAAGTGCGCCAGGTAATGTCGCAATCGGGTCGTCCCAACGATGGAACCGATGCAACGGGTTTTTTCAACAACGAGTTCCATGTGGACATCTATCCGGAAAAACAGTGGAAGAGCAAGCTGACCAAAGCCCGGCTGATCGAAAAGATGCAACAGGATCTCTCTATCTATCCGGGGGTGGATTTCAATTTTTCCCAACCGATCACCGACAATGTGGAAGAGGCTGCTTCGGGAGTCAAGGGGTCGATTGCCGTGAAAGTCTTCGGGCATGACCTCTATCAGTCGGAAAAGACGGCGGATGATATTTACGACGTACTGAAAACCATAGACGGAATCGAGGACCTCGGTGTGATCCGCAACATCGGACAACCGGAATTGCGGATTGAGTTGGACGAAGGGAAGCTCGCCCGTTACGGCGTGGAGAAGGAGCATGTACAGTCGATCATCGCAATGGCTATCGGCGGCAAGGCTGCCTCGCAATTGTACGAGGATGAACGAAAATTTGACATCGTAGTCCGATACGACGAAGAGTTCCGCCGGGGCGAACAGGAGATTGGCAAAATACTCGTACCGTCTGCGTCCGGGACGATGGTCCCGATCAAAGAGCTGGCCGAAATCCGTACGATCACGGGCCCGTTACTTATTTTTCGGGATAATCATGCCCGTTTCTGTGCCGTGAAGCTTTCCGTGCGGGGGCGTGACATGGGCAGCGCTATCGCCGAAGCGCAGCGTAAGGTAAAGGAGCAGGTGGTTATTCCGGCAGGCTATACGCTCAAATGGACGGGCGATTTCGAGAACCAGCAGCGTGCGTCCAAACGGCTCGGGCAGGTAGTTCCGGTCAGCATCGCCATTATCTTTATCATCCTGTTTATGCTGTTCGGTAATGCGCGGGATGCAGGATTGGTACTGTTCAACGTGCCGTTCGCGGCGGTAGGCGGTATAGCGGCGCTGTTGATGACCGGATTCAATTTCTCGATTTCGGCGGGTATCGGCTTCATTGCGCTGTTCGGAATCTGTATCCAAAACGGTGTGATCATGTTGATGGATTTCAAGCAGAATATCCGCCAAGAATTGCCGTTGCAGGAGGCGATAGCAACGGGCGTCCGTTCCCGGATGCGAGCCGTGATTATGACCGCTTCGATGGCTGCCATCGGTTTGGTTCCGGCAGCTCTTTCGCACGGTATAGGTTCCGAATCGCAGCGTCCGCTGGCTATCGTCATTATCGGCGGCCTGGTAGCCGCTACCTTCTTCACGCTGTTCGTCTTTCCTTTGATCGCGGAGGCTGTTTACAGCCGGGTATTCTACACGAAAGAGGGAAAACTTCGCGGGCGGAAAGTGTAAAATAGTATCTTTGTCTCAAACGGGGTTATATGGCCAAAATACTGCTGGTGGAGGATGAAGCCAATATCCGCTCTTTTATCGGGCGCGGACTGACCGAATTCGGACATGCGGTCACTACGGCCGGGGACGGTGCGTCGGCTTGGGAACGGATTGCGCAGGAGCGTTTCGATCTGCTGGTCATGGATATTATGATGCCGAAGATAAGCGGCCTGGACCTGTGCCGGCGTTTCCGGCAATATTACGGTTATGCCGTGCCTGTCCTGATGTTGACCGCGTTGGGTACCACTGAAGATATCGTCAGGGGTCTGGAGGCCGGAGCGGACGATTATCTGGTCAAGCCGTTCAGTTTTGCGGAATTGAATGCGCGGATCAAGGCTCTGTTGCGACGACCGGGCACAGAGACAGCTGTTGTTGCGCCATTGCTTGCCTGCGGCGACCTGGAACTCAATTATGCCAGCCGCCGCGCCCGCCGGGGAACTGAAGACGTCGATCTGACCGAAAAAGAGTTCCGTCTGTTGGAGTTTTTGATGCAGAACCAGGGGGCAGCCCTTTCACGGCAGGTGCTCCTGAAGAATGTCTGGGAACGGGATTTTGAAACCAATACGAATGTCGTGGATGTTTACGTGAATTACCTGCGGGGCAAAGTCGATCGGGATCCGGCCCGGAGATTGATTCACACGGTGGTCGGAATCGGTTATATGATGCAGGCGAAATGAAAATAGGCCGCAGGATAGCGTTTTATTACATGTGGGTCACGCTGGGGATTACCGGGGCGCTCGTTGTGGTGTTTTATTTTTATACTTCGCGGTATATCGACAATGTCTATTATTCTTACCTCGCTGAAAAGGCGTTGGTGACAGCCGGCAAACATTGGGAGCGGGATGAGGTGAACGCTCAGGATTACGCCCTGATCCAAAAACGCTATAATGAATTGTTGCCCACTACCCGGGAGGTCATTTTCAATGCCGATTCGACAGGCTTTCACAGCGATTCGCTCAGACATTATCTTACCGAGGCCCAAGTCGGTCGGTTGAAAATGCGGGAACCCGTCCGGTTCCGGCATGGGCAGCAACTGGGTGTCGCGCTTTTCTATCCGGATAACGAGGGGAATTTCATCCTGCTTATTTTTGCCGAGAACGATTACGGACAACAGGTCCGGCAGCAGGTATCTTGGCTCATGTTATTGCTGTTGCTGGTGGCGGTGGTCGTAACTTATATCGCCGGCAAGGTCTATTCCGACCGGATATTGGCCCCTTTGCAAAAGATATTGAAAAAACTGAAACGGATTACGGGAAACGATCTGCGAGTAAGGTTCCGGCCGACCGGCAACGGTGACGAACTGGATGACCTGACCCGTTCGCTTAACGGGATGCTCGATCGGGTCGATGCGGCGCTCAGTGCTGAAAAGTCGTTTGTTTCGAATGCTTCGCATGAGCTGAATAATCCGGTTACGGCGATCCAGGGCGAATGTGAAATCATGTTGATGAGATCCCGCACGCCCGAAGAATATGTTGCGGCGCTGGAACGGATTTCCACCGAGAGCAGGCGGCTTGGGGACCTGACCAAGGCGTTGTTGATGCTTGCCCGGCAAAACCGGCAACTCCGGCAAAATACGATAGAGGCCGTTTCTTTAACCGAATGGCTCGTCCGGCAGTGTGGGGAAAATCCCCGTCTGATCTTGACGGTCGATCCGGGTGGGGATACGTTTCCGGTTGTGGCTGACCCCTATCTGCTGGGGGTGGCGCTGGGGAATATTATCGAAAATGCCTGTAAATATTCGCAGGGCAATGTGGCGATTAACCTGGGGCGGGAGAACGGGCAAACTGTTGTCGAGGTACTGGATTCCGGAATCGGCATTCCGAAGGACGAGATCGGCCAGGTGTTCCAATCTTTCTACCGTGCCCGCAATTCCCGGGAGTACCGGGGACACGGCATTGGACTGAATCTTTCTGCCAACATTCTCTCTTCTTACGGGGCTGTTATGGAGATCGTTTCCGAAGAGGGCGAATATACCCGGGTGCGTGTCTGTTTCGTCCGGGAATAATCGCCGGGTTTATTTATCGGTGTTGGCTAAATGAAAAACCGGAGCTTTGCTTGCAAAGCTCCGGTTTTTGTCGGTGTCGTGAAAGTCAGAACCGGTAGCCGAAACCGATCGTGAGATACAGGTTATACATGTCGAAGCTGACGCTGTGGAAATCTTTTTTGAAGATGGAGTTCGCGGCACAGGTCAGGTCGGCATAAACCGACAGGTGGCGGTATGCCTGCCACTCGGCGCCGAACTGGCCTCCCCAGTTGAAATGGCGCAGTCCGTATCCGAAGTCGTACGTCGCCGATTCGACGCCGACTTTGGTGCCGGTCGGGTCTCCGTCGCGGATGTAGCCGTCGAAAGCCGACCCGGTAAAGCTGCCGTCGATGCGGTAGGCGATGTAGGGGCCGAGTTTGATCTCCCAGCGGGGGGAGAGCTCGCGTACAACGAGGATCGGCAGCGTGATGTATTCGTTCTGGACACGGGTTTTGATCCGGCCGGTGAAACGCCCGCTCATCTCTCCGGTCTTGTCCCCGTTTTCGATCAGGAGGGTCATTTGGTAGTTCTTAACCTTGGCTCCGGCATTCATGCCTTTGGTTTCGAAGCGCAGGCCGGTAGTGAGCGCCCATTTCGGCGTGAACCAGCGCAGAACGCTTCCCTCGACCGTAAAGGCCATCGTGGGCGAGTAGGACTCTATTTTTCGAATTTCGGCCGGCAGCGGAATCGGCAGCGTTCCGCCGATGTTGAAACCCGCTTTGATGCGGTATTCGAATTTTTTGCCGGATTCGGACTGTGCGGCGGCGCTGAGGGCCAGCGTCAGCATAATAACGGCGCAACCTATTTTTCGGAAATTCATCTTATACTGTTTTTCAAGGTTCATTATTCACAGATTACTTGTACGGCATCGATATAGAGCGTGCTGCCCACTGCGCCTTCGAAATAAGCTCCGCGTTCGCTCGCGGCGAAAACGACGGCCAGGTTGTACCGGAAGTTCTTTTGTTTCTCCGGATCGTAAGGTTTTTCGTATACGAACGTGACGTCGAACAGTTCGTATCCGGTTCCTTCCGTCTCTTTGATTCCGGTGAACATGGCCCGTGCGACGATGTTGGGCGAAGTGGTGATGTTGCTGCCGTCGAGATACTGTACATTATCGTCCGTTTCGTAGAGGATCGCATAGATTTGTCCGATATCGCGCCGTACCGGGATGATCTCTTTGCCGTCTTTGCCCGTCACATTGCCGCCCGAAATATAGCGGTAGTGCCCCAGGAAACGCACCGGTTTCTGGCCCAAAGGCAATCCGAAGTGGGTAGCCCCCAGCGGATCGGCCATGGCGCTGCTGCCGTCGAAAGTGCCGATGAACAGGTTGCCTGCTGCGATGGGCATGCCGGCGAGTGCACCCCATTTGCCGGTCGAGCGCGTGACGAGCTGTGCGGCCAGTTTACCCTGGTAAGCGTCGGTCGTGGAGAAGGTCGGGAAATCGTCGGGTTGGGCGGCATTGCCCGCGGCGATTGCGAATCCGGCATTGCCTGATGCCCAGATGTTTATCTCTTCGTTCCCGGGTTCCAAAACTTCGTAGGGCGTTTCGTATTTGTTCGCGGTCCGCCAGTGTTCGAAATCGTATACGGTCGGAATATCCGCTTGGGAGACGGTAACTGTATAGACCTTCGACCATTGTCCGTCCTCTGAGGTGACTGTGTAGGTCTGCGGCGTGGTGAAATCGCGTACCGTTCCCGATTTGGGTTTGATCGTAGCCCCCGGAGTCAGTTCGAATTCCGGTGCGAGGTGGTCGATTTCGGCCGTACCGGGCAGGATCAACAGCAGCACCGTATTGTTGGTGATGAGGGGGTCTGACTTCAAAATTCCGGGTGGCAAAATACATTTGACGATGTCTGCCTCTGTATTCAGAGGTTCGTTTTTGATGCAGCCACTCAAACCGAAGCAAAGCATGGTTCCGAGTAGGATGGTTAACGTTCGCATAATCTGCAGTTTAGGTGGAAATGTGAAAATACTTACTTCGCAAAGGTAACTTTTCTTTGCTGAAATCGTTATATAAGGGATAAAAATTTTATTACATTCTTTCGATTTGGTTTGCTTTTGCAAATTATTGGTCGAGAGATGTTTGTTGTTATATCGTATGCACTGATTCAACCGACACTTAATATTAATTTCAAAAATTGAACATGAAAAAGGTTTTCTTTTCGGCGGCTATGTCGCTCCTGCTTCTGGCCGGATTCTCTTCCTGTAAGAATGATGATCCGGAACCCCCCAAACCACCCGTAGTGGAAGATGTTCTGGGCAGTTATTCTGCCGAGAACCTGGCGCTGACCGTTACCGGCGGGACTCCCCGTGCCCATCCGGAGGGCGGGTTGCTGCAAAGCGATGGCAAAACCAAGGTACGCCTGACAAATGTGGTGCCGAATAACGAGGACTTTACGATTAACGATGTAACGTACAGTGCCGTGGAGACCAAAGCCTATGTCAGCCAGATATCGGGTACAGAGACCAGCGATCTGGCCGGATACACGGTGGAATTCGCTGGTACGGTCGATGCCGAAGGCAAATTGACAGCTACGGTAAAACTGACTGAGATCCCAGCCGCACCGATCGAGGATGTTGCTTCATTGCTGAGCACTTATAAAGGTCAGCTGGTAGTCAATGTGAACGGTAACGCTCTTCCGGGCATGGAACAGCGTGTTTATGTTGAGAAAGGCTCGAAATACACCTCGAATAAGTCCCTGGCCAAACTGACGATCAAAAATTTGTCGATTCTGGACATGGAAATCAGTCAGATCCAGTTGAATAACCTGGTTGTTAGCCAACGAGGCTCTGTGGCCCTGATCGACAGTGTGGGCTATGCTTATAATCTACCTGCCCCTCTTTCAATGAAAGCTTTGATCGACGTTACAGGCACTATCGTCGATAAAACGATAACCTTGAGCCTGAAGATCGCCCTTGTGGATGATGCGTCGATGCAGATCGGCGTTGGATTCAGCGGTACGGCTGTGACTGAAAATACGACGGCCAAACTCGAAAGCCTGTCAGTGGAGAGTCCTGCTATCGTGAAGAATTTCGATCCTGCGAAACCCATTTCGACCAATACCTTTACTGTTTTGAGCAATGCGAAGGCGGAAGACCTGCAGATTGCACCGAAGGCTACGTTGGGCGAAGGCTGTACCTTTGCTTCGATTGAAACGAATATCGGCGGCCAAACTGCTGAAATCAAGGAGGGCGATAAAATCGACTTCTCGAAATTCGGGAAAAACGACTATGTCGCTTATAACGTGGTGGCCCAAGACCCCAATTACACCAAGAGGTATATATTGAAAATTGCGGTTCTGCCAGTTGCTCAGGATCAGTATACCTTTACCGAATGGAGCGATGACAGTCCGGTTGGCTGGGCGAACTCTAACGGTGCAGCTTCTTTGATTCCGCTGATGGGTGCTTATCTGTGGCCTAAGGATGCCGACGGAAAGGATAAAGCAATGCCGATAACCCGTGGAACGGCCGATCCTTCGGTGGTGGTGGTCGCTTCACGTATGACTACCGGAAAGAACCTCGGAGCGTTGGGTTTCATTCCTGCGGTGACGGCCGGTACGCTCTTCCTTGGCGAATTTTCAATCAATTTGAGCAATACGCTGAAAAGCACGAAATTCGGTATTCCGTTCGTTAAAGAGGCTTTCCCGAAATCGCTGGAAGTAGAGTGGAGTTATCAGGCCGGTGCAAAGTATTATGCGACCAACGGAGCCAAGGACGCCAATGGCAAATTCCAACCGGTAGAGAATGACGATGACAATAAAACGCTGATGGTTTTGAAACCGGATGCTCCGGCCGATGAAGGATCTGTTGCTGCTGTCATTTATGAGGTTTCGGATTATACGAACGACTATCTCGATGGTACCAATTTGCAAACGGCGACAAATATTGCAGTTGTCGCTTATCTCAAAAAAACGACGAACACGACGATGACGACGGAGTCCGTCAATTTCCAAACGGCTAAGCCGTTCGACGCTTCGAAAAAGTATAAACTGGCTATTGTATTCTCTTCCAGTGCTAAAGGCGATAATTTCGAGGGCGGAGAGGATTCGGAGCTTTCCGTGAAATCGGTCAAATTGAATTACTAGTGTGCATTTGCTAGGCCCGCGATTGGGGAATAGCATTTGAATAATAATTGGAGGGATCGCCCTAACGGGCGGTCCCTTTTTATATCTTTGCCACACAAGCGGCGAGTTCTTTTGCCAAGTAAAGAAAAAGAAATGGGTGAACAGTGTAATGATTTGTAAATTCAGAGCGATTCGCCGCAAAGACCGGGTGTGGAATGAGGTGGCAGCGAGGGAGTTGTTGGATCGGGGCGAATACGGTTTTCTGGCGATGTGCGGTGTCGGCGCGTACGGATACGGCTTGCCGATGAGTTATGTTGCGGACGGGGATAGGATCTATTTCCATTGTGCGCCCGAAGGGGAAAGCTCGACGCGATCCGAGAAAATGACCGCGTGAGTTTTTGCGTCGTGGACCGGACACGGGTGATTCCGCGCCAGTTCAGTACTGCTTATGAAAGCGTGCATTTGTTCGGCCGGATTGTCGTCGTGGGTGCCGATGAGGAACGGCTCCACGCCCTGCGCCTGCTGATACGCAAGTACAGTCCCGAATATGCTGAAATAGGGGAGAAGTATATCGCTGCGTCGTTTCGACGGACGGTGGTGTTGCGGCTCGACATCGAACACCTTGCCGGTAAATGCAAACGTATCCCGCCAGACGCGGGTATGCGTCCTTTGGAATAGGAAAAGTCGCCGAGCCGAAATCGGCCCGAAATATTTAGTGCAGAAAAGGGAAAGGCATCGACCGGTAAAAGTCGATGCCTTTGATCTTTCGCATCGTCCGGATCGTCCGGATCGTCCGGATCGTCATACGATGAAGGATAGGGTCCTAAAACCGGGGGGAAGGTATTAGATCCTCGTTTCCAGACGGCTGATTTTCCCAGCTTTCCTTATTCCGATTTTAATCCGATCTGCTCGCGGAGATAGCCGGCGATGCCGTGCTCCATCGAATGGCGGTGGTAATCGGCGATGTGCCCCGACCAGTCGTTGGTCGTCTGGTCGCCCGAACGGGTCCGGTTGTATTCGGTGATACGCTCGTCGTATTCGGCCAGCAGCGGCTTCAGCTCTTCGTCGGCCGAATAGAGGTTCGTGTGGATGACAGCCGGTTGGGGCAGCTTCGGTTTCAGGTCGGGCATTTCACGCGGATAGCCGATAGCCAGGCCGCAGACGATCGAAACCCCTTCGGGCAGCAGCAGCAGGTCGGAGATTCGCCGCGGATCCGCCGTGCGGGTGTAACCGATGCAGCAGCAACCGAGTCCGAGCGATTCGGCCACCGTCACGGCGCTCATCATGGCCAGGGACGCGTCGATCACGCCCACCGTATAGCCGTCAATGGTGCTTTCGAAGGGCGGTGTTTGTTCGCCGTGCAGTCCGGCTGCCACGCGCAGTTTGTGGTAATCGATGCAGAAAACCAGAAAGTGCGAACAGGTCTTGATCTGTTTCTGGTTCGTGATTTCGTACAACTGCTCTTTGAGTTGCTGGTCGTCTACGTCGATCACCGAGAATTGCTGGCCGTTGTAACTGGTCGGGGTATTGCGGATCGCATCGTAGATTTGTTGCATCTTTTCGGGTTCCACTTTCATGCGCTCGTAGCGGCGGATCGTCCGGCGCTCGAGCAGCGATTGCTGTACGCTTTTCATATCGTTTGGTTTTGCCGTGCTATATTTGGGTTTATTGTTGCGTTTGAGTCTTCGTTATGGATAACGTAAAAACGGACGCAGAACGTATCTCCTGCAAAAACAAGGCCGTCACATCGGACGGCCTTGTGTGACGGAAAAGGGCAGCGCTGTTAGCAACCCCGCGCTTTTCTCTCCTTGGCCTCCTGTGCTTCCTGAAGGCTCTGCCATACGAGGGCCGAAGCACCCAGTACCGCAGCGTTTTTACCGTCGATGCCCGAAGGCAGCAGTTTCACCTTGTTGCGGAAAATCGCCAACAGGTTTTGTTCCATGTATTTCTTGGTCGGTTCGAAGATATACTTGCCCGCCTTGGCCAGGCCGCCGAACAGGAAGATCGCCTCGGGGCTGGTGATGGCTACGGCGTCGGCCAGCGCTTCACCGAGCAGTTTGCCGGTGTATTCGTAAGCTTCGATTGCAATCGGGTCGCCGTTGAGGGCTGCCTTGGTAATCATCTCTGCCGTCAGGTCGTCGTAGGTAACCCGGCGGAATTCGCTGTCGTCGGTGTGGTCTGCAAGCAGCTTGAACACCGTACGCTTGATGCCGGTGGCCGATGCGTAGGTTTCGAGACATCCTTTGCGTCCGCAACCGCAGATGCGTCCGGTTTTGTTGACCACTACGTGGCCCAGCTCGCCGGCTACTCCGTCGTGGCCGTAGATCAGCTTGCCGTTTGCGACGAAACCGCTGCCCAATCCGGTACCGAGGGTGACCACCAGGAAATCTTTCATGCCCTTCGCACCGCCGTAGACCATTTCACCTACGGCTGCCGCATTCGCGTCGTTGGTGATGATGACCGGAACGGTGGGGAAAAAGCGCTTCATCTTTTCGACGATATTCAGCACGCCCTTCCAGACGAGGTTCGGTGCGAACTCGATCGTGCCGGTATAGTAGTTGCCGTTCGGGGCGCCGATACCGATACCCACCAGTTCCACTTCGTCGCCGGCCCGTTTGAGCAGGTCCTGGATTCCGATGTAGAGTTCCTCGATATATTGATCGAAATCGGGGTAATTGCGCGTGGGGAACGCCCCTTCGCAGATGATCTCACCCGCTTCGTCCACCAATCCGTAAACGGAGTTCGTCCCCCCGATATCTACGCCGACAGCTACTTTTTTCATGATTGAGTCAATGTGTAGTTTTTAAATTATTTTATTAAAACAGATAATCAAAAGTAATAAAAAAATCGGGCCCGGCAATAGAAATAATCCGAAACGGTTTATTTTTTTTAACTTTGCAAACCCCCGTCCGACGGGGATATAACCTGACAAATGTATGTATTCGCTGCACGAACTGATTGCGATGAGCGAGCGGGAACTCGCCCAGTTGCCTTATCCGGCCCGGCCCGCGGGACTGTATGAACCGATCCGTTACGCCCTCGGGGCGGGCGGTAAGCGTATCCGCCCCGCACTCGTGCTGATGGCCTGCAACCTGTTTCAAGAGGCGGTCACGGCAGCCAAACCCGCTGCACTCGCCGTCGAAGTGTTTCACAACTTCACGTTGCTGCACGACGACATCATGGATAATGCCGATACGCGGCGCGGGAAGCCCTCGGTGCACAAGAAATGGAACGATAATACGGCTATCCTTTCGGGCGATGCGATGCTGATTTATGCCTACCGGTTGCTGGCCGGTTGTGACGAAAAGTCGCTGCCCCGGTTGTTGACGGTTTTTAACGAAGTGGCTGTCGGCGTGTGCGAGGGGCAGCAGTACGACATGGATTTCGAGAAGAGAACCGATGTGTCGGTGGCAGAATATTTGCGCATGATCGAATTGAAAACGGCGGTGTTGCTGGCCGGCTCGTTGAAGCTCGGCGCCATTTGCGGCGGTGGGAGCGATATGGCGACCGACCTGTTGTATAAATACGGGATCAGTATCGGACTCGCCTTCCAGTTGCAGGACGACCTGCTCGATACGTATGCCGATTCGGATGAGTTCGGCAAACCGGTGGGCGGGGACATCCTCGAAGGTAAGAAAACCTTCCTGCTGACCAATGCGCTTGCACGGGCCGATGAACCGGCACGCCGCAGTCTGCTGGAACTGCTGTCGGACCGCACAATCGTTCCGGCAGAAAAAATAGCACGGGTCAGGGCGATTTACGACCGGCTCGGCATTCGAGAGCTGACCGAAAAGGCCGTGGCGGCCTATTTCGCCGATGCGAATCTGGCGCTCGATGCGCTCGAGGTGGCTCCCGACCGGTTGAAGCCGTTGCGGGAGCTGACTGCCGAATTGCAAGGACGGCGGAAATAGCACGTTTCACCGGTTTGTCCGCTGCCCCGGATGGATAGGGAAAGCGGAGGGAGCCGGGCTTGTTTCGGTATACGGCTTCAGCCGTTCCCACGGAACAGAGAATGGATGAAAATGAGTTTCAAACGCAAGGATATAGAGATTATGGCGCCGGTCGGCTCGTATGAGTCGCTGCGGGCCGCCATTGATGCCGGGGCCGATTCGGTCTATTTCGGCGTCGGGCAGTTGAATATGCGCTCGCGTTCGGCCGCGAATTTTACATTGGACGATCTCGCGCGTATCGTGTCCATTGCCCGTCGGCATAACGTTAAAACGTATCTGGCTGTCAATACGCTGCTTTACGACGCGGATCTGCCTGCCATGCGGCAAACGATGGATCGGGCCAGGACCGAGGGAGTGTCCGCCGTGATCGTTTCGGATCAGGCGGGTATCCTTTACGCCCGGTCGATCGGCCTTGAAGTGCATATCTCTACGCAGTTGAACCTGTCGAATCTGGAATCGGTCGCTTTTTACGCCCAATTCGCAGATGTGATGGTGCTGGCACGCGAGTTGACCATTCCGCAGGTGCGGGCTATTTACGACGGTATCCGTGAGCGGAATATTTGCGGTCCGGGAGGAGAACCGGTCCGGATCGAGATGTTTGCGCACGGTGCCCTGTGCATGGCTATATCGGGCAAATGTTACCTGAGCCTGCACGACACAGGGTGTTCGGCCAACCGGGGTGCCTGCCGCCAGCTTTGCCGCCGTTCGTACGAGGTGCGCGACCGCGACAGCGGCACCGAGCTGGTGATCGACAATCATTATATCATGTCGCCGAAAGATTTATGCACGATCGATTTCCTCGATAAGTTTCTCGGAGCGGGCGTGCGCGTACTGAAAATCGAGGGGCGCGCCCGTTCTGCCGAATATGTCAAACGGGTCGTCGAGAGTTATGACGAGGCGTTGTGCATGATCGAGGCGGGAAGCTATACCCCTGAGCGGGCGAGGGCATTGAAAGAGCGCCTGGCGACCGTTTTCAACCGGGGATTCTGGGGAGGGTACTACATGGGAGCCCGGATCGACGAATGGAGTGCGGTATACGGTTCAGCGGCGACCAAACGGAAAGTGTATGTGGGTAAAGTCACCAACTATTTCAAACGTATCGGCGTGGCTGAAATCCAGGTCGAGGCCGCGCCGCTCCGTGTCGGCGACGAGACCTTCCTGGTGGGTGAGACCACCGGGGTGCTGGAATTTCCGACCGGGGAGATTCGTGTCGATGAACAAAATGTGCATCAAGCGCCGCAGGGTGTTTTTTGTTCGGTTAAAGTACCTGCGCCGATCCACAGGGGCGATAAATTGTATAAGTTCGTGGATGCGGAAGGGAACGGACAAGAGGGATAAAACCACGGGGAAGAGTAACGAATATCGGAAATTGATAGCATAATTACCTACTACTGCTCACTATGTCGAATCAGAAACAGGCCGGTGGAGGGCCGCTCGGCAAGATTAAGATCGGCAATGCGATCTATCCGATCCTGATCGGGCTGGCCGTAGTGGGATGGATGCTCTGGCGGGATTTCAATCCCGAAGTGTTCGCCGATATCCGTTTCTCGTGGGCGACGGTCGGATGGCTCTGTCTCGCGGTGTTTTTCATGTTCGGGCGTGATATCGGCTACATCATCCGCATCCGGGTGTTGAGCGGGGGACAGCTCTCGTGGCTGCAGTCGTTCCGGGTTATCATGCTCTGGGAGTTCACATCGGCCATCACCCCTTCTGCCGTCGGAGGTACCAGCGTGGCGATCATTTACGTGCACAAGGAGGGCATCAGTCTCGGCCGCAGTTCGGCCATCGTTATGCTGACCTCGTTTCTCGACGAGATCTATTTCATCGTCATGTTCCCGTTGCTGATGCTTCTCGTCGGTGTCGACCGGCTGTTCGACATTACGGCACATGCCGGAATCGTCGCGCGCGGGCTGATGACCTTCGCACTGGTCGGCTATTTTCTCAAGCTGGCTTTCGTCTGTGTGCTTTCGTACGGGCTGTTCGTTAATCCGCGCGGATTGAAATGGATGCTGCTCAAAATTTTCAAATTGCGCTGGCTGCACCGTTGGTACCGGGCTGTCGAGCGGGTCGGGACCGATATCGTGCTTTCATCGCATGAAATCAAACGCGCCGGATGGAAATTCTGGTTGAAAGCCTGCTCTTCGACTTTCCTGTCCTGGAGTTCGCGGTATCTGGTAGCCAATGCGCTGATTATGGCCTTCTTCTCGGTCAGCGACCAGTTCCTGCTCTTTGCCCGGCAACTGGTGATGTGGATCATGATGCTGGTGATGCCTACTCCCGGCGGCAGCGGATTCGCCGAATACATCTTTTCGACCTACTGCCGCGACCTGATCGAGGTGCCAGTGGCGATGCAGCTCGGTGCGGCAACGTTGATCGCGGTGCTGTGGCGGTTGGTGACGTACTATCCCTACCTGGTGGCGGGTGCGATCATCTTCCCGCGTTGGATCAAACAGAAATTCGGCAGCAACAAGTTGTAAACGGCCCGGTCCCTACCTGCCTCCGCTACCGAAACGCTCTGTTGAATCGTCTTTTATGTGTTGCAAAGGTGCCTGATGTTGATAAAAAGATAATAAGTCCCGTCTTCGGGACTTTTCTCTTTTCCGGTCGGGGGGTATCTTTACGAACATGAAGATTTCACGCAAAATTTGGCTGCCCGCTACGGTCGGGCTTGTGGTGGTTATTGGCATTGTCGTATGGCTGGTGTGCCGGAACGGAAGCTCTTCGGAAGGAGAGATCGTGGTCGTGGAGGAGCCCGTGGAATTGCTCTATGGCATTGAAAAAGGCAAGTACGATATCACGGAAGGCGAGTTCGCGAGCGGCGAGACCATCGGTGCACTTCTGGGGCGCTACGGGATAGGTCCCGGTAAGGTCGATTCGATCGCCCGTGTGGCGGAACCGGTATTCAGTATGCGCAACCTGCGTGCGGGGCATCCGTATGTGGTATTCCAGACCCGCGATTCGGTCGGGCCCAAAAAACTGGCCTATTTCGTTTACGAGGCTACGACGACCGATTACCTGGTAATCGACCTGACGGACAGCATTCGTGTACACAAAGCTGCCAAGGATGTGACCGTCCAGCGGCAGAAACGCAGTGCCTCGATTACCAGTTCGCTGTGGAAAAGCATGACGGACAATGATATGAGTCCTGCATTGGCGATGGAATTGTCGGAGATTTATGCCTGGACCATCGACTTTTTCGCGCTACAGCCCGAGGATAATTTTACGGTAATTTACGACCAAAAATATGTCGACAGCACGAATGTCGGCCTTGGGGCGATTTGGGGCGCGCGTTTCGAGCATGGAGGCAAAACCTATTATGCGATTCCGTTCTTGCAGGATGGAAAATTGGGTTATTGGGACGAAAACGGTAACAGCCTGCGCAAAGCTCTGCTCAAAGCCCCGCTGAAATTCTCGCGCATCAGCTCGCGTTTTTCGAATTCGCGTCTGCATCCGGTGCTGCGCATCCGGCGCCCGCACCACGGGGTCGATTATGCCGCTCCGTCGGGGACTCCGGTGCACGCGATCGGCGATGGCGTCGTGATTTACAAGGGTTGGAGCGGTGGTGGCGGTAATACGCTGAAAATTAAACATAATGTCGGGTCGTTGACTTCGGGCTACCTGCACCTGAAAGCTTATGCGAAGGGTATCTCGAAAGGCACGCGTGTGAAACAGGGGGACCTGATCGGCTATGTCGGCGCGACCGGTCTGGCAACCGGCCCGCATCTCGATTTCCGTATTTGGCGGGGTTCGACGCCGATCGACCCGCTGAAAGTGCCGTCGGAACCGGCCGAACCGATCCGCCAGGGTAACCGTACGGCATTCAATGTGGTCAAGGAACGGATTATGGCCGAACTCAGCGGCGATGTGGCCGACAGTCTTAAAGTAACCTCCCTCGAACTGGATTCTTTATGCAAAGCGATACCGAATACCGCGGCTCCGGTGGCACCGGCACCGGACAAGGGCACTCCTGCGAAACCGGCTGCTCCTGCGGCGAAAAAATAAATCTTGACGATCCCTGTGGAATTGCCGGCACTGCCGGCCTTTCCGACGCATCCTCTCCTGTCGCGCCTGCCGGTTCTTCCGGGGAGGACGGCCCCGCTTATCTTATCGGTTCTGGCCGTTCTGTTGGTTGTACCGGTTCCGTGAGGGGCGGAACGGGTAACGATTTCCATGCGACCGTTCCCGTGGATGAACGGATTGTCCGGTTCATCGGGCGGCATCATGTGCTGACGCTGGCGACGACGGTGGATGATGTGCCGCACTGTTCATCGCTGTTTTACGCATATTTGCCCGAACAGAACCTTTTTGCCGTGACTTCGGCCGGGAATACGTGGCATGTGGCCCAGTTGCAGCGCAATGCGCGGGTGGCTGCGGCGGTGGTTTTGGAGACGAAGCTCGTCGGCAAAGTGCAGGGATTGCAAGTGAGGGGCCGGATGTACCGTCCCTGCGGCAAGGAACTTGCGGCAGTTAAAAAAGCCTATATGTTGCGTTTCCCGTATGCAGCGGCAATGGATTTGGAGATGTGGGCGATCGCGCCCGATTACCTGAAATTGACCGATAACCGTCTCGGCTTCGGTAAAAAAATGATTTGGGAAGCCGATCGCAACGAGAAAATCGGGTAACGAGAGATCGACAGGAATGAAGAAATGAGTAGAGGAACGGAATCGAATACAACGGGACAGCGTACATTAACCGGTAAACGGATCGTCGTGACCGGAGGTACGGGTCTGGTCGGGAGCCACCTGGTTGCCGAATTGCTGCGGCAGGATTGCCGGGTGCGGCTTTTGGTGCGCGAGGGGAGCCGTTTCGACCGGCTCGATGCGACGTTGCAGCGCATGGGCACAGCGGTTGAAGCCGGCCGGCTGGAGCGTTATGAGGCCGCTTTGAATAATCCGCTGGAACTGGCCGACGCTTTGCGGGGGGCCGATGTGGTTTTTCATTGTGCGGCCCGCGTGTCGTTCGATCCTCAGGAGGAGGGCGACATTGTGGCGGCCAATACTGAAATTGCGACACAGGTAGCCGATGCCTGTTTGGAATGCGGCGTGGGGTTGCTCGTATATGTCAGCTCTATCGCTGCATTGGGAGGACCGGCTCCGGGAACTGAACTGGTGACGGAAGCCTGCGAATTGACGACTCTCGAAGGCCGTTCTCCTTACAGCATCAGTAAATTCTATGCCGAAAGCGCCGTGCGCCGCATTGCTTTACGAGGTTTGCGGACAGTAATCGTCAATCCTGCGATCATTCTCGGCGAAACGGATTGGAACAGCGGCAGCGGACTGTTGGTTAAAGCGCTGACTTCGTGGGGCGTAGTAGGATATCCTCCCGGAGTCAAAGGATATGTCGACGTACGGGATGTGGCTCGGGCGATGGTGTTGTTGGCCACTTCCGATGAGGCGGTCGGCCGGCGCTTTATCCTTTCGGGCGGAAACCTCTCTTTTAAGGAGATACTGACGACTGTGGCGGCGGTTGCCGGGCGGCGCCCCCCCTTTATTCCCGTAAGTCGCGGCGTGCTGACGTTTGCGGCCCGGTGCGGCGAACAGCTCAATAGATTGGGGCGGTTGGGGCCGAGGTTTACCGATGCGCTGGTGGCCAGTGCGGCGGACAAGACCTATTACGACGGAACACTCGTTTGCCGGGTAACCGGCTTGCAATATACCCCGCTGGATGAGACGCTGCGGCGCGTGGTAATGCAATACCTGACCGATAAAAAAAGAAAAGCATGATACCGACAGCTGTAATTATCGTCGCGGGCGGCAGCGGCGTCCGCATGGGAGCTGCGCTGCCCAAACAATTCCTGCCGTTGAAAGGCCGACCGATCCTGATGCATACGATCGAGCGTTTTGCCGAAGCCCTGCCCGGGTGCCGCATTATTTTGGTATTGCCGCGCAGCCGGACGGCTTATTGGCAGACCTTGTGCGAGGATCACGGCTTTTCTGTGCAACATTTGGTCTGCGAAGGGGGAGAGACCCGCTTCGATTCCGTGCATAACGGACTGAAACTGGTAGGCGATGCGGATTTGGTCGCCATCCATGACGGTGTACGTCCGTTGGTCAGTGCCGGGCTGATCCGGCGCGCAGTAGCCGATGCCGAAGAGTTCGGTGCCGTGGTGCCGGTGGTGACGCCTACCGATTCGCTCAGGGAAGTGGGCCGGGAAGGAAGCTGCATCGTGGACCGGAGCCGTTACCGGATTGTGCAGACGCCGCAGGTTTTTCATACGTCGTTGTTGATGAAGGCGTACCGACAGCCTTACCGCCGTCAGTTTACCGATGACGCGAGTGTGGTCGAATGGGCCGGTGGCCGTGTTTATTTGTGTGAAGGAGAGTATTCCAATATCAAGATTACGACGCCGATAGACCGTATTACGGCGGAAGCCTTGTTGGACTTGGGTTCGGCAGGGGATCGCCGCAAGGTTGTTGAATGATCCTTCGAATTGGTTTGTTCGGATGGCTTGCGGGGCATGGTCCCGTACTTGGTGCGGGATAGGGTTAGGCAACGGCTTTGGGCAGCTTTTGATCTGCCGGGAATAGGTCAACCGAGAATAAAGATGGCCGGACGTTTTTGAATGTCCGGCTTTTGTTCTTTACGCCATTGTCCGATGGTCCGGGTACGGATCAGTTGATCGGGTTGCAACAGATCGGCCGCTATGGTCAGGCGTGTCTGCGGACGGCAGGCGGTACAGAAATCTTCGTACAGTTTCAGGTTGCGGTACGGTGCTTCGATGAAAATCTGCGATTGGTGTTCGCTTTGCGCCCGGGCCTCGAAATGGCGGATAGCTTTGTTGCGGTCGGGCTGCCGGATCGGCAGGTAGCCGTTGAAAGCGAACGACTGGCCGTTGAGGCCCGAGGCCATCAGGGCCAGCAGGATCGATGAAGGACCTACCAACGGAACCACTTCGATGCCGTGTATGTGCGCCAGTGCGACCGCGTCGGCCCCCGGGTCAGCCACACCCGGTAATCCCGCTTCGGAAAGGACGCCGGCATCGGTTCCCGTTAACAACGGGGCAAACAGAGCTGAAACCTCTGCCGGCGCGGTGTGTTCGTTCAGTTCGGCGAAGCGCAGGGAATCAATGGGCCGGGAGATGCCTGCCTTGCTTAGGAAACGGCGCGCCGAACGGATATCCTCGACGATAAAGTAGTCGATCGAGTCGATTACCGTCCGGTTGCTTGCGGGCAATACGTCCCATACCGGCCGGTCGCCGATGGGGGTGGGAATCAGGTATAATTTGCCTTTGGCCATCTTTCACTCTTTGGTATACACCCGTTTGACGCGGGTCGAAATGCTGGTCATGATTTCGTAAGGGATCGTTTTCAGGACGGCGGCCATGTCGCTGACGGTATTGCCCGGTTCAGCGCCGAAAATCGTTACCGGATCGCCCTCTCGGGCATCTATACCGGTAATGTCCAGCATGCAGGTGTCCATACAGATGTTGCCGATGATCGGCGCGGATCGTCCGTTCACCAGCATACTCCATGCTCCGCGGCTCAGGTGGCGGTCCAGTCCGTCGGCATAGCCGATGGGTACGGTAGCCGTCCGTGTCGGCCGGTCGATTATGCCCCAGCGACCGTAGCCGACCGTTTCCCCCGGTTGTAATTCTTTGATTTGCACGATGCGGCTGCGCAATGTGCTGACGGGCAACAGCTGTTCCTGGTGTGCAAAACTGATTCCGTACAGGCCGACTCCCAGCCGTACCATGTCGAACTGTGCTTCGGGAAAGCGTTCGATACCGGCCGTGTTGCAGACATGGCGGATGATGTGTTCGCCGGGGAATGCTTCCAGCAGCCGGTCGCTCATGGCCGTATAGCGTGCGATTTGTCCGCGCGTGAAATCGTTGTGGCGCTCTTCATCGCTGCCGGCCAGATGCGTGAACACCGAGCGGATGTACAGGGTGCGTTGGTCCCGCAGTGCGGCGACCACACCGTCGATGTCGCTTTCGGTGAAACCGAGGCGGTGCATCCCGGTATCGAGTTTCAGGTGGATCGGGTAACGGGTTTCGCCGTGCCGCCGCACGGCCTGAGAAAAAGCTTCGAGCGATGAAAAACTGTAAATCTCCGGTTCGAGCCCGTAATCGATCATGATTTCGAAACTGTCCGAATCGGCATTCAGCACGACGACCGGCATCGTGATGCCCGCCTCGCGCAGCGTCACCCCTTCGTCGGCGAATGCCACGGCGAGAAAGCTGACCCCCTGGTGCTGGAGCATGCTGGCTACTTCGTAGGTGCCGGTGCCGTAACCCGAGGCTTTGTCCATGATCATGATGCGTACGCCCGGATCGAGCAGAGACCGGAAATAGTTGAGGTTGTGAATCATGTTGTCGAGATTCACCTCCAGTACGGTCGTATGCGTGCGCTGTTCGAGCGCATGGCTGATTTTCTCGAAGCCGAACGCACGGCTGCCTTTGAGCAGGATGCTTTTGTTTACGAACTGCGTGCGGTTATAGCTACGCAAGAATTCATCCGTATTGCGGTAGAACGCTTTGTCGCAGCCGAATGACGCCGCATGCTGGACGATCTCTTCCCCGATTCCGATCAGCGTATCGATTCCTTTGGTGCGCAGCAATGCTGCCACTTGTTCGTAGAGCTTTTCCGCAGGTAATCCGCTTTGCCGGATATCGGACAGGATCAGGATCTTGGGTTGTCCGCCGGCTACCGAAACGAGATAGTCGAGGGAGAGAGCCAGCGAGTTGATATCCGAGTTGTAGCTGTCGTTGACCAGTTTGCAGCCACTGATGCCCTCCTTGAGTTCCATGCGCATTGCGACGCTTTGCAGGGTGGGCAGCGAAACGAGAACGGGTTGCCGGTCGAACCCCAAAACGTCATAAAGTGCGATGGCTTCGGCGGCATTTTCCCGCGAAGCACCGTCGGAAAAAGGCAATGTGCTGAGATCGTAGCTTTGGGGTGTGACACCCGCCAGTTGACGGTCTCCGTATAGTTCGCGGATGCGCTGCGCGACGGTGGGGGCGCTGGCGTTGTAAATGATGGTTTGCGCCTGCCGGAAAAGGATTAGCTTTTCATTGAGTTTCTGCCCAAGGTCAGAGAAGTGCTCCTGGTGCGCATCGCCGAGATTCGTGAAAATTCCCACGTCGGGACGGATCATTCGTTCGAGCCGCTCCATCTCGCCCGGTTCCGAAATGCCGGCTTCGATAATGGCAAGTCGTTCGTCCCCGTCGAGCATCAGCAGCGAGAGCGCTACGCCGATTTGAGAGTTGTAGCTGCGCGGGCTGCGAAACAGTTTCACACCCGGTGGGCAGAGTTGTGCGATCCACTCTTTGGTAACCGTTTTGCCGTTGCTGCCGGTGATGGCAACGACCGTACCCCGGAATCGG
>ERZ827528.1784-NODE-1784-length-21381-cov-2.975476_pt1 | contig 21381 bp, 10 predicted proteins | sample MGYA00519768_ERZ827528 | MGnify/ENA primary metagenome ERZ827528 (study PRJEB31778, sample SAMEA3449343) | human gut metagenome | biome: human gut; feature: human-associated habitat; material: faeces | place: United Kingdom | collected 2010/2012 ...
GTCGGGGCGCTCCGGTGCTCGGGCCGGTCGGTGCCGTAGCGGACATACCATTCGTCGGCCGTGAAGCCGCGGTCGAACCAGATGCGGATGATGTCCTGTCCGCTTTCGGTCCGTGTGACGGTCGGAACGGCGGGTGCTGCGAGGCTCTGTACGGCGTCGTGTACGGCGTAGCCCGTCGGGGTGACGAGTTCGGCGCTGATTCTTGCAGCCCCGGCGGTCGGGAGGGGCAGTTGCAGGCTGAACGGTTTGTCGCCGGGACGGATGACGGGCAGCGGCTGCACGGCGCGTTGCAGCGTGTCGCCGTTGATGCCGAGGGCACTGAGCCGTACGGTATACCCCTCCATCCGGAAAGCCGGCAGGTCGAGCCGCCCGCGCGGAGTCAGGGCGATGTCGGCGCCGGCGGCGGTGAGCGTCAGGCCGAACGCGGCGAGCGGGGAGTTCTGGCGCTGGAGCTCGCGGAAGCCCCGTTTTTTGGTGCCGTAGACGTCCACCACGCCCCAAGGCCGGTTGCCCGTGGCCGCCGTGCCGCTGTCGCGGTAGTTGGTGCGGTAGTCGTTGAAGGTCCAGACCGAGGCGCCGATCAGGTGTTCGCGGCCCCGCATCGAGGCGACCATCGCGGCATAATCCGAGAGGCGGTTGTTCGGGTCTTCGTTGTTGGCCTTGGAGCCGTACTCGCTGTAGAAGATCGGTTTGCCCGGATAGCGGCGGTGCACCTCGTCGGCCCGTTCGCCGTGGGCGCCGTATTGGTTGAAGAGGATCATGTCCGACAACAGCACGGGTTCGTCGTATTGCTTGGCCGCCGTGTGCGTGACGTAGACCGCCAGACGTGTGGAGTCGAGCGAACGGATGTGGCGGAAGGCCGAGGCGAGGTAACCCGCGATGTCGGGGTTGTCGCTCAGGCGGCCGATCTCGTTGCCCGCGCTCCATCCGATGATGCAGGGATGGTTGTAACGCTGTATGATAAGTTCCGAGAGCCAGCGCATCGGCACGGGATGGTCGGCTTCGACATAGTGGTTCTTGTTCCAGAGCGGGATCTCCTCGAAGATGAGCATTCCCTTTTCGTCGAGGTAGTTCAGCACCTCTTTGGGCAGGGCCAGATGGCTCAGCCGTGCCATGTTGACGCCGCAGCTCTTCATCCGGTCGATGTCGCGGCGGTAAATCTCGGGCGGCAGCGTGTTGCCGTGGAACGGGTCGTAGGGAACCCAGTTCGCGCCGTTCAGCCGCACGCTCTCGCCGTTGAGCAGCAGGCGGTAGCCGTCGATCTCGATTTTGCGGATGCCGAAGCGTTCGGTGACGGGCGCTCCGTCGCCATAGGTTGCCGTGGCTGTGTAGAGATGCGGGTGGTCGAAATCCCACAGCCGGGCCTTGCGGATGCGGAGCGGGATGAACACCTCGCCGTGTCCGGCGGCACGGGTCTCACCCCGGGCCACGATACGGCCTTCGGGATCGGTCACCGAAACCTTGACGACACCTTGTTTCGAGCCGTTGAGGAGGACTTTTATGCCTATCTCGGCGCTGCCTTTTTGGAGGTTGGGCTCCGCGCTGACGAACAGCCCCTCGATGCGTTCGCGGGGCACCGTGCGCAGGGTGACCGGACGACGGATGCCGCCCCAGTTCCATGTAGCCCCCAGCTTGAAGCTGTTTTCAGCGCGGACGACGAGCCGGTTCACGGCGCCCGGCTCGATACGGCCGGTGATGTCGAACCCGAAGGCGGTGAATCCGAAATCGTGGCTGCCCAGATGCTCGCCGTTCAGCCAGACGTCGGCATCGGCGTAAATGGCTTCGAAGTCGAGCAGAATATCGTATTCCGCGGGCTTCTGCGGCAGGACGAAGGTCGTGGCGTACCATGCCGCACCCGTATAGTCGGCGTATTCGAGGTGGGTGTTCCAGCATCCCGGGACCTCTGTTTCGTCCCATCCGCTGCGGTCGTATGCGGGTGCGTACCATGCCTCCCGGAGACCTGCGTTCAGCGGGTCGGTGCGGAAACTCCATCTTCCGCCGAGCGGCGTTTCCGCAGCTACGGCCGGAAAGCAGCAGCAGAGCGTAAGCAGTGTGAGCAGTCGTTTCATGGGCGGCGTCAATATCTGAGCAGTGTTTTTACGGGATAGAAGATGATGTTGCCCGATTCGAAGGATTTGTCCAAACGGACCCGGTTTCCCTGCTTGTCGGTAAGGTATACCTTGTCTTTCTTGACCGTTACGGTCAGCGGATGGCTCGGGAAAAGGGTGTAGAGCGTCTGCCCGTCCTTGAATGCTTCGAGCGTGTATTTCCCTTTGATGATGTTGTATTTTAGGGTATTGCGCAGGCGCGGGGGATTGCCGTTGGCCGAACCCTCGGTGCGGTAGTAGACCTCGATGGCGGTGTTGTCGGGGACGATCACCGTGTATTTTTTGCCGTCGGTCAGGTAGTCGGCGAACGAGTCGTCGCCCGTGTACATCGCATACATGCGTTTGTACTCGGTGACATAACGGTCGTATTTTCCGTTGTCGGTCCGGGAGAGCAGGTGCAGCGCTTCGCCGCCGATCTCTCCGGTCTGCTGCGCCCGGGCCGGCAAGAACGAGCAGAGCAGCGCCAGCAGGGTTGTGATCGTGAAGGTTTTCATCGTGCTGTGGTTTTAGGTTCCGTATCGAAGGTGAAGGGCGGCAGCGGAAGGCCGCTCTTGTGGTAAACCGTGAGGGTGTTGACGTTGCCCCAAGCGTAGCGCACTCCGGTCGGGGCCGGTACTTCTGCAGAGGATAGTTCCAGCGTATTGCCCCGGATGCGCAGGTCGGCCTCATGCCAGTTCCCCTCCGTATCGCGCAGCTCGAATCCGGACTCCCCGCCGCGCAGGGCGAGACCGCTGCGGATGCCGCCGACAGGGATTTCGACCCTGCGGCCCTCGACCGTGGCGGGGCCGGGCAGCGTCAGGGTTCCGGGCTCCTTGCTGCCGTAGACGAGGCTTTCGGCTGCGGCAGCGAAACGCATTCCTACGGGGTATTTGTTCTTGGGGTGGATATTCTCCGTATCGCCGCAGTCGGCCGTTACGACCAGCGCCGTGTGGGGAACCGTGCGAGCCGTATTGAGCTGCGACTGGCGAAGGCGGGCCCAGCGTTCGCCGCTCTTGTCGCCCGGAACCCGGTAGGAGGGGAGCTGGGCGAAAATGAAGGGCAGGCTGTCGTTGCCGAAGAAGCGGCGCCAGTCGGCGATCAGCCCCGGGAACAGGGTGGCGTACTGCTCCGGAAAATAGCCGTTGCTCTCGCCCTGATACCAGATGACCCCGCGCACGGTCAGGCCGCGGAAGCGGGCGAGCATTTTTTCGTAGAGTACCGAGGGATTTTTGTAATGGCTCCCGATCCCGTCGTAAATCTTCCCGATGGCAGCCTTCAGCGCCGGATCGGATGCGAACGCTTCGGGGCTGATCCATGCTTCGGCCGTCGAGCCGCCGTGCGAACAGTTGACGATACCCACCGGAACACCCAGTTCACGGTGCAGTTCCCGGGCAAATAGGTAAGCTACGGCGCTCCAGTCGTAAATGCTGCGTCCGTAGGCTCCCGACCAAGGACGGTCTTCGGTGTCGAGCAGCTTGCCGCCGCTGACGATGTTGGCCCGGTAGTAGCAGCGGACGTCGGAGTAGTCGGCGTCGCGGATCAATGCGAGCCGGTCGTCGAACTCCATGCCCCGGACCTTGAAGGCCATGTTCGACTGGCCGCCGGCCAGCCATACTTCGCCTACCAGAATGTCGCGGATCGTCAGTGCCTCGTCGCCGCAGCGGACCTCCATCACCCGGTTCCGGCTGCTGGCTTCCAAAGCCGGAAGCGTCGCCCGCCACATTCCCTGCGCATCGGCTTTGGCCGTGACGGTGTGCCCGGCGAACGAGACCTCGACGGTGCTTCCGGGCGTCGCCGTACCCTCCAGCGGGAGCGGCATGCCGCGCTGGAGCACCATGCTGTCGCAGATGTAGGGCGCCGTAGCGAGTTTCTGGGCCTGTACGCCGAAAGCGGCGGAGAGCAGAAGGGTCAGAATGAGAAGACGGATCGGTTTCATGGACGTCTATTTTTCGAGTGTGAGGGTTTCCCATTCCGTGACGGAGCCGTCCTTCTTCCGGGCCGAAGTCCGGATTTCCAGACGTCCGGCATCGGCCGGGAAGGTGAATTCATAGGGATACGTCGTCGAAGAGAGGCGTTTGCCGTTGACCTCAGCCGTTGCCGATGCGTATTCCGTGTCGCTGATGTTGAAATAAACGTAGGCGTGGCAGTCACCCGCGCCCGTGTTGAGCAGCATGCAGCGCACGCGGTCGTCGCCGCTGGCCGCATAATCCTTGCTCCACGCCTCGGGAACCGCCAGCAGGCGTTGCTGGACAGCGATTTTCGGGCGGACACCCTCGATCTTCACTGCGGTCAGAGAGTTGGGTCCGACGGTGACTTCGAATGTGCCGTCCTGCACGTCGCCGCACGAGCCTTCGGGACTCAGCAGGCGGACTTTGCATCCCGTGTCTTTGCCGATGCCCAGCCGTTCGGTGTCGAGCCGGACGGTGGAGACGACCTCGCGGTCGCATTGGTTCGAGAAGGCGAGGTAGAGCGCATCCCCGCTGCGGGCGGCCACATAGTTGAGTTCGATGTCGGAACTTTCGGCCAGCCCGTCGGGCATCCACAGCCACGCCTGTTCGCCGTAGAACTCGCCCGGGCGGTGTCCGTAGAACTTGCTTTGCAGGTAGGCATAAGCCTCGATGAACTCGTCGGGGAACCGGATCGCGCCCCGGCTGCGGTACAACGCGTCGGTAATGAGGTAGTCGTAGAGCAGCGACACCTGCGACATGATGTGGTTGTAATGGAACGAGTTGACCCCTAACTCCTTGTGGCTCCGCAGCGGGTAATCCTCCTTTTCGTAGATCGTCGTGCGGGCCGTGTTGATGTGGTAGCCCGGGAAGTTGCGGTAGCGTCCGACGATGGCGTTCTTGGCGATCACGGCCAGAAAATCGTCTCCCGTGTAGTGAGCCAGCCGCACGAACCACGCGGCGTAGTTGGCCATGAAGATGGCGCGGTGTCCCGTGCAGGTTCCGGACGATTCGGGGGTGAGCCCGATTTCGGAGAGCCGCCGGGCGGGAGCCTCCTCCCGCGGGGCATCCATGCGGGCGTGTCCTTTCTGTTTGAGATAGGCGTAGTGCGGGGCTTTGCCGTCGGGGTTCACGACGATGTCTGTGTCGGGAACCTGCGGGCAGTACCAGATATACTGGGTGTAGAGCCGTGCGCCGCGGTGAGATGCTTCGAGGTAACGCTTTTCGCCCGTCGTTTCATAAAGTTCCAGCAGGTCGATCCACTTGGGGGCGAAACCCGTCCAGAAGAAGAAGCCTCCGGCCGCAGGGTCCGAGAAATCGGACGCCGGGGTGTCGATGCGTGTTGCGATGTAGGCATCGGCGCCGCGCATGGCTTCGTTCAGGTAGGCCGTGTCGAGCGTGGCCCGGTAGAGGTGCAGGGCGTTTTTCCATGTGCGGCCCTCCTCCCGGACATCGAGGTTGCGCACGCGGCTTTTGCCGTATTCCTGTCCGGCGAGGCGCACGAGGAACGGGTCTTTGCGCTGGAGGACGTTGTAAAGTGTCGTCAGTTCCGAAATGGGGGCGCAGGGGCCGTCGAGCTTGCGCGACGGGTACTGGATGCGCTGCGTCGAGTCGGCCGAAAAGAGGAATTTCTCGCGTGAGAGCATGTATTCCAGAATGGGGTAGGCGCGTTTTTCGTAAACAGCTTCGTTGTCGTTCAACAGGGCGATCTCCAGCGGGTTGAGTGCCGAGACATTCTTCACGGCGCCCGGCACGTCGGTCGAGTAGGCGCATCCCTTCTGCTCGTCGATGAACCAACTGTAGCGGCTCATCGTGTAGCCGATGATGTTGGAGATGGTGCTGTTGAGCGTCGAAATGTCGTTGCGTCGCAGGTCGCGGAAGGCGTAGATGCGTTCGGCGGTGCGCTGTACGGCATCGGTCGTGTTGCCTTTGCAGGCGAACAGCAGTGCGTTGAAGCGGTAGATGTCCCCCGCTGCCATTTCCGACTCCGCGCCGCCCGGAACGGGGGCGAAAAGCATCGGTGCGGCCTTGCCGTCGGCCGTGCGGAGCGCGATGCAGAAGCGGCTGTTCTCGGCGGTGGGCAGCGGGTCGAAGGGAAATTCCGTGGGATGGGCCACGATGCCGCGGCTTACGCCGTCGGTGGTGACGAACGCCGACGGCACCGGGCAGCGGAACGCCAGCGTGGCATAGCTGCGGTCGGGAAAGCGGCGCTCCTGCCAGATCATCGGCTGCCACAGCTCCGCGACGCGTGCCGTATCGGTCGCCTCGTAGCCGGTGAACCCCACCGAATAGTAGCCGCCGGCCTTGGGCCGCAGCGTGCAGGAGAGCATCGGGTAGCCCGACACGGAGTCGACGCCCAGTTCGGCTTCGAGTGCGAAAAGCTCGTGCTCGGGGTAGGTGAAGCGGATTTTCCCGTCGTCGGCAACAGCCCCGGAGGGGTGCATTTCGATATTCTCGCCGATGTTGAAGAGCGAGAAGGTGCGGGATTCGACGGCTCCTTCGAGGATACTCGTGTCGAATCCGTCGCCGACTTGGTCGTCGGTGCGCTCGACTCGCCGGGCGTCGCCGCTCTCCGAACGCCATGTTGCGGCATTGTACAGCACGTTCTCGATCCCTGCCGGACGCATTTTCAGCTCTGGGTCGCGGGGTGTGCGGATGATTGTGAAAACCGGGACATAGCTGTTCTTCGTGCCGTCCGTCCGGAAGGTGATCGTGCCGTTGGGTGCGACGCCGACATTGCCGTCCGCCGCCGGGAGGTGCATCGACGGGCCGCAGCCTGCCAGCCATAAGGTTGCGGTCATTGCCGCTGTCATCAGTCCGTATTTCATCTTATTTGCGTGTTATTTCCCATAGTTTAATTCCGAATCCGTCGATCGTGCAGGGTGTCGCTTCCGTCCCTGAAAGCCGTTCGGTTTCCGGCGTCAGGGCGCGGATATGGCCGATGCCCTGCCAGCCGAGTTTCGTGACGTCGAGTGTGATCCGGCCTTGGTTTGCGTGGGCCGAACTACCCAGCAGGATGACATAGAGCCGCCGGCCGTCGGTCGAAAGCGCCGTCAGGCAGTCGAGGTCGGGACACCCCGTGCGGACGAGCCCCGGGCGGAGGATCAGGTCGGCTTCGTGTTTCCCGATGCGTCCGGGGGCGAACCCCGTGATGCGCTGCGGCCCGACCTTGGGAGTCACGAACCCCCGGGGAAAGGCGATCAGCCCTTCGCTGCGGCATTCGGCTTCGCTGAGCAGGTAGTCGACGATCCATCCCAACTGCCACCATGCGTGGTGCGGGAAGGGCCCCGGGCCGCGGTCGAACTGCGACCAGTAGTAGGTTGCGATCTTCGTGTCGGGGTTGAGGAACTCCTCCCGGGCGATGGCTGCCGTGCGTGCCAGATCGGCGAAAAGACTGTCGCCGGTCATCGCCGCCAACCGGGTATAGAGTCCGCAGTGGCTCGTCAGCAGGATGGGACCGCTCTTGGTCGCCGATCCCGTGCTTCCGCCGTGCTCGAAGCAGAGCCCCGTCTGGCTCAACTGCCAGTCGCGCAGTTCGCGGCCTTTCAGCCGGACGGGGGCATCCTCCGAGCGTGCGTGGGTGTAAATGGAGCAGGCGTAGAGGCGTGCCGCGCGGACGGCCGCATCGAAATAACGTTTATCCCCGCTCGCTTCGTATGTTTCGAGCAATGCTTGGGCGCTTTGCACGGTGGCGAAGTCGTTGATGAAACGGGCATCGCCGCAAACGCCGAGGAACCGTCCCCGGTCGACGGCATGCGCGACATACCAGTCGGCACCGCGGAGTGCCGCATCGAGGTATCTCCGTTCGCCCAGAATGCGGTGGGCGACCAGCAGTCCGTAGAACGTGGGACGCAGGTCTTCGAGGTCGGTGAAGAGCGCCTCGCCCGTGAGTTTGTCGTAGGCTACGCCGAAACTGCCGTCGGCATGCTGCAAAGAGAGCAGCAGGTCGGCGCCTGCGCGCAGTTTTTCGCGCAGCAGCGTATCCTGCGGTTCGAAGAGCAGGATGTTGCCGATGTCGATGAGCGTGTAATAGGTGATGCCGATCGGTTCGATGTGGCTGCCCCACTCCTCGACGAATATCCCCTTTTTCGACAGGTAATACTGCCCGAGCGCCGCTCCGCGGTTGCGGTCGCCGTGCCCGCCCTGCTGCATGAGTTTGAAATTGCGGATGTAGGGCAGGCGTCCGTAGCGGAGCAGACTGTCGCCGGTCATCGCCGCAAGCATCCACACCGCACCGGCGTCGGCGTTCTTCATGGCATCTTTCTCCGACCCGACGACGCTGCCCAGATAGGCCTGCGCACCGATCTCGACGCCTTCGCAGCGCTCCGTGCGCCAGAGCGAGAGCGAATCGTCGCAGACGTAGCGGTAGATCGCCTCGATCCGGTCGGTGAGCGAGAACCGGGAACGTCGCAGGGCGAGTTCCTCTTTCAGCCCGTAGATGTCGTAAACGGCATGTTTGAAAACCGCGTACCAGTCGGCGCGTCGCAGGGTGTAACGGAATGCGAAACGGGTTTGGCCGCCTGCTTCGAGCCATGAACCCTCTTCGCCGAGCACCGGGTGCCAGACCGTGGGGCAGAGCCGTCCGTCGCGTGTCATGTGCGAAAGTCCCGTGCGCCAGCATTCTCCGTGCGTGCGCCGGTCGCCCGCGTAGGGCTTCCGGTCGTAACCCGGCTCGGGAATGACGGCCAGCGTGAGCCCCTGCCTGTCGGTCAGCAGCGAGGCCATTGTGGTCACGGTGTTTTCGTTGCAGACCACCGGCAGGTGCGGCAGTCCCTGACCATACATATAGGCCAAGTGAAAATCGGGTTCGATAGCGTCGCCCTGAAAGAATCCCGGGACGCATCCCCATGCCAGTTGTTCCTCGGGGAGCGTGGCCGTTGCCGGGGTCGAGAGCGAATAGTAACCCGCCCGCGCGGCGGTGAAAGTCGTCCTGACGCACAGGTCGCCCGGATGGGCCGCGTCTGCCCACCATTCGGCCGTGAGCCGTCCGGGTTCTCCCGCGGCTTCGAAACGGAGGGTGTCGCCGTTTCGGTGCATCTCCTCCGGCACGAGCCGAAAGGCTTCGCCCGCACGGTTCAGCGGCACGGAGGAGGTTGCCTTGCGGTAGCTCGGGGCGATGCAGTGGAAACGGTCGATGTCGAAGCACAGTGTGTCGCCGCCCCGGTTGACGACAATTTCTCCCTCCTTCGACGGCGCTTCCGGTGTGTAGAGCACGGTGTAACTGCCGTCAGGAATACCCCAGATAAACGTCTGCCCGCCGTCGCGGAGTTCCATCCGTTCGGGTTGCCAGCCTTCGCTGCTTTTTTGCCATGAAATGCCGATCCGGGAATCGCCGACGCGCGGGCCGTGTGCCAAGAGGGTCGGCGGACCGAGGAGGGCGAGTATGCAGAGTGCTTTTTTCATCGTTGCGGCTGTTCGGGTTTATGGCAGACAAGCAGCCGGGTCGGGACTGCTTGTCTGTACGTTCGGTGAGGCGGCGTTTAGTAGCCGGGGTTCTGGTTCGGGGCGTTGATGAAGGGATTGGTATTGATCTCGTTCTGCGGGATGGGCCACAGGTAATCCCGGTTGGGGTTGAACGAACGCGTGTCGACCTTGTAGGGAATGTACTTCGGCGGGTTGAGGCGCACGTCCTGATACTTGTAGCCGTAGGCGTCGGTCATCACCTCGGGGCCGATCCGCCAGCGGCGGATGTCCGAAATGCGGGTGCCCTCGAAAGCGAATTCGACACGGCGTTCGTGGCGGATGATGGCCCGCAGTGCGGTGGCGTCGAGATTCGTGCCTTCGACATCCTCGACCTTAGGCATCATCACCGAGGGGCGCTGGCGCACACGGTCGATCAGTCCGCGGACTTCGGCTTCGTCGAACGTTCCCGACTCCACGAGCGCCTCGGCACGCATCAGCAGTACGTCGGCGAAACGGATCAGGATGATGTTATGTTCCGAGTTGTTCTTCTCGGTCTCGGTGTAGTCGTTCCACTTGCGGATTTTCATGCCCGTATGGTTCGAAGAGCTCGGGAGGAATACCGTGCCGCGGCCGTTGTCCGTACCCGGCATGATGATCGACTGGTCGAGGCGCGGATCGCGGTCCTTATAGGGATAGGTCGAATCGAAAGCCGGGTCGGCGCTCTCGTAGAGCTGCGTCTCGGCGTTCCAACTTACGGGATAGCCGTTCTTGGTGTAGTAACACTCGGCGAGCGCCGCCGTCGGACAGTAGGAGTTCCACTCGTAGGTGAAGGTGTAGAGCTGATGTGAAAGCCCCTGCGAATAGGCGTTCTTCATGTACTGGATGTCGAAGATCACCTCGCTGTTGTTCTCGTTCTGGGGCAGGAACAGCTCCCGGTAGCGGGGATAGAGGTCGTAACGGAGCGCGCCGTTCTCGTCTTTGAGGTCGATCACCTCTTTGAGCGTTTCGGCTGCTTGGGCGTACATCCCGTTGTAGAGCTCGATCTTGCCTTTGAGGGCCAGTGCGGCGCCGCTCGTGGCGCGGCCCGTGTCCTCGGCGGCATAGGTTACGGGCAGGTGTCTGGCCGCTTCCTCCAAGTCGCCGAGGATCTGCTCCACGACCTGCGCCTTGGGTGTGCGGGGCTTGCTGTCGGCCAGATCGACCTGCTCGAGGTACATCGGCACGTCTCCGAAGAAATCGATGAGTTCCGAGTAGAAATACGCACGCAGGAAGAGCGCCTCGCTGCGCAGCCGATCCTTGATGTTGGTGGCCGGGACAGTTATCTCGTAGCAGTGGTCGAGCCAAGCCAGCAGGGTGTTGGCGCGCGAGATTCCGCGGTAGCCGCGGCTCCAGAAGTTCAGCGCATAGACGCTCGACGAACCGTGGGTGCCCTGTCCGAACTCCTGCGTGTTCTGGTTGCGCGAATAGTTGTACATGTTGTCCGACATGCAGTCGAAGTCGATGGCGTAGGTGCGGCCCTTGACCGGTTCGAGGGCGGCGTTGTAGATGCCGTTGACGGCGATGACGGCGTTCTCCTGCGAAGAGAAGAAGGTGGCGGGGTCGAGTGCGTCCTGCGGTTCGCGTATCAGGTAATCCGCGCAGGAACCCAGCATGAGCGCCGAACCGACGAGTGCGACTATTTTATGATAAGTTTTCATCTTTGTCCGTGTTTTGTGTTAGAAACCGATGTTGAGGCCGAAGTTGTAGATGCGTATCTGGGGATAGACCTCCGATGCGATGTTGGTCGAGGGACGCTCGGGGTCCCATCCCGGGAAGTTGGTGAGCGTCCATGCGTTCTGGATGCCGGCATAGATGCGCACCTTCGACATGTGCAGTTTGGCCGTCCAGCGCACGGGCAGCGTGTAGCCCAGCTCGATGTTCTTCAGGCGCAGGAACGAGGCGTCGTAGATGTAGTAGCTCGAACGGGTGTTGGCCGTCTTCGAATCGTAATTCATGCGCGGGTGGCGGTTGGTCGGGTTCTCGGCCGTCCAGCGCTTGTCGACCATGTCTTTCCAGACGTTGCCGTTGTCGTTGTAGAACGGCACGACCATCGGACCTTGGTTGTACATGTCGCGGCCCAGCACCGTCTGCCAGAACATGTTGAAGTCGATACCCTTCCAGCCCCAGTTGAGGTTCAGCGACATCGAGACGTCGGGGAACGGGTCGCCGATGATGGTCCGGTCGTAGTCGAGGTCGATTTTGCCGTCGGGCTTGCCGTCGGGGCCCGAGAGGTCGGCGAATTTCAGGTCGCCGGGGCGCGGACTGCCCTCGCTCGGCACGGGCCGTCCTTCTTTGAGCTTGTAGACACGGTCCTGCAGGGGCACCGAGGGGTCGCTGTCGTTCTGCCATGTGAAGTCGTCGAACTGGTAGACGCCGGCCATCCGGTAGCCGTAGTAGGCGCCCACGGGGTGCCCCTCCATCTGGACGATGGGCAGCGAGGCGTGGATCACGGGGCTGACGCCTTTCAGGTCGAGGATCTTGTTGCGCAGGAACGTGGTCGTGAACGTGGCGTCGACATACATTTTGTTGCGGTAGGTCTGGCGGTAGTTGAGCGTTAGTTCGAGACCCTTGTTCTCCATGCTGCCGGCGTTCTGGTAGGGACCGCCGTTCACGTTGCCGATCAGCGACGGCGGAATGGGCAGTTTCATCAGGATGTCGGTGGTCTTCTTGTAGAAGATGTCGGCCGTCAGCGAGAAGCGGTTCCAGATGCCGATGTCGAGACCGATGTTGGTTTGCTCGGAAGTCTCCCACGAGGTGTCCTTGTTCGAGAGTTCGGTGATGGCCGCACCGGCCACCTGCGTGCCGTTGAAGTCGTAGTAGCTGTCGGTCGAGAGGGTCGGGTACCCGGTGTAGTTCGAGGAGATATACTCGTTGCCGAGGCGTCCCCACGACACGCGCAGCTTGAGGTTGTTGATATACTCGGTCACGCCGGAGTTTTTGAAGAAACTCTCTTGGGAGATGCGCCATCCGGCGGCCACCGACGGGAAGAGACCCCATTTCTTGTTGTAGAAGCGCGACGAACCGTCGTAGCGGACGTTGACTTCGAAGAGGTAGCGGTCGTCGTAGGAGTAGTTCGCACGACCGAAGAGCGAACGGGTCGCGCGTTCGTTGATGGCGTTGTCGTTGACCTGCGTGGCGGGGTCGCCCATGTTCAGCGACGGGGTGAACGAGGACATGTTGTCGCGGCGCGCCATCTCCCATTCGTTGCGCCACCAGTACTGCGAGGCACCGACAAGTACCGAGAAGTCATGGCGGTCGATGCGTTTCTTGTAGTTGGCCGTAAGTTCGGTGGTCGTCGAGAGGGTCGTCGAGTTCTTGATCTCGATGAAGCTGGCCACCTTGTTCTGCACGTCGCCGTAGAGGTCGCCCACGGTGTAGATCGGGGCCACGAACTGGTCGTTGCGCGAATTGAAGTAGACCGTGGCGAACGAGCCTTGGATTTTCAGCCCCTTGACGGGTTCCACTCCGGCGCTGATCTTTGCGGTCAGTTGGTTGGAGACGTTCTTCGTGCGGCCCCCGGCCTCGAGCTGTCCCATGTGGCGGCCGTAGAAGCCGTAGAGCCCGTTGTAGGCCTTGAAGATGCTGGTGGGACCCGCACGGTGGACGTCCTGAATGGTCTGGTTGGTGCCCATGGCCGTCGAGGTCATGTCCTTGCGGTAGCCCGAGAGGTTGAGCGTCGTGAAGAACTTGCGGTTGGTGGAGTACATGCTGAGGTTCGAGCGGAACGAGATCTTTTCGTTGTCAGTGCCCTTCAGCACGCCGTCTTGGTTGCCGTAGCCCAGCGAGACGTTGCCGTTGTAGTTCTTGCCGCCCATCGACATGCTCAGGTAGTGGTCGTGCATCGGGGCGATGCGGAAGTGGCGGAGGTAGTAGTTTACGGAGACCTTTTCGCCCGAGATGTATTTCTCGCGGTCGCTGTCGTAATTCTTGATCTCGCCGTTGTAGAGGAACATTTCCTCCTTCAGGTCGAGCCATTCGAGCACCTTCACCGGCTTGGGCAGCGCCGTGGTCTCCTGCAGCGAGAAGCTGCCGTTGTAGCTCACCTTGAGTTCGCCCGAACCTTCGCCCGATTTGGTCGTGATGAGCACGACGCCGGCCGCCGCACGGTTGCCGTAGATGGCCGCCGACGAAGCGTCCTTCAGCACCGACATCGATTCGATGTCCTTGGGGTTGATCTGGTTGATGTCTCCCTCGACGCCGTCGATCAGCACCAGCGGCTCGTTGTTGTTGGCGATGGACGATACGCCGCGGATGCGGATCGAACCTTGGTCCTGTCCCGGCTGTCCCGAGTTCTGGACCACGTCGATACCCGAGATCGTACCCTGCAGGGCCATCGAGGCTTGGGTGATAGGACGGTTTTCGAGGTCCTTGACCGACACGTTCTCGGCCGATCCCAGCAGGTTGACTTTCTTTTGCGTGCCGTAACCCACCTGTACGACCTCGACGGCGTCGAGCATCTGCTGGTCGGGCAGCAGTTTGATGATGTCGAACTTGGCCTTGGGATCGTCGGCTTTCAGTTTGAGCGTCTTGTAGCCCATGAACGAGAAGGTGATCTCGCTCTTGGGGTTCGGAATCTTGATCGAATATGTGCCTTTGCTGCCGGTGATCGTTCCAGCACCCGTTTCCTGCACATACACGGTAACGCCCGACATAGGTTTGTCGTTCTCGTCGTGCACTACACCTTTGATCTCCCTTGGCTGTGCCATGGATGCCGTGATCGCGAAGAGCATCACCAGGGTCATGTAGATTTTTTTCATAGGTTCTGAAGTTGGTTGGTTTATTTCGTTGTTTTCGATTCGATGATAATGCCCATCAGCGCCGGACAGACGTCGCCCTCCGGACGCCGGAACCGGAGCCGGAGTGCCTGTGCCGTTACCGGCTCGGGGAAGGTCAGCGTGTTGACGGTCTGGTGGTTGCCTTCGACGCACGCCAGTTCGTGGCCCGCGTCGTCCGAGAGAACGTAGTCGCGGATGCAGCAGGGCATCACGGAGTCGTAGTGTCCCATCTGCACGTTTTCCATCGCGTGGTCGGCGTCGGTGTCGAAGAAGAGCCGGACCTGCGAAATGCTCTGGGGTTCATTCCAGACGATCTCCAGCTCAGGAGCGGCGTCGGCGGCATCGGCGGTCCAGCCATTGGGAGCGAGGTAGGGGCGGAAGTAGTTGTTCCGCAACTGCTCCGCGCCGAAGGCGGCGAGACCCGGGGTGAACCGCAGGGCGAAGTTCTTTCCTTCGGGACGGCGTTTCGGGCACCAGAATTCGAATGCGTCGACGCCGATGCCTTCGGGAGGCGTCTGACGGCCGAAGTTCGAGACGGCGGGGTTGATGTGGTTGAAGACCGACGTGAGGCCTGTTACGAAGCGTCCGCTTTGGGGCAGGCGCACCTTGTCGTTGGTCATGAAGCAGACGAAAACATAGCGCGCCGCGTCGTATTCGATGCCGAAGTCCAGCACGATATGGTTTTCTCCTTGGACGAGCGGTATGATCTCGACGGCGTCGGTGCGGTCGGGGGTGTAGTTCTCCCGGCGCAGGGAGCTGCGCAGTTCGACGCGGAGTTCGGTGGACTCGTCGGCTTCGGCGATGGTCTCGATGCGGGGCATGCGGCCGTTGACGGGCAGCAATTGGGCGGCCGGGTATTCGAGGCGGAACCATGTGCCGTCGTGCGGCAGTTCGTCCAGCCGGAGTTCGCTCGACACACGCAGCGAAGCCTTCTCCAGCAGGTTCCTACCGTCGGAGATGTCTAATCCGGGGATGAACTGCCCCCGTTTGACGAGCTCGGTCTGCAGGCGTGCGGTCTTTTCAGGATTTGCATAGTCGGCAGGCTTGCACCCCTCTTCGAGACAGAGCGCTGCGGCCATGCCGATCGCCTGCCCGCCGAGTGCCGCCGTGCACATGACGCGGGTCGAACCGTTGGCTACATGGCTCGACGACATGATGCGGCCGCCGATGAAGAGGTTGTCCAGATCGGGAGTCACATAACAGCGGTAAGGTATCTGGTAAACACCTTTGCTGTGCCACTGGTTGCAGCCGTTCTTGGGGCTGAAGACCCCGTCCGACGGATGCAGGTCGATGGACCAGCCTCCGTAAGCCACGGCGTCGTAGTGGGTGCGCTGTTCGATGATGTCCTGCTGGGTGATGGTGTAGAGCCCCGTGAAGCGGCGGCTTTCGCGCTTGCCCGGAAAGAGCCCCGCCCACTCCAGCGTGAGGTTCTCGGCCTGCGGGAACTTGCCGGAATTCTTGATATAGTCCCAGACGCCATAGACCACGCGCCAGAGTTCGAATTTGATCCGCTCGGTGTCGGTCACCGTGTCCAGACGGCCGCCGTACTCCAGCCACCAGTATTTACAGCCGTGCTGGGCGGCGTTGAAATAGTTGGGATTCTGTAACTTGGGGATGTGGCGTTCCGCATCCTTGATGGCGAAATCCGGTGCCGTGTATTTCACCGGGCGTCCCGTGTCCTTCATGTAGAAAAGGATGCTGTGGCCCAGCAGCTCGCCGTACTCCTGCTTGTCGGGGGCGAATCCTTCGCCGTACTCCTCCTTCTCCTCGGCGCCCATGCGGAACGATGCGCCGGCGAGGTAGCCCAGCGTGCCGTCGCCCGTGCAGTCGGCGAACAGGCGCCCTTCGAGCGTGTATTCGGTGCCGTTCTGAGGATTGATGGCCGTGAGGCGGTCGACCGTGCGGTCGTCGCTCTTCTCGACCTTGTAGACCACCGTGTTGAGCAGCAGCGTGATGTTGGGCTCGGCGAGCACTTTGTCCATCAGCACCATGTCGAACAGCACGGGATTGCCCTCCTTGTTGCGGAAGGTGTTCTCGACGAGGATTTCGTCCAGCACGCCGCCTTCGCGCGACCAGCGGTTGTTATTGCCCATGTGGGAGGTGGCGCCCAGCACCCACAGGCGTACCTCGCTCGAGGCGTTGCCCCCGAGTACGGGCCGGTCCTGTACTAGGATGACCTTGACGCCGGCCCTCGCTGCGGTGATGGCACTGCATACGCCCGTCATGCCTCCTCCGGCGATTATGTAGTCGGCCCGGAGCGGGATGTGGCGGAATGCCCTTTGTTTTTCGGAATTGCAGGTAAACATAGTTGGATCAGGATTTCTTTTTGCTGTATGAATAAGCTGTGATGCCGATCGCCAGCAGCAGCAGTCCCATGCCCAGCGGGATCATCTTGTGTTCGTCGGCCAGAGCGCCCAGCACGGCGATGAACAGTCCGGCGAGGATGGCGCCGATGCCGATGACCATCACGCTGAAACGGTTGTTCGCGGCTCCCTCTTCCTCGACGGCTGCGGCGGGAGCTTTCTCGATCATCGGGACCAGCTCGCCGGGACGGCATACGCGGTGGTAGATTTCATAACCCGCCAGCAGCAATGCCGGAACCAGTACGCCCACGAGCATCTCTTCGGCGCGGTCGAGCGAGAAGCCCATGATCGGTGTGACGAACTTGAACAGCGCGTTGATCGTAAGGCTCACGACGGTCGTCGTGAGGATGACCCGCCCGTTGAGGTTGCGCGAGAAGAGCGACCAGATGAGCGGCAGGTAGAGCGGTACGCCCGTGAGGGCCGCGACGCTGATGACCACGTTCACGATGCCGCCCATCAGCGGGATCAGCAGAGCCACGACGATGGCCAGCACGCCGAATCCGATGGTGGACCAGCGGGCGATCCGCATCAGACCCTTTTCCGAGGTGGAGGGGGAGAGTCGTTTGAAAATATCGTTGGTGAAGACACCCGCCGAGATATTGAGCGTGGCGTTGAGCGAGCTGGCCGTGGCGAAGATCATGCCGCCGAGCATCAGGCCCAGCAGACCCGAGGGCATCGCCTCCTTGCACATCAGCAGGTAGGCGTTCTCGGCTTCCAGTCCTTCGAGGCCGGGGTTGTAGACCCGGTAGATCATCGGCGGCAGCATCCAGAGGATGGGGCTGACGAGGTAGAGCACGCCGAACAGCCATCCCACCTTGCGGGCGTTTTGGGGCGTGCTGACGCTGGTGTAGCGCTGTACATAGGCCCAGTTGCCGCCCAGAAAAAAGAGGTTGTAGAACATGAAGGCGATGATGAATACCCATGTATAGTCGCCCGACACGGTCTGGAAGAAGCCCTCGGGGACCTTTGCGAAGAAAGCTTCGGTCCCGCCGACCTTCATCAGCGAAAGCGGAATGACGATGATGACGGCGGCGAACAGGATCAGGAACTGCAATACGTCGGTCACCACCACGGCGCGCAGGCCGCCGATCGTGACGTAGAGGATGCTGAAAGCCCCCAGCAGCAGGATGCTCGTGTTGAGCGGAATGTCGGCCGTGACCTCGATGATCTTGGCGATGGGGTAGAGGAAGGCGCCTGTGGTGAAGAGCGAGATGAAGAGGAACAGGTAGGTGTACATCTTCTGCGTCGACACACCGAAGCGGCGGGTGATGTATTCGGCGGCCGTGAGACAGCCCGTGCGGTTCCAGCGCGGGGCGATGAAGAATCCGACGGCGAGGCCCGCGGCGGCCATCGTGAGCTGGATGGTTACCGACACCCATCCGTGGGAATAGGCGATCGAGCCCCAGACGACGAACGTGCCGGCCGAGAAGAAGCCCATGAACAGCGAGAGCCCGCTGATCCACCAAGGAACGTTACCCCCCCCCGCGAAAAAGCTCTTCATATTTTTACCCGTAGAGGAAAAGGAGACGCCGGCGAGCATCACGCCCGCGGCAAACAGCAGAATGGTTACATAATCTAAGGTGCCCATGGATCGGTTCTCATTTAGGTCGTTTTCGGGTTAGCCCAGAACAAATATATCCCATTCGGGCGGTTTCCGCCCCAGCCGGGGTTCATAAAATCGTCGGGAACGTTTTCGGGAACGCTCCCATTTTATGCAACCGCTCCCATAGCCGCTCCGGCGGGTTCGCCCGGTCTGTGGAAATGCGGAATTACCGGGCATGAAATTTGATTTTTGATATAAAACTGTGTATCTTGCTTCAAATTTTTTCTTACCCATGGCACAAAATACCACGATAAAAGACATCGCACGGGCGCTCGGAATCTCCAAGTCCACCGTGTCGCGTGCACTTGCCGACCGTTTCGATGTCAAGCCCGAGACCAAGAAGGCGGTGATGGAGATGGCCGAGAAGATGCACTACAGGCCCAACCCGTTCGCCCAGAACCTGATCAAGCGGCGCACGAAGATCATCGGCGTCGTGGTCCCGGAGTTTATCAACTCGTTTTTTGCCCGGATCATCATCCAGATACAACAGGTCTTCGAACGCGAAGGCTTTCATGTACTTATCACCCAGTGCAACGAATCGGCCGAGGCCGAACGGCGTAACCTGCAACTGCTGGAGGAGAGCATGGTCGAGGGTATCCTGATCTCCGTCACCGAGAAGGGACGCAATACCGATTATTATAAGGAGTTGATCGACAGCGGCATTCCGCTGGTCTTTTTCAACCGCGCCACCAACGACGTTGCGGCCAGCCGCGTCGTTATCGACGACTACAAATGGGCGTTCTTTGCCGTAGAGCACCTGATAAACATCCGCCGCGAGATGGGCCAGCCGATGCCGCGCATCATGCATTTTCAGGGACCCTCGGAGATCGACCTTTCGGGACTGCGCTACCGGGGTTATGCCGATGCCCTGCGCAAGCACGGCCTTCCGGTCGATTCGTCGCTGGTGGTCCGCTGTGAATCCATCACCCGGGAGGAGGGTTTCCGGATGATGACCCGCTGCATTGTGCAGGGAACGGTACCCGACGCCTTGTTCGGGTTCAACGACCAGTTGGCTATCGGGGCCATGAAAGCGCTCAAGCGCAAGGGCTTTTACATTCCTCAGGAGGTCTCGGTGATGGGTTTCACCGAATCGCAGTCGGCGCTGGTCACCGAACCCATGCTGAGTTCCGTGGCGCAGCCGCTGGACAGGATGGGAGAGACCGCGGCTCGGCTCCTGTTGGAGAAGATCCAAGACCCTGCGTCGGAAAACCGCACCGTCGTGCTCGAGGGATTGCTCAACGTTCGGGGTTCGAGCGATCCCAAGATGCTCGACGGCGAGTAGTTCCGCCTCTTCTTCCATTCCCGCAGCGCTCCTTTTCGGGAACGATTCCGAAAGATTAAACCGTTCCCGAAACCGTTCCCGCTGATTTATTGCCGCCGTCGGCCCCCGAAAAAGGTTTATTCCGAATATATTTGTTTCTGCAAGGCTCTTGCAGGGCCTTCCGATCGGAATATTAACCTAAACCAACCGATATGAAAAGATTTTTCTGTCTATTCACGGCTTTGACGGCGGTCTTGTCGCTCTCATCCTGTATGGAGAAGGAGGATACGCCCCCGCATTTCGTACATGTGGAGAGCGTAAGTTTCGACGTTCCGACACTCAGCCTTCCCGAAACCAAAACGTACAGCCTGCAAATTATCTTTACCCCCGAAGACTGCGGCAACAAGAAAATCACTTGGTACAACACCAATCCCGAGGCTGCGACGGTCAGCGCCGAAGGTGTCATCACGGCCAAGGCCGAGGGTGTGACCACCATCGGCATCCAGACCAGCGACATGCGCCGCACGGCGGAGGTGGAGGTGACGGTCACGCCGTTCATCGCCGATGTCCCGATCACTTCGATCACCCTCAGCACGATTTCCCACAATTTCCTCGTGACCGATGATCCGCTCACCGTGACTGCGACCGTTACGCCCGAGAATCCGTCGATCCCGACGCTTGAGTGGATTTCGTCCGACGAAGGGGTGGCCCGCGTGTCGCAGGAAGGTGTCGTTACGCCTGTCGGACACGGCCGCGCCACCATTACGGCCAAGGCCAACGACGGCAGCAAGCAGAAAGCCGAGTGTAAGGTGACGGTCTCCGGTGTCAAGGACCGTAATTATGACGGTACGGATGCGTACTATAAACTGATCTATTACCCCGTGAATATCGAGGTGACGCTTTCCGATGGTACGAAGGCCACGCAGACATGGCTCGACCGTAATCTGGGAGCCAAGAAGGTTGCCGAATCGAAAGGCGATTACGAGGCTTACGGTTCGCTGTTCCAGTGGTCGCGCAAGGCCGACGGACATGAACAGACCACATGGTCTGATGCTACTACGGGGGCATTGGCGAATGGTATTACTTCGATTAATGAACGTGTCCCCGATCGGGCGAATGCCGGCCATAATAAATTTATTCCGACGAATGCAGAACCCAATGACTGGGCTTCACAGTCATCGACGCAGGAAACGGGCCTTTGGGGCGGAAAATACACCGACTATGAATGGCACGCGCCTTTGGCCGATGAAACGAACATCAACAATCCCTGTCCGGAGGGTTATCGGGTACCGACTGTCAACGAATTCTTGTCCATGGCCGGAGCGATCCTGAATACGACGTTGAGCTATAATAAAAAATATTCGATCAGTGATCCGAATACCGTATTCGCAGAATCCGATTTGCACTTGCCTTCATCCGGCGATATGCTTTACTCGTCATCGTCAGCAAATACGGAAAACGGAAATTCGCGAGGTGTTTATTGGACGAATTCCTCCGCTGCGAAAAAAGGCGATAACTACAATAATGCGAACCGTTTGCTTTTCATGAGCGGACAGGTGATCGTGAATCCTTACCAGCGTACCAACGCGTACAGTATCCGTTGTATCCGCGATACGCCCCTTGAAACGACCTCTCTGGAGGATTGACCTTAAAATAGAAAACGTAACTTCAAAAAACGGGCGAGGAGTATTTCCTCGCCCGTTTCGTTGTGGATGCGTGCCCGTTATTTGGTCACGCGGAAGCTGTTGAGCCAGAACTGCTGGGTCACGCCGTCGACCTTCACGCAGGCCAGACGAATCTGTGTGGTCTCATCGGCGCCGTAGACCGTCAGCGTCTTGATCTCCCAGCCGTCGAAATCCTGTCCCGATGCCGTATTGGGGTTGGGCATGAACCCGTCGAGTTCG
>ERZ827528.1785-NODE-1785-length-21370-cov-3.135820_pt1 | contig 21370 bp, 19 predicted proteins | sample MGYA00519768_ERZ827528 | MGnify/ENA primary metagenome ERZ827528 (study PRJEB31778, sample SAMEA3449343) | human gut metagenome | biome: human gut; feature: human-associated habitat; material: faeces | place: United Kingdom | collected 2010/2012 ...
AAAGGCTGTTACTCTTAAACTTTACAGCTTTGCCTGCCTTACTAAAACAGTCCGGAATAACGGCCATTAAGCAGGGACAGAAACCTGAAAATCTGAACGCTGACGCCCGGCAATAAAGCGCATGGCAAAATAATGCTCATATGCAAGAGAAAACGCCGCCCGGATGTATTCCGGCATTGTGCGGCAGAGGCACAGCGCTTAAGCCCAAGGGCGGCTATTACCCCCCTACAGCTTCTCCCAGAATTAGCGCAAAACAGCCTGTTCGCTCCTCAAAATTCCAACTTCCGGGCATAAAAAAACTATAATCGCTATAATTAACAATAAAAGAAAAAGGCTGTTACTCTTAAACTTTACAGCTTTGCCTGCCTTACTAAAACAGTCCGGGATAACGGCCATTAAGCAGGGACAAACGCTGCCGCCCGGCAATAAAACGCATGGCAAACATAATGCTCATATGCAAGAGAAAATGCCGCCATGATATATTCCGGCATTGTGCAGCAGAGGCACAGCGCTTAAACTCAGGGGCTGACATTGGCCGTACTGTATTAAAAGCTGCGGATAAGCCGCAAACCGTAGGTAAACCTGCCAAAAGCGCCCAGCCTGCATTAAAAAATACAAAGAAGCCGCGGAACTTCTCCCGCGGCTTCCTGCTAGCCGGTATAATGTCTTTGGCCTAATAGCCAAAAAGCATTCATATGATATGCACTAATTAAGCCCTATTCTTTTTGCGGAAAGCAAAAGCAGCTACGCCGCCAGCTGCCAAAGCAGCGGCAAGATAAATCAGAACAGAGAAGTCGCCGCCGTCGTCCGTATCATCGGTGGACTGAGTGCCGGTAGCAGCAGCCGTGGTCTCGGCAGCAGCCGTCGTTGCGGCAGCTTCGGTCGTAGCGGCTTCAGTGGTGGCAGCAGTCTCAGTCGCACCCTCGGTTGCAGTAGCCGTAGGAGTGGCCGTAGGCGTAGCGGTCGGAGTAGTGGGCTCCTCGCCGGGAAGCTCATAGGTGAGCACAAAAGGCTGATAGTTCCAGTACCATTCTGGACCGTTGCTATCACATACAACTATCCAATACTGATGCCCTTCTTCAAAGGGATAGGTGGGAAGCTGTTCAGCGCTGCCGTTCGCCTTCGTGCCAACCGCAACAAGATAGGAAGCCGCGCCAGATGCAGTCTGTCCTGCATTGTCTAAGCCAACGCTGGCATCGCTATAAGGATGTTTATCTTGCTCATCGCCACCTTCCGGAGTAGTCATATTGCTAGCAGCTGTAAACAGCGGATCCTCATCATAAATAGCTATATTAGCCTGAGCACTGTTCCAGCCATCCTTTGAAGCATTTACTTTTTCTCTGTCATAGGTTATAAGAACACTGCCGTCCTCCTGAACCACAGCATTTATACCCCAGTCAGCGTTGGTGCTCGGATAATTGCCGGTGCCCTCAACAACTTCATCATCCGCTGCCGGAGCTTCATATGTAAGAACACAAGGTACATAGTTCCAAGCCCATTCTGCAATATTATTAGCATTGTTCACACAAACATAGATATAGTAGGTCGTACCATCCACAAAAGGATATGATGCCGTATCCTTACTAAATTCCCCGACTTTAACATTATAAAGGCCATTCTCTACCTGACCTTTATCACCAATACCCGCTACAGAATCAGTAAAGGGATATTTGCCCTGTGGCTTGTCAGGAGCATCTTCAAAATCAGCCATATAACTATCACTAGTAAAATTAGGATTCGTATCATATATGGCAATTTGTGCATCAACAATATTCCATCCCGCCTGATCAGCATGTACTTTTTCAACATCATAACCGATATTGACGCTGCCATCCGCTTGAATTTCAGCAGTTATGCCCCAATCGGCATTCGAATTTACATATGCAACTGACGCCACAGCGCCTATTGCCAAGAAAAGACTCAGCGTCAAAACTATAGCAACAAATTTTTTCATTCCAAAATCCTCCTAATCTGATATTACAGATTATTTCTTCTTACGGATTACCAGAGCGCCGCAGCCAGCCAGAGCAGCAGCAGCATAAGCTATAGCGGAGAAGTCGCCTCCGTTATCAGGATCGTCTGTGCCAGGCTGTGCAGCATCACCATAGGTGAACTCAGTAGGAACGGTATTCCATATCCAGTTAGCTCCATCGCAAGCCATCAGCCAGATGTAATAGGTTTTGCCTTCTTCAAAAGGATAGGAATCAGCACCTACAGCACCTTTATTAATAGTACGCGCCGAAACATAAGCATTGTTATTCCCGCGTTCTAATTTAACATCATATGGCATATCTTTATTAACCTTATCCGTCATATCCTTGCCGGTAATATCAATCTCATGATCATAAATTGCCATCTCAGTCCAGGCTACTGATGCCATATCCGAAGGATCAACAGTATAGGTAACGTCAATGCCGCCTTCAGCATTAATAGTTACATTAACCTTCCAGTCCTTTGTAGTCTGCGGATACGGAGCCGCTAACGACACCGCGCCCATAGCCAGTACGAGCGCCAAAGCTAAGAAAAGAGTTACAAACTTTTTCATTGTGAAAACCTCCTAAATTATTTTTCCGGCTATTCTATTATAATTATAAGTCCGTATATCCAAAATAGCAACAAACGATACTAATAATTTATAGTACTATTCTCACATTGGACATGTTTTTTTGCACATTTTTTAAAATAAACGACATGAAAAATTTATAGTTTTAATAAAAAAGCAAAACCGCGCTAACGGTCTGCGCGGCATTATATTTCCTTGAGTTTATACAGTTCGTCCCGGTCGGGAGGCGCCATCTCCTCCACGCTGCCGTCAACCTCGGCCTGCATTTTCCCGCCGGCATTAAATTCCCCTATAACGGCTGAGGGTATTCCCTCCTTAGCCAGCGCCTTAATGATTTTTTTCTCGTCCCTGGCGGCTATAAGCATTGAACCGGAGGATATCAGCCGGTACGGATTAATATCAAAAAAGGAGCATATGCGCTCTGTAAGCTGGTCCAGGGGTATATCCTTCAGCCTTACGCACACTCCCAGACCGGCCGCCTGGGCCATTTCGTAGGCCGCGCCCAATACTCCGCCTTCGGTTGCGTCATGCATGGCGCTTGCCCCGGCCGAGGCAGCCAGGCAGCCCTCGGGAATAACGCTCAGCGCCCGTTCCATATCCTTCAGGGTGTGCTCGTCCTTCTCGGTTAATATGCCGGAGAGCCTGTCCGCATAGTCGCGCGCTATTATTAACGTGCCTTCAATGCCGGCAGTTTTGGTAATTATAAGCTTGTCCCCGGCAGAGGCGCCGCCTGTCGGAATCATCCTGCCTATAGGGCTCCCTACTACCGTGGTGGAAATAACAATCCAGTTTACCGCATCGGTAACTTCAGTATGCCCCCCTATTATATCCACGCCCAGTTCTCCGGCAGCTTCGCAGATATCGTCAGCAACCTCCAGAATTTCGCTTTTCTCAATGCTGGGCGGCAGCAGCAAAGTCACCATAAGGCCAATGGGCCGCGCTCCGGCCGAAGCGATATCATTGCACGCCACATGCACCGCTATCCTCCCTGCGCCCTTGTCCGCCGCAGTAATGGGGTCGGAAGAGAGCACGCATAACTTGCCGCCAAGATCCAATGCGGCGCAGTCCTCCCCTATATGCGGCCTTACCACCACCTCCGGCCTGGTGTGCCTTATGCGGCTCAATATAAGCCCGTCCAGTTCGTCATTTGTCAATTTGCCCAGCTTATGCATTTTCTTCTCCTTCAAGCAGCTTTAAAAACTCCTCTTCATCTATTACTCTGATATTAAGCGCACGCGCCTTTTCCAATTTGCTTCCGGCGTTCTCTCCCGCTATAACCGCAAAGGTGTTTTTGCTTACCGAGCCTGACGCCTTTCCTCCCAAAGCTTCTATGCGCTCCGCGGCCAGCCTGCGTTCCATGCTCCCAAGAGTGCCGGTAAGCACAAAGGTCCTGCCCGAAAAAAAGCCTTTGCTCTTTTTCCCGGCGCTGTCCCATACGGGGGAAACTCCCGCCTCAAACAGCCTGTTCACCATCTGGGAATTAACCTCGTCCCCGAAAAACTCAATAACGCTGTTTGCCACTATCTCCCCTATTTCATCTATTCTGGTAAGTTCCTCCAGGCCCGCTCCGGCCAGCTTTTGGACGCTTTGAAAATGCTCCGCCAAATCCCGCGCCGTCCGTTTGCCGATATTGGATATGCCCAGAGCATATATAAAAGAATCTAAACGGCACGCCTTGCTCTTTTCTACCTCGCTTAAAAAACGCTCAGCCTTTTTTTCCTTCCAATTATCCAGTGAAAGCAGCTGGTCATTTGTTATATAATAGAGGTCTGCCGCCTCCCGCACTCCCAATTCATCATAAAACTGCCCCGCGGATTTTTCGCTGAAAGCCTCTATATCCATAGCGTCGCGGGAAGCAAAATGAGTCAGCCTGCCCACAGCCTGGGGCCTGCATTCTTTTTTGTTGGGGCAAAAAAGCAGCATGCCCTTTTCAATTAACCGAGTTCCGCACGCCGGACATACCTCAGGCGTTTTAATCTCTTCGCCGCCGTCCTCGTCCTGCACTCCCATAATTTCCGGAATAACGTCGTTAGAGCGGCGCACCCAGACCTTGCTGCCCAATTTAACCTTTTTGCGCTGTATATCCCACTTGTTGTTCAGCGTCGCCCGTTTAACGGTAGCACCCCCAATCTCAACCGGCTCAAGATGCGCAAGAGGAGTAATTTTTCCCGTCCGGCCCACCTCCCAGCTTACGCTCCTAAGAGTAGTAAGAACCTCTTGGGCGAAAAATTTGTAGGCGATAGCCCAGCGCGGGAACTTATCAGTATATCCCAAAAGCTTCCTGGTCCTGAAATCAGCCAGCTTTATTACCACGCCGTCAATCTGAAAATCCAGGCTTTCCCGGATGCTTTCTATTTCCTTAAGCTCTTTGACAACCTCATCTATATTGTCAAAGACTTTAAAATACGGATTGACCGGCAGCCTCTGCTCCTTTAGGAACTCCATCATCTCCAGACTGCTGGCAAAGCTTCTGCCCTCAATATAACCGATATTATAGGTAAAGCAGTCCAGGTGCCTGGAGGCCGTAACCTTCGGGTCCAAATTGCGCAAAGCGCCCGCAGCGCCGTTGCGGGGGTTTTTTAAAGGCTCCGCCGCCGCTGCGTTGTATTTTTCAAATTCGCTTATGCGCATTATGCCTTCCCCCTGCACCTCCATCTTTCCCTTAAAGGGAATATAGACGGGTATGCTGCGTATTGTCTTAACCTGGGGAAGTATTATTTCTCCAATCTCGCCGTTGCCCCTCGTGGCGGCCAGCACTAATTCGCCGCTGTCATAAGTGAGATTTATGGTGAGGCCGTCATATTTATATTCAACCGTATACTGCGGCGCGCTTACAGGCTGTGCGGCAGTTTGATTATATTCCTCTATGGCTTTTAGCACCCTGGCCTGCCAGGCATATAATTCCTCTATGCTCTGAGCCTTGTTCATGCTGTAAAGACGCGCCAGATGCCTGGTCTGCTCAAAAGCGCTGACAGGCTCCCCGCCCACCAGGCGGGTAGGCGAATCCTCCAGCACCCGGCCCTGGCTCTGCTCCAGCAGTACCAGCTCGCGGTAAAGCGCGTCCCATTCGTCGTCACTGGCTATGGGGTCGTCCAGCACATAATAATGATAGTTGAGCTGGTTGATTCTATCCACCAGCTCCCGCATCCTGTCGGGCATAAATACACCTCGCCGATAATTATAGTATGGTCAGGGGAGCATGCTTCGCTGAAAGCTCTTTAATCCCCTTGCCCGGAAAGACTATTTTCAGAATTACATTCCTGCCGTCATCCCTGACGTCTATTATTATACCCTGCCCAAAGCTTTTATGCGCCACCTTCATGCCCGTTTTATAGAGCTGCTCCCTATTCCCTTCAGGCTGCTGCGCGCCGCCGCCCACGCCCAGCGCGCCCATATTATAGCTGGGGCGCACGCTCTCCTGCCTGCGGCGGTTAAAAGCCCCCGCGCCCAGGGAAGGCCTGCCCTGCCTTAAAATAAGCTCGTCAGGTATCTCTCTTATAAACCGCGAAGGTATAGCCTCCGCCTTTTCACGGTAATTAAAGCGGTTTTCCGCACCCGTGATATAAAGCTTGCGCATAGCCCTTGTAATGCCCACATAACAAAGCCTGCGCTCCTCCTCCATTTCAGAAGGCTCATAAATCGCACGGCTCAAAGGAAAAATTCCGTCCTCCATGGCCGCAAGAAAAACCGTATCAAATTCCAGGCCCTTTGCGCTGTGCAGGGTCATTAAATTAACCGCGCCCCTGCCGGTGGAAGAATCCTGTTCCTCCAATTCGGTAACTAAAGAAACATGCTCCATATAATCTTCAAGGGTGCTTCCCGGATTCTGAGCGGAAAACTGCCGCGCCGCGCTTATCATTTCATGCAGGTTATCAATTCTCGCCTGCGCTTCTTCGCTCTTGTCCTTTTCATACTGGGCAACCAGCCCGGTAAGGGTAAACATATATTCTATGTAATCCCCTAAGGGAAGCAGGGCACTCTGTACGATTAATTCCTGCATTAAATCCACAAACTGTGTAAATTTACGGCGCAGCTTAGGCTCCAGGCCGTATTGCTCGGCCTCCAGCATCACTCCGAAAATGCTGTCCTCATTTTCCCTGGCTATGCTCTCTATTTCCTCCATGGTAACTGTGCCTATGCCCCGCCGCGGTACATTTACAATGCGCTTAAGCGCGACCTCGTCATTAGGATTAAGCACCAATTTCATATACGCTAAAGCGTCTTTAATTTCCTTGCGGTCGTAAAAGCGCTGGCCGCCGTAAATCCTGTAAGGAATTCCCCTTCCCGCAAGCGCTTCTTCAAAGTTTCGGCTCACAGAATTTATACGGTACAGAATAGCGTAATCCGAATATTTCGCGCCTTTTTTGACCTGCTCGGATATAATGCCCGAAACATAGCCCGCCTCGGCTTTCTCATCGTTCAGCCGGGCAAGAGTTATCTTTTCGCCGTCCTCCTTATCAGACCAGAGAGTTTTTTCCTTGCGGTCGGCGTTATTTCTTATAACCGCATTGGCTGCTTTAAGAATATTGTTAGTGGAACGGTAATTCTGCTCCAGCTTTATAACCTTAGCGTCCTTATAATCCTTTTCAAAATTGCGTATATTGCTTATATCAGCGCCCCGCCATCCGTAAATGCTCTGGTCGTCGTCTCCCACAACGCATACGTTATGATAATACCCTCCCAGCATTTTAACAAGGATATACTGCGCGTAGTTGGTGTCCTGGTATTCGTCCACCATTATATATTTAAAGCGGCGCTGATATTTTTCCAGCACGCCCGGACATTTTTCAAAAAGCTCTATGGTGCGCAGAAGCAAATCGTCAAAATCCAAAGCGTTATTCTTCTTAAGCCTGCGTTCATATTCCAGGTATATATCGGGCAGCAAATCTGCAAATTCGCCGTAGCCCTTATTTTTGCGCTCCATTATATATTCGTAGGGGGTCATTTTGTTTTTAGCCGAACTGATAGCTCCCTTAAACGCCTTGGGCTTAAAATCCTCTATATTTTTCTCCTTAAGGATTTCGGTTATCACCCTTAGGGAGTCGTCCTCATCATATATGCTGAAATTTTTGTCATAGCCTATGTTGTGTATATCAGTTTTCAATATCCGCACGCACATGGAATGAAAGGTAGAGACCCACACGCCTTCCCCCTCGTACCCGCACATGTCGTTTATGCGCTCCTTCATTTCACCCGCGGCCTTATTGGTAAAAGTGATGGCCAGTATGTTCCAGGGCGGAACAGCTAAATCCTTTATAAGATGCACTACCCTGTGCGTCAAAACCCTGGTTTTGCCTGAGCCTGCCCCGGCCAGCACTAACACGCCCCCCTCGGTGGCGGCTACCGCCTCTCTTTGAGCAGGATTAAGCTTTGCATTATCTATAAACGAATATTCTTTTGCTTTCTCCATTGATTAATTATCCTCTTCAGACAGTTTCTTGAGTATAGCCGCATATCCGTCCGTCCCGTAATTCAGGCAGCGGTTCACCCGGCTGATTGTAGCCGTACTGGCGCCCGTAAGCCGCACTATATCGGTATAAGTTTCGCCCTTATCCAATAAAAGCGCCACCTGAAGCCTTTGAGCCATGGATTTCAGCTCGTTAACCGTGCATAAATCCTCAAAAAACGCATAGCATTCTTCCAGGTTCTCCAAGCTGAGCACGGCTTTAAACAGCGCGTCCATCTCCGCGCCCCTTAATTTATCAGGCATTTAAAAACACACCCTTTCTGCTGTTATTTTATCACATCTCGCCTTAAAAGGGAAACGCTTTAATGATTTGTCGCAAAAATGGCCCCCGGCACGCCCCATGCTAAAAACGCGGCTGTGTACGGATTATATTAACATATGAGCATATATAAATATAGTGCGGCTCCTTTAACCGCAGCCGGCCGTCCACCCAATTTAAGCGCAAAGCTACGGATAAATAAGCATTGGATCAAATTTAATATAGTCGCCTGCCGTAAGTATATATTTTACCCCGTTTAATTCAAAAGGCTCCCAGCCGCCCCTCATGGAATGGATATGCCCGAATATGACCCGGCTCACATTGTATTTTTCAAACAGCGCGCTCATGGCCGTGGGCTTTTTATCAGGATATACCGGCGGATAATGAGTCATGGCAATCAGGCAGCTGTTTTCACCCATCAGCTTTTTTCCCGCAGCCAGGCTCATTTCCATGCGGATAAGCTCGCGGTCGTATATCTTGCGGTCCTCGGCCGTAAAACCGTCCGCATTGGGATTCAGCCACCCCCTGCTCCCGCATATTACAGTCTCCCCCAGCTTCAGCGCATCGTTCTGCAAAAAAAGCATCCCTGCCGGCGCCGCTTCGCGCACACGGCTTATAGAGCCCCACCAGTAATCGTGATTGCCCCGTATAAGTATCTTTTTCCCCGGCAGTTCGCCTATGGCGCTTAAATCAGCCAAAGCGTCCTGAAGGGTCATGGCCCAGGATATGTCCCCGGCTATCAGCACTGCATCCTCGCTGCTAACCTTTGCCCGCCAGAAAGCGGACAGTTTTTCCCAATGCCCTTCCCAATCAGGCCCAAACATATCCATGGGCTTAGGAGAAGCAAAGGAAAGATGAGTATCGGCCAGGGCGTAAATTTTCATTATTCAGTACTCCTTTAAAAGCGTTCATATTCGGGCCGGTTTATTACTATAATTAAATAAAAGGCCTGCCCCTAAACCAAAACAGCCGGATGCTGTTTACCGCGGCGCGCCGGCCGCGCTCCCTTTAAACAGCCGGGAAAGGAAGGAAAATTATGTACGAACACATACTGCGGGAGGGAAAATATCTTTACAGATTATATCTGGACAGCAGCGACAATCTATTAAAGCTTTCCCAGGCGGAACAGGGAAAAATAACTTCCGCCTGCAATCTCAGCGAGCAGCCCGTGAGCTGTTTCAGCGCAGATATAGATTCAAACGGGCTGCATGTGCTTGCCTATACCTCCCGCAAATTGCTGGTATATATAAATTATCTGCCTGACGGCCGTCTAAACAGCGCCAACCTCGCAAGAATTAATTCAGCCGAGCAGGATATTTTATATCCCCTTATTTGCGCTGATAAAAACGGACTGAAAATATATTACGTCGTCAGCGAGCCGGGCGCATATTCCCTGGTGGAATACGCAAAGGACGCTTCCAGCTGGAAAGGGCGCAGATTATTTAATTCACCCAGCCCCCTGGTTGTCCTAACTCAGGAAAAGCGCACAGGCAAAGTATATTTCGCAGAAGAAGGCGAGCCCGCCGTTTTGTATGAATACGTCCCGTCAGTTAAAAGGCTGTTAAGCGCCCCCGGCTTTAATTCGCTCCAGCTTATTAACGGAACTCCCCTTTATGAATCGGACGGCAAAATATATTTAAACGGGGAATACCTTTTTGACGGAGAATGCCCCTGCCTTTATTATAACGGCGGCGAAAGCTATACCCTTTACTGCCTGATAGACGGGCAGCCCTGCCGCTCTGATTATAACGGAAGCTTTTCAACCCCCGCGCCCAAAAGCTCCATAAGCCAATGGCGGATATATAAATACACCGACACGGCTCAAAGCGGCTTTCTGCTCTCCACTCCTTTTCCCAGGATAAGCCTGCCCCTGGCCGAATCCCCCCAGCAGAACCAGGGACAAAGCACCGAGCTTTTGGGCCGGCTCCGGCAGCTGGAAGAGGAAGTATATCTGCTCAAGCGAACAATGTTTAATCTGGAGGCCGAAATTCGGGCGTTAAAAAATACCCAGAAACGCTGAACGGGTAAGCCAATCAGGATACGCTCACCGCAGGCTGATTCACGCCGCCAGCACCATTGTCCATAAATAGGCCATTCCGCATTCTCTTACTGAACGGACATAAGATTCAGCTTTGCCTGCGGTCACAGATTTTACATGAGAGCGGCTCGCCAACGGATAAAAGGCGCACAATTAAAGACATAACTGCGCACACTGAGATCCCGCGGCAGTACAAGCACAGCGCAAACACAGCCGCGTTTCCCGCAAAACTCATGCAGCCTGATTGAGTCGCCCTAAGTAAATATATATTTAAATCAGGCGCAAAAGAGTTATCTTAAATCAAAAAACTGCGCCCAAAATAAAAGAGCTGTGCACAAAGCAAAAGCAAACTGCCTGAAGCCGCTAATCTTAGAAGCATATAATCTGCTCAGAATGACAAAAAGCTTCAGGCCGGCCACCGTTAATAATCAGCCCTGAGCCTGCGCTGTCAATAATTGGAGTCAACAGCGGCGCCCTCGGCTATTTTTACAGCTGTGCCCGTACCAATCCGCTCGGCGCCCGCCTCTATAAATTTTGCACATTCTGCCAGCGAGCGTATGCCTCCGGCCGCCTTAACCTTAAGGGAATCTCCCACGGTTTCCTTCATAAGGCGGACGTCCTCAAGCGTAGCTCCGCCGCCCGCAAGGCCGGTGCTGGTCTTTACAAAGGACGCCCCCGCGCGCTTGGCGGCCAGGCAGACCTGTTTTTTCTGCTCGTCGGTCAGATAGCATGTTTCAAGTATAACCTTGACCACCCGCCCCTGAGCCGCCTCTACCACTCCGCGGATATCCTCTTCCACCAATTTATAGTCGCCGTCAATAGCTGCGCCTATATTTATTACCATATCCAATTCATCCGCGCCTCTTCTTACGGCATCGGCCGCTTCGTAAGCCTTGGTTTCGGGAGTATTCGCTCCCATGGGGAACCCGACAACCGTCGCCACGGGCAGTTTCCCCTTAAGGGTTCTTTTGCACAATTCAACATGACACGGATGAACGCAGACCGCCGCAAAACGGTATTTTTCAGCATCCCCGCACAGCTTTAATATATCTTCTTTGCTGGCGTTAGCCTTAAGCAGAGTGCTGTCCAGCATGGAAAGTATCTTTTGTTTATCCATTATAAAAAGCCTCTTTTCTCATTCGATTATTTCATATACAAGGGGAGGCGCAGGACGCTTTTCCCCAATAATAAGCGCAGAGTCAAGATAATTCATGCACCGGCCCAGATCTTTTTTCTGAGTGTACAGAAGCGCAATAGGCTCTCCCTCTTCCACCCTTTCGCCCAAAGTCTTTTTCAATAAAATGCCCGCACCGTAATCAATGCTCCCGCCTTTTTTCTCTCTGCCCGCGCCCAGGCTCAGAGCCGCCATGCCCAGCGCCTGCGCGTCCACCTGGTTTATATATCCGCTCCTAGACGACTTATATTCATATTGTTCAGAAAGGGGAAGCAGTGCAAAATCATTCAGCACGCGGACATCGCCCCCTTGAGCGGAAACCATCCGCTCAAAACGCTTAAACGCCTCCCCTGAACTAAGGCTCTTAACAAGCTTTTCGCCCGCTTCTTCTTCATTTTCCGCAAGCCCCGCCATTATCAGCAGGCGCGAGCCCAACAGCATGGCCACCTCCAGCAGCGGGCCTTCTTCCTCTCCTTTTAATATGCGCACAGCCTCCATAATCTCCAGGCTGTTGCCCACGGCGCGTCCCAGGGGCCTGTTCATATCAGTTATGGCCGCCTGTACATTTTTCCCGGCGCGCCGGCCAATCTCCACCATAAGCCGCGCAAGCTCCTTAGCCTTAGGGACATCCTTCATAAACGCGCCGCTGCCGCATTTTACGTCCAGCATTATGCAGTCCGCCCCCGCGGCCAGCTTTTTGCTCATTATGCTGGAGGCGATAAGGGGTATGCTTTCAACCGTGGCCGTAACGTCCCGCAGGGCATATAAAATTTTGTCTGCCGGAGCCATATTTTCAGACTGCCCGGTTACGCACAGCCCGTTCTCGCGCAGAAGCTCCTTAAAATGTTCCTCCTCTGTATCCAGGTGCATATTTGGGATGCTCTCCAGTTTATCCACCGTTCCGCCGGTATGGCCCAGCCCGCGGCCCGACATTTTGGCAACGACAGCGCCGCAGGCAGCCAGCATAGGCGCTAGGATCAAAGTAACGCCGTCCGACACCCCGCCCGAAGAATGCTTGTCCACCTTTACGCCCTTAACGTCCGAAAGGTCGCACACCTTCCCCGAATATGCCATAGCACGGGTCAAATAAAAGGTTTCGGATTGTTCCATACCCCTGATAAATATTGCCATAAGCATGGCGGAAATCTGGTAATCCGCCCATTCGCCCGAAACACAGCCCGAAATAAATTCATCTATTTCGCCGTCCGTCAAAGCAAGCCCGTCCCGCTTTTTGCGTATCAGTTCTCTAATCAAGCTTCTGCCTCCTCAAACCGGAAAACTACCTTGTCATCATATATCTTCATCTCTGTTTCATTCAGCACGCTGTTTAAATATATATCCGCATGGGATGCGGCTATGCCCAAATCTATGAGCTGCATTTTTCTGGCAAAAAGCCCCTTGGAATCCAGGCGAATCTCTAAAAAGTCCCGGCCCGCCTCAAATTTCCAGGGCTGCCTGTTTAATGAAGAAGGCGCCAGGCGCGCGCATTCCATAGCCTGAACTGCAAAATCAGGCAATTCACTTAAGGGCGCACTGCACAGCTGCTCTAATTTGAGCCGCCTGCGTTCAGGGGCTGGTCTGTCCGAATAGCCTATTGCGCATACGGCCAGCAGCTCCTCAGAATGCGTCAGGGAAATATGCCGCTTAACCTCCGCAGGGTTATATGATCCCCCAATCCAACAGGTCTTAAGGCCGCAGTCCGTGCATTCTAGGATAAATCGCTCTCCCGCCATGCCGGCAAGCTGCCGCCTTATCTCACAGTCCTTCCGCGCTATAATGGCCGCCAGCCCGCGCGCCCCGTTTATTTTGGAAATCAGCCGCCCCAACCCCGAAAAAGCTTTGCCGCTGTCCAGGGGGATATATTCCAGGCGCACCTCCTCAAACATGGCGCTTAAAAGCGCGCAGCATTCCATTATTACACATTCGTCTCCCGAAGAGATGGGTATATTATTAAAATTGCGCTCCGAATACCTCCTGGGAATGGCCTCAAGCCATCTACTTCGATATTCTCCGTCCATCCGCTTAATTACTCTCCTATAATTTTTATTAAAACGCGCTTCTGGCGTTTCCCGTCAAACTCACCGTAAAAAATCTGCTCCCATGTGCCAAAATCCAGTTTGCCGTTTGTAATGGCGCAGACCACTTCCCGGCCCATGACCGTGCGCTTGAGATGCGCGTCCGCGTTATCCTCATAGCCGTTGTGGCGGTACTGCTCATAAGGCTTTTCAGGCGCAAGCCGTTCCAGCCACTGCTCCATATCCCAATGCAGGCCGCTCTCATCGTCGTTTATAAATACGCTGGCGGTAATATTCATAGCGTTTACCAGAACCAGCCCTTCCGTCACGCCGCTGGCCATCACGGCCTCCTCCACCTGCGGCGTAATATTGATAAAGCCGCGGCGCACAGGCAGGTTAAAATACAATTCCTTGCGATAGCTCTTCATAATATATTTATTTCCTTTCCTTAGCATTAATGCCCAATGGATAATGGGGTGAGAAAATGCTGAACTGCGCCAATGCGCCGCCTGCGCTCCAGTCACGCCGCGGCGCATGCCCTTTCTGCGCTTTGCAGGGACGCGGATCAACATATTCCCGGCTCTTAAGCTCTGCCCTTCAGCAATTTGTCTGTTCTCAAGGCAAACGGGGAAGGCAGAACTCTGCGCCCGCTTAAGCTGATACAAAAAACAGGCAAATTTACAGAAAGAATGCGTCCTATCCCTTGTACAATAATGCTGATTTACACAATTTAAGACGTTCCGGCATTGTATTCCGGCTTCTATAGTCCGCCGTAAACAATATTGCCGTCTATAATTGTCATGCTCACTTTTGTGCGCACATCCAGCGGGTGCCCGTCAAAAACAACTATATCCGCATCCAGGCCCGGTTTAAGACTGCCTATCCTATCTGCCAGACCGGTTATCCTCGCGGCGTTTACCGTCATGGCGCGCATGGCCGCTTCCTCAGAAAGGCCGTTCCTCACTAAAAAAGCTGCCGACGCGCTCAAAAGCTGCACCGGGGTTTCGGGATGGTCAGTGCTCAGCGCAAACTCCACGCCCTCTCTTTCAAATACAGCCGCGCCGCCGTAATTAAGATTCTTCATTTCAATCTTAGGCCGGCCTATAAGTATGGGGCCAAGTATGCACTGCGCGTTATGCCTTTTAATTATATCCAGCATCATATACCCTTCAGTGCAATGGTCCAAGGTATAGGAAATATTAAATTCCTCCGCAATGCGTATAGCCGTCTGGATATCGTCCGCCCTGTGGCAGTGTATTTTTAACCGGAGCCTTCCCTCCAGCACGTCCAGCAGGCGCTCTTTTGACATGTCCAGTTCAAATTCCTCCTGGCTCTGAGCGGCGCGCCTCTTTTTCTCGCCGTAGGCCCCGGCTTTATAAAAAGCCTCTCTTAAAAGAGCAGCTGTAGCCATGCGGGTCATGGGGGAAGCCTTTCTTTCATTATAACAGCGCTTGGGATTTTCCCCCAGAGCCGCCTTAAGCGCGGCAGGCTCCTTTATAAGCATATCTTCTATTGTGCTGCCGAAGGTTTTCAGCGCACAGAAGCTCCCGCCTATTACGTTGGCGCTTCCCGGCCCGGTCAGTACGGCCGTGACCCCCGCCTCCCGCGCTTCGGCAAAGGATTCATCCCTTGGGTTAATCCCGTCCAGCCCGCGCAGGGCAGGCGTAATGGGATTGGTTATCTCGTTTACGTCCTCCCCCTCAAAGCCCATGCCGTTCTCGCATATGCCTATATGGCAGTGCGCGTCAATAAGGCCGGGAGTAACGTACCTGTCCTGCGCGTCCATAATCTCGCAGTCCGCGCTCTGGTACTCCTCCGCCAGCTTGCTGCCCGTCCTGATTATTTTTTTGTCGAACAATATATCCATGCTCTGGGCAAAGCTTCCGTTTTCCATAAGCATGCGCGCATTTTTAATAAGTTTCATAATCCGCCTCTTAAAATCTTATGTTCCCTTTCGCAAATAAACTGCTGCGCATTCGCATATATTTACCGCAGGCTTATCGACCGCTGCCGTTCGGCAGTCCTCATATATCCAGGCAGACCGCGCCCACGGGCCGTATCAGCAGTTCCTCGGCCGCTCCTTCTCCAAACAGCCTGTTCATCTGGCTTATATAGGCTTTCTTTTTGTCCTGGGGCACAAAAGCAAGAATAGTCCCGCCGAAGCCCCCTCCGTGTACCCGCCAGGCGCCGTCCCCCTTTAAAAGCAGCTCGCTGACCGCCAGCGCCAGAGGCAGGGACTGTTTTAATGCGCCCGGCTTATAGAGATTTTGCAGCAGCTTCCAGGAGCTGTCCCCCGAAAGAATAATTTCATTTAAAAATTCGGACGGCTTATCCTTAATCAGCGCCTGCACTCCCCTTTGAACCCGCTTATTCTCCTCGTAGAAATGGATAGCCCGTAAAATAGCCCGGTCGGGCACCTTTTGGTGCAGTTCCTCTAAAGAAGCCAAAAAAGTTTTCTCATCCAGCTCCCGCAGCCGTTTAACACCAAAATGGGCGCAGACCTGCCCCAGTTCCTCTGTTATGGCCGCATATTCGCCAGTCAGGTCGGCATGGTCCTCCCTCACGTCAGTAATTATTAAAGAATATCCCCTGCGCGCAAAATCATATTTGATATTCTCGCATTCGGGCATAAGGGGATCGTTAAAATCTATGGCGACTATACCGCCCGAAGCGCAGGCGAGCTGGTCCATAAGCCCGCAGGGCTTGCCGAAATACCTGTTTTCAGCATACTGGGATATCTGCGCCATATCCATAACGCTTATGCGGCCGTCATTGAAAAGATGGGAAAAAATTGCGCATATAAGCACTTCAACCGAAGCAGAGGAAGACAGTCCCGAACCCCTTAGCACATCGCTCATGATGCAGGCGTCAAAACCCCCTATATTCATGCCCAGCTGCTTAAAGCGCGCCGCTATGCCGCGTATTAGCGCATTGGTAGTCCCCTGCTCTGAATAAACCGGCTCCAGGCCTGAAAGCTCCAAGCAGAATTCCTGGTCAAACCCCTCCGAATTAACAGTTACTTTGCCGTCCTCACGCGGAGCAGCCGCCGCTATCGTATCCAGGTTTATTGAACCTGCAAGCACCCTCCCTCCGTTATGGTCGGTATGGTTGCCCAGTATTTCCGTCCTGCCCGGCGCCGAAAAGAATTTAAAATCATCCCGGCCAAAACGCTCGCTAAATTTCTTTGCCAGCGCCTTATATCTCCAAAGCTGCTTATCTGCTTTTTCACCGTATAAGCGCTCCATAGCCCTCTGGGCCGACCGCGAATCCATTCTCCTGTTAACGTCCATATTTCTGTCCCCTTTAATTTTTATGCCTGCCGGCAGTATTTTAAACGGCAAAACTTGACTGTACAGTCTCAGCAGGTCTGACCGCTGGTTTGAGCGCCCAATGCGCCGCCGTCCAATATTGCTCCATTTGGAGTTTAAGCAATACCAAACAAAACTGCCTTAAACAGCCTGTGAATTTCGCCTGCTCTGTTCTATTGCTTTTTCACACATATTATAGCATACAGGCGCACATTTAACAAATAGCTTATTGATTTAATGGCGGTTTAACGCTATAATAATTATATATTATTTTACCGGAGGCTGAAAATGGCTGATACTAATATCTGTAAAACACCCCAAAATTCAAAAAACATATCGGCAGAGCACACTGCGGATATTTATACCTGCATAGAAACCTGCGTACAGTATGCGCTTAAGAACGGCCTGTGCATGCCGGAGGACGAATACTACGTCCGGAACGGCCTGCTTGCCCTATTTAAGCTGGACGCGCCCCAGCCTGTTGAGCTGGCAGAAATCCCGCAAAGCATCGCCGAGACATATGAGCAAATGACCAATTATGCGGCCGAACAAGGGCTGCTCGAATTAAATACCCCTGTATACAGGGAAATATTTGATAATCAGATTGGGGACAGGCTGCTTATGCCCCCCTCCCAGGTTATCTCTCTTTTTAACGAATATTATAAAAAGCTGGGGCCCCAGGCGGCTACCGACTGGTTCTATTCCCTTTGCCGGAACAGCAATTATATACGCACCGCTGAAATCGCACGCAATATTTTATACAAGGCCCCATGCGAATACGGCGAAGCGGAAATCACAATAAACCTCACCAAGCCTGAAAAGGATCCTCAGGAAATTGCGCGCCAGGCAGCCGCCAAACAGCTGGATTACCCAAAATGCCAGCTTTGCATTGAAAATGAAGGTTATGCGGGACGCATCAATCACCCTCCCCGCAGACTGCTCAGAACAATACCTTTAACTTTAAATAATGAGGACTGGTATTTTCAATACAGCCCGTACGTTTACTTTAACGAACACTGCATAGCTTTTTCAAAAGAGCATACTCCCATGGAGATAAACCGCGCTACCTTTGAGCGGCTCTTTGATTTCCTGGAAATATTCCCCCATTATTTTATCGGCTCCAATGCCGGTCTGCCCATAGCAGGCGGCTCCATACTTTCCCATCTGCATTTCCAGGGAGGACGCTATCAGCTTCCCATGATGAAAGCGGACAAGCTCAGGGAATTTGCCTCCATTGATCCGGAGGTGTCCCTTGAGCAGCTGCATTGGCCCATGCCGGCGCTTCACCTTTCAGGAACAAACAGGAAAGCCGTTGCTGAATATGCCGAAAAAATAACTCTGGCCTGGGAAAGCTATTCCGACCCCGACCTAGGAATACTGGCCCGAACAGACTCGCCTCATAATACCATTACGCCAATAGCCCGTCTGGACGACGGAATTTACACCTTGGATCTGGTACTGCGCAACAACCGCACCAATGACCAGTTCCCCCTTGGAATATTCCACCCGCATCCCTGCCGGCACCACATCAAGCGGGAAAATATAGGCCTTATAGAAGTAATGGGTCTGTTCATCCTCCCCGGCCGGCTTAAGGAGGAGCTTGCAGAGGTAGCAAAATATATAGAAGGCAAAGAATATAATGTAGATAAAGTTGAAAAGCACCGGCAATGGGCCGACAGCTTTAAAGAAAAATATGCCGCCGGCACTCCAAACGGAGCGCAGGAGCTCATTCGCCTGGAACTGGCCAAATTATGCATGCTGCTTCTGTCAGACGCCGCCGTATATAAGGATACTCCGCAGGGGCAGGCCGGCCTGGAAAAATTTTTAACTTCCTGCGGACTAATAAAGCAATAGAAAAGAGGAAAATATGAAAGTTTTATTCAGCCTGTTTCCGGGCAAGGAAAAGCTCTTTATAATACTTACCGTCCTTGGCGCCCTGGCCTGCGCCGTATTAGGCTGCTTCTTCCTAAACCCCGACTACCGCGGCGCATACTGCGTAACTGTTGCAGTCATTATAATCCTGCTCATATTTATAGGGGTTTTCGGCATAAAGCGCATAAAGCAGGAGCGAGAGCTGGCCGATAAACGAAAGCTTTTAGGCTGGACGGCTGAAAATGAACGGCCGGTTAAAGACGCGCTTTACAACTACATGGCAAACAAGCTTTTGCTTCAGCAGACAATAATAGGCCTTGCGGCTGTTCTATTTATTATATTGTTCGCCTTTATGGCCGATTCACTGGGTATTATTTTAATTATGGGAATATATCTGGCCGTAAGCGCCATCACTTTCGTCCTTCAGCTTCAACGCAAAAAGCTGTTCCCTCCCAATGAATTTGCGCTGTGCGACCATGAGCTGATTCATTTCGGGGCCTGCGTTAATATAAACGGATTGTCGGCAGGCATATACAGCGTAATGCTGGACGAAGAAAAAAGCCTGCTGCATACCAGCCTGTTTATAGGAAATAAGACATTTGATGTCTCCACCCAGGTACCCGCCGCCTATATGGAACGCACCAAAGCTTTTATAGATGACCTCAACCGCCATTTTGAAGAGATTAAAAGAGAAGAGGAGAAAAGCCAATGAGTGAAAAGCGCCTTACCCATAAAGAACTGATAAAGCAGGCCAAAAAGCTGTCCCTGCAAAAAAATATAAGCCTGGGCAAAGCCATAAGCGGCGTATTGCTGCTTATATCGGCAGGCTTCAGCGCATATATTTATTATCTTATTACCGATAATTTTACCGACTCACTGACCACAGCCTTTGGCTTTGGCATAGCCGCCGTTGTATTTTCTCTCGTTCTGCTTATTTATTTTCTGCATAAGCAGGAGATAGCCGACCGTATATACGAAAACATAGTAGTAATTTGGAGATATAATCCGGGCTATCTCTATCGTTTCTGCAAGTATACCGCTTTTAAGGAAAAGCCGGTAAAATGCCTTCAGCTGCTGGCTATTACCGCAGGAGTGCTGCTGGTTACGCTTGCGCTCATGCTGACGCAGGTACAGTTTATAGTTATGCTCGGATTTGCCGTCAGCGCGATTCTGCTTATCTGCGCCGTCCTGGCTCATCCCTATATGCGCTATCACCTTTTAAAGCTTAAAAACCTGTTCTACGGCGCAGCAAAAGACATAATAATTTCACGCACGGGAATTTTTGCAGTAGGCCGCATACATAAATTCGGGTATAACAGCGCGGTTTTCTTACGGGCAGAAACTAAAGCTGTGGGCATGTATGACTGCGTGGTTTTTTACTACCATCAAAAGTACGGCTATCAGACTGTCACCAGAGAAGTCTATATACCCATACCTCCCACCTCAAGCAAAGAAGAAGTAACCGAACTGCTTGAGCTCTTCAATTCGCCCGATTTATATATGGAACAAAACACACAGGATGAATAATCTATGCTTCAATTCAATGCGCTCTGCGTCAATGTTAAACTAACAGGGCGCGTTGAATTTTCGGCTAATCACATTAAGAAATTTCGTCTCTCTTATGACATGCATATATCATTGTATTTAGAATGCAAGATTTTATTTTGTAAAAATCATATTGTGAAGGTGATGCAATGAAAAAGCTTTATACCTCATTCTTATTAATTATCTGTATAATCGCCCTATCTGTGCCTCTGAGCCTGGCCGAAATTGAAACGCCATGGAACAATAAAGAGATGCGAATACAATTAATTGAAAGATTTCGCAAACTCGATCAAAAACTTGTAATTTCAAATGAGAATGATGAATTCAGCTGTTTTGTTCCGTACGACAGCACTTATGGTAAATATGAATGGAAAAACGGCGCATTTGTCCATTATGACGGAGACGCCTCAGGAGATTGGTTTGCCTATAACAGCTCTCAAATAGCTGAGCTTGGTTTGGAAAGCTTTAGTAAAGCCCAGGGGTTTGGCTGCTATGTTGAAAATAACTCTGCCAGCTCTGATTTAAAACTGGGTTTTACCCTTAATCAATCTGAAGATAATTTCTTTATTATTTCCTCATCAGCGGGCGGCATGTATTACGCCACTGCCGACGGAACCAAAACAGGGCGTTTGGAAACAGATGAATCCTGGGGGCAATCCGCGGCCATAATAGAACCCGGCTTTAAGGGATATATCATTGTTCCCTTTACCAGTCTGAAAAACCAGCAGACAGGCCAGCCCTGGGACAGCAATAGAAATTATTTAACACAAATAGGATTTATATTCCTGCAATCCATAGCCAATGAAGGAACTGGTGAGAACACCCTGATAGATAACATATTTTTATACGGGAAAAATGTAACAGACAATAACGACGGATTTATAACCGGTGCTCTTGCTTACCCTGCCCCAGCGTCATCTCTTTCAGCTTCTTCAGCCGCTATTTCCGAAAGCAGCATAAATAATTTTAATATTCTTTATATGATAATGGCCGGTATAATAATAACAGGCATATGTTTTATACTGTTTTTGTTATTAAAAAAACGCGCCAGACATAAATCATAAAGGGAGCGAAGCCCAGGATTAAATATCCCTGTTCCAATGCTAAAAGCATTGGAACAGGGATATTT
>ERZ827528.1789-NODE-1789-length-21340-cov-3.272915_pt1 | contig 21340 bp, 9 predicted proteins | sample MGYA00519768_ERZ827528 | MGnify/ENA primary metagenome ERZ827528 (study PRJEB31778, sample SAMEA3449343) | human gut metagenome | biome: human gut; feature: human-associated habitat; material: faeces | place: United Kingdom | collected 2010/2012 ...
ACGAGACGGTCGAGGAGCTCACGCAGTCGCTCATGCCGCTCGTGGCCGAAAACGGCATGGACTGGATGTACGCCAACTGCTCGACCACAGCCCAGCGCGGTGCGCTGGACTGGTGGAAGAAGTTCCGCGACGCCACGAAACCCGTCTTCGAGGAGCTTTACAAAGAGGTGGCCGCCGGCAACGAGGCCCAGCGTTCGATCGACCTGAACAGCAAGCCCGACTACCGCGAGAAGCTCAACGACGAACTGCGCGAAATGCGCGAAAGCGAAATGTGGCAGACCGGCGCCGTCGTGCGCAAGCTCCGCCCCGAGAACAATTAATACAGGAGAACAACCGAAAAGGCCGACGGAATCAACCGCCGGCCTTTTCGTTGCACAAACAGTTGGCATTGCACCTAACTTTACTTATATTTGGCTTCGCCTTAGATACTCCCGCTCGGCAATGTTCAAATAAATTTGACATTGCACTCGCTTATTCGTATCTTTGTAACCCTTATGTCGTCGGAAGAATATAAACTGCTCGATACGATCGCGTCGCCGTGGGAGCTCAAAAAGCTCTCGGCGGAGGAGTTGCGCGTCTACTGCGACGAACTGCGCCATTACATTATCGACGAGTGTTCGGTCAATCCGGGTCATCTGGCTTCGAGCCTCGGGGCCGTGGAGCTGGCCGCAGCGCTGCATTACGTCTTCGAAACCCCGGAGGACAAGATCGTCTGGGACGTCGGTCACCAGACCTACGCCCACAAGATCATCACCGGTCGCCGCGAGGCTTTCCGAACCAAACGCCGGCTGGACGGCATCAGCGGATTTCCGCGCATGTCCGAGAGCGAATACGACGCTTTCGGGGGCGGTCACGCTTCGGTGTCGATCTCCGCGGCCTTCGGCATGGCCAAGGCGGCCGAACTGCGGGGCGAGAAGCGGCAGGTGGTGGCTGTCATCGGCGACGGTTCGATGACCGGCGGACTGGCCTTCGAGGGGCTCAACAACGCCGGGGCCTCGAAGCGCACGAACCTGCTGGTGATCCTCAATGACAACAACATGGCCATCGATCAGGCCACCGGGGCGCTGAAGAATTACCTGCTGAAAATCTCGACTTCGGTCCACTACAACCGCTTCAAACAGCGGCTGTGGGGCGTTCTGTCGCATACGCCGCGCCTGCTGAGGCTCTGCCAGAAGGCGGGCAACGCCGTGAAACAGGGGCTGCTGAACAAGAGCAATCTCTTCGAAAGCCTCAATTTCCGCTACTTCGGACCCGTGGACGGCCACAACCTCAAGGAGTTGGTGCGGACACTTCGTGCACTGCGCGATATAGAGGGCCCCAAGTTGCTGCACGTCATGACCGTAAAGGGCAAGGGGTATCTTCCGGCCGAACACAACCAGTCGGTCTGGCATGCCCCGGGGTGCTTCAATCCCGATACGGGCGAGCGGATCTCCGCCCCGGACGATAAGGCGCGTTATCAGGATGTGTTCGGCGAGACCTTGTTGGAACTGGCCCGCAGGGATGCCCGCGTCGTGGGCGTCACGCCCGCCATGCCTACGGGCTGTTCGATGAACATTCTGCTGCGCGAGATGCCGGAGCGCTGTTTCGACGTCGGCATCGCCGAAGGGCATGCCGTGACCTTCTCGGCGGGACTCGCCGCGGCGGGGATGGTGCCTTTCTGCAACATCTATTCGTCGTTCATGCAGCGGGCTTACGACAATGTGATCCACGACGTTGCGATACAGGGACTTCCGGTGGTGATGTGTCTCGACCGCGGCGGGCTGGTCGGCGAGGACGGCGTGACGCACCACGGAGTCTTCGACATGGCCGCTTTCGCCGCCGTGCCGGGGCTGACCATCATGGCGCCGATGAATGAACCCGAGCTGCGCAATGCGATGTACACCGCCCTGCAATCGGGCGGGCCCTTTATGATCCGCTATCCCCGCGGTCACGGCGAGGGACTGCCGTGGCGGGGCGTGCCGTTCGAGGTGCTGCCCGTGGGCCGGGGACGCCGGCTGCGCGACGGGGACGATGTGGCGCTGGTGAGTGTCGGGACCGTCGGTAATGCCGCCGCCCGGGCCGCCGAGCGTGCTGCGGCCGAGGGGGTGAGCGCGGCGCATTACGACCTGCGCTGGGTGAAGCCGCTCGACGAGGAGTTGCTGGACGAGGTGGGGCGCAGGTTCCGCCGCGTCATCACGGTCGAGGACGGCAGCCTGCGCGGAGGCGTCGGCGAAGCCGTTGCGGCCTATTTCAATGCCCGCGGTTACGGGGCGCACGTCACGAGCCTCGGTATCGGCGACGCTTGGGTCGAACACGGCACTCCGGCGCAGCTCTACACCCTCTGCGGGTATGACGAGGAGTCGATTCTCCGCGCCCTCGTGAACGGCGGGCAGGCGCCCGCCCAAGAAGCGGGTTTTAAGGCCAAGCGTTAAAGCGATGGCCGGTCGTTCTGCTTTCCATCCAGTTCCGCGCGGCCAAGTATAATTCGTTACGGGATAAATCTCCGTTTGTCGCCCCTGCTGATTTCGGCAGGGGCTTCGTTTGTGTTGTCCGGGCGAAATCGAGATAACGATTGTCCGATTCATGGCAGGGGCGGAGTGCGGAATTGCCTACCTTTATTCCGTCAAAAAACAATGAAACCTGCCAATCTGATTTTATGAAGAGATTTTACATGCTCGCGGCGGCGTTCCTGATGCTTTCGGCCACGGCCGCAAGCGGACAGCGTCCGTCGGAGTGCGGCTACGGGGCGTCGAATGCGCCCCGCAAAGTTGAAGTCACCGAACGGGACAAACAGCGTGCGGCCGAACTGACCGCCAAGATGACCCTCTCGGAGAAGATCGCCTACATTTCGGGCCTCCGGTCGTTCTACATCCGCGCCGTCGAGCGGCTCGGGATTCCCCAGATACGCATGGCCGACGGTCCGCAGGGCGTAAGGAACAACACCAAAAGTACGCTCTTTCCCTGCGGGATGATGACCGCGGCGACGTGGAACCGCGACCTTGCCCTCGACTTGGGGCATGCTCTGGCACGCGACTGCCGGGCCCGCGGCGTGAGCATCCTGCTCGGTCCCGGGGTGAACATTTATCGCAGTCCGATGTGCGGACGCAATTTCGAATATTTCGGCGAAGATCCCTACCTGACCTCCGAAACCGCCGTGGGATATATCCTCGGCTTGCAGGACGGGGGCGTGATGGCGACGATCAAGCATTTCGCCGTCAACAATCAGGAGTGGAGCCGCCACAACGCCAGTTCCGACGTCGACGAACGCACGCTGCAGGAGATTTACTTTCCGGCTTTCCGCAAGGCCGTGCAGCAGGCGGGCGTGGGGGCCGTGATGGACAGCTACAACCTGATATGGGGCGTTCATGCCAGCGAGAACCGGTGGCTCAACGTCGATGTGCTGCGCGGTCAGTGGGGTTTCGACGGCATGGTGATGTCAGACTGGACATCGACCTACTCGACGGCCGGGATGATGTACGGCGGCCTCGACCTCGAGATGCCCAAAGGGTGGTATTTCAACGAGGAGAGCATCCTGCCGCTGCTGGAGAGCGGAGTGATCCACGAAAGCCAGATCGACGAGAAGGTGTGCCACATCCTGCAGACGCTCTCGGCGTTCGGGTTTCTCGACAAGCCGGCTGCGGGTGCGGCCGTCAACGAAGACGACCCTGCATCGTCGCAGACGGCCCTCGACATCGCCCGCGAGGGTGTCGTCCTGCTGAAGAACGACGACGGCCTGCTGCCGCTCAAACGGAGCAAAGGGCGGATACTCGTGCTCGGGCCCAATGCCGAGCGCGTGCCCCACGGCGGCGGCAGCGGTGCGGTGACGCCTTTCCACACTGTGTCTGTCTACGACGGGCTGAAACTTGCGGCCGGTGAAAAGGCCGTGGAGATACTCTCCGACAAACGGCTTTACGCCGCTATCGACAGCCGGGTCTATCCCGATTCGCTGTCGGCCGTCGCCGGGACGGGCGAAACGGGTTACAGGGCCGCCTATTACCTCGGGATCGACCCCGTGGGCGAACCCCTGCACACGCGCACCGAACCGTCGGCCGCAGGCAGTTGGGGTTACGGAGCGCCCTTTGAGGACATGCCCGCCGACGGATATTCCGTCGCATGGGACGGCTTCTACAAAGCCGCGGAGGACGGTCTCGTGCGTGCCGTCATGTCGGGAGACGACGGTTACCGCCTCTTCGTGAACGGCAAGCTGCTCGACGGCCACTGGTCGCGGCACGGGCTGTCGTCGAAGACTGCATTCTTCCCCGTCGAGAAGGGCGGCGTCTACCATTTCCGGTTTGAATTCTTCGAGGCCGCCGGCGAAGCCCGCGCGCAGCTCGAACTCGGCATCCGGCAGGAGGAGCTGCTCCGCAAGGCCGCCGGAGAGGCTTCGGCGGTCGTCTATTGCGGCGGATTCAATTCCGACCTCGAGGGCGAAGGCTTCGACCGGTCGTTCGAACTGCCGAAGTCGCAGACGGCCGATCTGGAACTGCTCGCCGGGCTGAATCCCAACCTGATTATGGTGCTGCATGCCGGAGGCGCCGTCGATTTCAGCGGCTGGGGCGACCGTGCCGCCGCCATCGTCATGGCGTGGTATCCCGGGCAGGAGGGCGGCCGGGCCGTGGCCGAGGTGCTGACGGGCAAGGTGTGCCCCAGCGGGCGGCTGCCCATATCCATGGAGAAGGCTTGGGCCGACAATCCCACGTTTGACTCCTATTACGACCGCCGCAACGTGGCGCACAAGCGCGTGACCTATACGGAGGGCGTGTTCGTCGGCTACCGGGGTTACGACCGCAGCGGGAAGGCGCCCCGCTATCCGTTCGGGTACGGGCTGAGCTATACGACGTTCGCCTATTCGAACCTCACGGCCGAGCCGCTCGGGGGCAACCGCGTGAAAGTCGCTTTCGACGTGACCAACACGGGAAAAGTCGACGGCAAGGAGGTGGCGCAGGTCTATGTCACCGATTGCGAGGCGTCGGTGCTGCGTCCGAAGAAGGAGCTCAAGCACTATGCGAAACTCTCGGTTCCGAAAGGAAAGAGCGTACATGTGGAGCTGGAACTCACCGATGAGGCGTTCGGCTATTACGACGTGGCCGGCAAACGGTTCGTCGTCGAGCCCGGCGACTTTACGATCGGTGTGGGCGGCAGTTCGGACAACCTGCCGCTCGAAGCGACGGTGACGCTCCGATAGCGGCAGTCCTTGTAAATAAAAGCCCCGGCGTTTTCGACGCCGGGGCTTTGTTTATTGTGCCGAGGAGGCGTACTCCGACGGCGTGATCCCGAAGCGGGCCTTGAAGCATTTGCCGAAATAGGAGGGCGTGGTGAAGCCGACCATGTACATCACCTCGGTGACCGTGAGTTTGTCCTGCTTGAGGTAGAGGGCGGCCTTGCGCAGCCGCACCTCGCGGATGTATTCGACGACGCCCATGCCGTTCAGTTGCTTGATCCGGCGGTATATCTGTTTCGACGAATAGTGGCTCAGTTCGACGAGCCCGGCAGCTGTGAATTCGGGATCGTCGATGTGGGCGTTGATGATGTCGGTGATCTCCTGCATGAACACCTCGTCGGGATTGCGCACCTCCTCGACCTTGAGGGTCATCATCTGCTCCTGACGGATCTTTTCGAGGTACTGTTCGTGCTTGATGAGCAGCAGGATGATGCGGCTGTTGAGGTATTTCAGGCTGAAGGGCTTGGAAATGAAAGCGTCGGCGAATTCGTAGGCGTCGAGTTCGGTCGTGCGGTCGTGTCTGCCTGTCAGGATGATGATCGGCAGGAAGGTCGTCGCCAGCGAGCGGCGGATTCTGCGGCTCATCTGAAGTCCGTCCATCACGGGCATCATGATGTCGGTGATGACGAGGTCGATCTTGTTCCCGGCCAGCAGCGCGAGCCCCTCCTTGCCGTTCTCGGCGCAGACGAACGTGTAGTCGTCGCCCAGCGACGCCGTGATGAAGTCCCGGATGTCCCGGTTGTCCTCGACCAGCAGGATGATGGGTTTGCGCTCGTGGTTCCACACCTTCGAAAGGCTGTGGAGCGAGAAATCCTCGCTCTGGTTATCGTCCTGCATGATGAACGAGTCGGCCTTCATGGTCGAAAGCCGCAGCGTGAAGCGGCTGCCCTTGCCCGGGACGGAGGAGACGCTCACTGAGCCCTTGTGCATCTCGGCGATGGTCTTCACCAGATAGAGCCCGATGCCCGAGCCGTGGATGTTCTTGTCCTGATTCGAGGCGGCGCGGTAATACTGGTTGAAGACATAGGGGAGCTCCTCCTTGAGGATGCCGATGCCGGTGTCCTCGATGGTGATGTCGGCGTAGATCAGGTCGTCGGTCTCCCTGCCGACGGTGACGCTGACCAGCACGCTGCCGCCCGCAGGGGTGAATTTCAGGGCGTTCGACAGCAGGTTGTTCAGCGCCGACTCGATCTTCACGCGGTCGAGCATGAAGATGTAGCGGATGTTGTCGCAGTAGAAGCGCGTGTTGATGCCCTTGTCGGTGAACGCCGGCGAGAAATCGTCGTAGACCTTGCGCGTGAGGTCGACGATCGACGTGGCCGACGGGATGAACAGCGCGCCGTTGTCGGTTTCGTTGTCGGTGACCATCTTGTCGATCAGCAGGTGCATCTTCTCGGCGTTGCGCTGCATCGACACCAGTTCCTGACTGTGGAAATTGTTCGCCTCGGTCGAAATGAGTTTGCCGACGTGCCCCAGAATGATGCTGAGCGGGGTTTTGAACTCGTGGGCCAGATTGGCCAGAAAATCGGATTTCATCTTGACCATCTTCAGCGCCTTGTCGCGCTCTTCGTGTTCGAAGGCGAGCTGCCGGCGGGTGCGGACGGTCGTGGCCACCGCCACGAGCAGCACCGTGGCCAGCAGCGTGTAGACCAGCCACGCGATCGGACCGGCATACCACTGCGGACGGATGTCGACCCGCAGCGAGGCTGTGTTGCTCTGGATCTGCCCGTCGGACATGATCGCCCCGACCTCGAAGAGGTAGGAACCCGTCGGCAGGTTGATGAACGTGGCGTGGTTGCTGCCGTTCTCGGTGATCTGCCAGTCGTCGTTCAGCCCCTTGAGACGGTAGGCATAGCGGTGTTCCGAGAGCGAGAAATCGAAGTCGGAGAACTCCAGCGTGAACGAGTTGCGGTTGTGGGGAAGCACCAGCCGCTCGGTGACGTCGATGTTCTTCGTCAGCAGCACGTCCCGGCCGAGCGGCTCGCCGACGCCGATGCGGTGGTTGTTGATGTTCAGTCCCGTGATGCGGGTCCTGAGCGACTCCCTGCTCAGCGAGAAGTCGTTGCCCGAGATCACGTTGTAGCCGTCGGTCGTGCCGGCGTAGACCTTGTCGCCGTCGACAAGGCAACTGAGCAGCGGATTATAGCCTATTTTGTGACTGACAATTTCCCCCCCCCTCATCCGGGTGTCATAAGCCGACATGATGGCGTCGCTGATGGTCCAGACACGCTCTTCGCCGGCCGTCACGACCCAGATGGGCAGCCGCGGCCCGGGAATCTCGCGGATGGAGTCCTCGTGCCAGACGTAAAGTCCCGTGTTGGTCCCGATGAAGACCTTGTCGCCGTAGCTGTCGAGGGCCTGAGCGCGCACGCCCTTGGGCAGGGCGACGGGGCGGATCTCGCCCGTCCCGGTGTCGATCGACACCGTGCCCTCGTCGGTGGCCACGAAACAGCGGTCGTTGCTGATGGTGATTTTCGAGGTGATGTTGCTGGGGAACCCCCGGTTGTCGGTGCTGAAATGCATGTCGGCGCAGTAGCTCCGTCCGGGGGTGGCCAGCAGCCGTTTCTTGTCGACGACGAAGACGCCTCCCTCGTAGGTGCTGATCCACAGCCGGCCCCGGTTGTCCTCGCAGATGCCGTACATCCACGACGAGTTGTAGCGTCCCGTGGGTTCCGTGACCGTGAACTGGAGGAACCGCCCCGTGGCGTATTCGTACCGGTCCAGTCCGCCGTCGGAGGCGATCCACACCCCTTTGTCGTCGGCATAGAGGCTCCGGATCTTGTTGTGCGAGATCTTCCGGTCGGCGGGGCCGCCGTCGGATTTGAACCACGTCGTGGCGTCCCGTCCGACCCGGATGAGCCCGTTCTTGCCGCCCAGCCAGAGCGCGCCCTCGCGGTCCCTGCACATGGCCCTGATGGCGAGGCCCTCGTCGCTGCGGGTGATGGATTTCAGCCGGACGAAGCTGTAAAAACCGCTCTGCATGGTCATGCAGATGCCGTGGTCGGTGGCGACCCAGATGTTGCCGCGGTCGTCCTCGTGGATGCGCGAGACGACGTTGTCCGAGATCGAGGCCGCGTTGCCCGACTCGTGCATGATGTGCCGCCGCTGGCCGTCGGCACCGGAGATGTAGATGCCTTTGTCGGTTCCCATCCACAGGCTGCCGTCGCTGCAGCGCATGAAGCAGCGCACGGGAATGTCCCTGAATTCGATGGACGTTTCCAGCGTCGCGGGGTTGAACCGCACCAGTCCGTATTCGGTGCCGAGCAGCAGGGTGCCCTTGCCGTCCCCGGCCGAGGTGATGTCGCAGATGAGGTTGCTGTGCCAGCGGTCGAAGAACGGGATGTCGATCTCGCGCACGCTGCCGTCGGCCGTGCGCTGGTAGATTTTGTTGTACGACCCGAAATAGAGCGCTCCGTCGGCCTCGCAGCAGCAGGCGATGTGCCGCGCGCTGACGACCTCCTCGGCACGGCCCTTTTCGAGTCCCTCCCCGTACCCCGTGAGCAGCATCAGTCCCGAGGAGGAGCCGACCCACAGCGAGTCGTTGTGCTGGAGCAGGGCGCGGATGTGCCGCGTTCCGCAGGCATCGAGGTGTTTGAAATTGTCGTGCTCGGGGTCGTAGAGGCACAGTCCGCGGTTGGTGCCGGCGAGCACTCCGCCGTTGCCGTCCTCGACGCGCAGGAGCGTGTTGACCGTGTTGTGGCAGAGCGAAGCGGGGTTGTTGCTCTCGTGGGTGTAGGTCACCGAGCGGTGCGAATCGTAGCGCGTCAGGCCGTGCGTCGTGCCGGCCCAGATGTAACCGTTCCGGTCCGACGTGACGGCGAAGACCGGATCGAAACTGTCGTTGAACTGCTGGAAATCGGGGCTTGTGATTTGGGAACGGCCCTCCTGCGCGAAGCACGCGAAGAGGATCAGCAGTCCCCCGGCGACCGATCTCAGGGTTATCTTGCTCGCTGTCATAGATTCCGCCTTTATTTATAATAGTGTCCGGGTTTTGAGTTTAAAGTATCGTTACAACACCAAAGATAGAACAAAATTGCCAGTTCCGCACTGCCTGTCCGAATCGAAATACAAGTTGTCCGATTTGTTATAATCGCGTAAAATTAAAATACGGACCTTTGCCATACCACGACTACACTATGATTATTAACTACTTATTGACCCGATATGAACTTTACGAAAAAAATCTTCGCTCGCTTCAATGCCGTTTCCCGCGGCGGTATCGTCGTTGCCGCGCTGTCGGTATGCGTCGCCGCCGGTTGTTCGAAAGAGTCGGGCCCGGACGACTCGGGGACCCCGGGGTCGAACCAGACCGTAAAGCTGGTTCCCGACCGCACGTCGGTCATCCGCAATCCGCTCTCGGGTTGGGTGATGTATCTGGGCCGCAGTTGGGACGAGAATTTCTGGACGACGGCCGGTTACGACAACATGCAGACCTCGGACGGTTCGACCGTCAGGGTTTCGGACTATTCGACGACGGCCTACCTGCGCACGAGTTGGGCGTCGCTGGAGCCCAGCGAGGGCGAGTATGTGTGGCGCGACAAGAGTTCGCGCTATTCGCGGATGCTGCAAAGCTGTCTCGACCGCGGTCTGAAACTGGCCCTGCGCATCGTCTTCGACGGCCGCGATCAGGGGCAGAACACCCCGATGTACGTCATAAATGCGGGCGCGAAATACTATGAGGCGAGCAATATCAAGACTCCCTATATGGACGACCCCGTCTTTCAGGAGAAATACGCCAAGTTCATCGAGGAGCTGGCCAAGGATTTCAACGATCCCGACAAGGTCGATTTCATCGACGCTTTCAGCCCGGGCAAGTGGGGCGAGGCGCATGCCGTGCTCTATCAGGACAACAGGAACAAGGCGGCGGCTTTCGACTGGATGACCTCGCTCCATGCGCGCTGCTTCACGAAGGTACCTATATTTATAAACTATCACCGCATGATCGCCGACTCCAACCAGAACAGTTGGAGCGACGTGGTCCCCTCCGACACCGAAGGGCTGCTGCTGAGCGCTATCGAGAAGGGTTACAGCATCCGTCACGACGCCTTCGGCATGACCGACTATTACAAGGCGTGGGAAAAGGGTTTCGCATCGTCGTGGAATTTCAAGCGTCCGGTGCTCATGGAGGGCGGCTGGATCACCGACGGCACGCACCGCTACTGGATCGACGGCTCGGGCAACTACCGCGAAGGACATCCCGAGGATGTGCGCAAGGGTGAGTATGACCTCAGCGCCGAGGCTCGGGTCAACATGATGGACTTCCGGGTCAACAACGAGGTCAAGACTTGGTTCGGGACCGCGTTCAATCTGGTCCGGGATTTCGTGCAGAAGGGCGGCTACCGTCTCTATCCCGACATGGTGTCCGTCCCCTCCGAGGCCGGTGCCGGCGCACGCGTCAGCGTGTCGCACCGCTGGGTGAATCTGGGATGGGGCTACTGTCCGAACAACATTCCGCAGTGGAACTACAAATACAGGGTCGCCTTCGCGCTTCTCGACGGGGACGGCGCGGTAAAACAACTGTTCGTGGACAAGGATTCCGATCCTGCGGAGTGGATCAACGGTACGCCGACGTCGTACAAGTTCGAGTTCCCGCTGACGGGCGTCGCCGCCGGAACGTACACTTGGGCCGTGGGCATCGTGGACACGACCAGAGAGAACGCGATAGGCATTAATCTGGCGTTGCGGGCCGATCAGTTGACGGACGGCGGCTGGGCCAAACTGACGACGCTGACCGTGCGTTGAGGCCCCGTATCAAAACGGACAAATCCAATAATAACCATTTAACTTATCTGCAATGAAAAATTACAGAGGAGTGACTGCTTTGCTCCTTTTCGTGCTCATGGCGTGGATGCTTCCGTCGCATGCCAAACCGACGAAAACGCTCCGGTTCGAAGCCGATACGGTCCGGGTGCTCCGGAATCCGCTCAACGGTTGGGTCATGTATCTCAACCGCAACTGGGACGGTGATTTCTGGGAAAAGGCCGGTTACGACGCGATGAAAACCTCCGACGGGAGCGTCGTCAAGGTGTCGGACTACGCATCGACGGCCTATCTGCGCACGAGCTGGGCGTCGCTCGAACCCGAGGAGGGTCATTACGCATGGCGCGACAAGAACTCGCGTATCTGGCGGCTCTTCAAGGCGCTCCGCGACCGCGACATGCGCATCGCCCTGCGTATCGTCGTGGACGGCCGCGACCAAGGCCAGAACACGCCGATGTACGTCATCGACGCCGGCGCCGAGTATTACTCTTCGGGCAAGGGCGTCCACAAGTCGCCCTATCCCGACGATCCCGTCTTTCAGGAGAAATACGCCAAATTCATCACGGCGCTGGCCGAGGATTTCAACGATCCGGACCATGTGGACTTCATCGACGCCTTCGGATTGGGTAAATGGGGCGAATCGCACGCGATGATCTACAAGGATGCGGCCAACAAGGTGCCCGTATTCGAGTGGCTCACGTCGCTCTATTCCTCGACCTTCACCAAGGTGCCGCTGGTCATCCACTACCACCGCAAACTGGCCGATACCAACAAGGACAGTTGGGGCGACGTGGCTCCCGAGACCGAGCGCCTCATCGACATCGCCATCAGCAAGGGCTACTGCCTGCGTCACGACGCCTTCGGCATGCACGACTACTATCAGGATTGGGAGAAGGAGTTCGCCCGCAAATGGAACTTCCGCCTGCCGATCCTCATGGAGGGCGGCTGGATCACGGCGGCGCACCACCGCTACTGGATCGATTCGAGCGGCAAGTACCGCGAGGGGCACTCCGAGGACGTGCGCCGCGGCGAGTACGAGGCGTCGAAAGAGGCCCATGTCAACATGATGGACCTGCGCATCAACGACGAGGTGGCTTCGTGGTTCTCGCTGGCGTTCGATCTGGTGAAGGGCTTCGTGGCCGAGGGCGGCTACCGCCTCTATCCGAGCGAGGTGAGCGTTCCCGAGCGCGTGCGCCGGGGGACCGACGTCAGAGTCCGCAGCGTGTGGAACAACATCGGCTGGGGCTACTGCCCGACCAACCTGCCGCAGTGGAACCAGTGCTACAAGGTGGCGTTCGCCCTGCTCGACGCCGACCAGAAGCCGGCATATGTGTTCACGGACTATCGGTCCGACCTCTCGAAGTGGATCAAGGGCACTCCCGTGGCGTATGAAACGCCGATCAGTCTCGACGGCGTCGCCAAGGGAACCTACACTTGGGCGACCGGACTGGTCGACACCCGCAAGGAGAAGACCGTCGGCCTTGAGATCGCCGTTGACGAGCGGCTGCTGGCACCCGGCAAATGGCTCAAACTCGGTCGGGTGGAGATCCGATAGACCCGGTAAGTAACTTAATAACCAATTCTAATCCATAACTTACATGACAAACTTATTCTCAACAAAGCAAGTGCGCAGGTTCATACTTGTCCTTTGCACGTTGTGTGCCTTCCCGGTCATTGCATCCGCACAGGCACTGCCCGTGTCGGGAGTCGTCAGCGATGAGAACGGAGCGCCCCTCCTCGGCGTCACCGTTTTCGAGAAGGACGGCCGGAACGGTACGGCCACCAACACCGAGGGTCGTTACTCGATGAACGTGAAGAAAGGCGTCACGCTCGTCTTTTCGTACATCGGCTACGAGACCTATGAATGTCCCTACAACGGGGAAACTACGCTGAACGTCACGCTCAAGCCGGACGCCAAACTGATGGACGAGGTCGTGGTGATCGGCTACGGCGCCGTCAAGAAGAAGGACCTTACGGGTTCGGTGTCGGCGATCAAGGGCGACGACTTGGTGGCACGTCAGACCACCACGCTTTCGACGGCGTTGCAGGGCTCGGTTTCGGGTCTGCTCGTGACGCGCGACAGCGGTGCGCCGGGCGCTTCGGGTACGATCAAGGTGCGCGGTATCACGACCATGGGCGACAACAACCCGCTGATTATCGTCGACGGAAGCCCCTGCGACAACATCGACTATGTCAATGCCAACGACGTGGAGAGCGTATCGGTGCTGAAAGACGCTGCCGCCGCCTCGATCTACGGTTCGAAGGCCGCTGCCGGCGTGATCCTGATCACCACCAAGCGCGGCGCCAAGGAACGGACGAACCTCACCTACAACGGCGAGGTGGGCTGGGAGGTTCCCACCATGCAGCCCGACATGGTCGGCGTGACCCGTTACATGGAGATGTACAACGAGCTGCTCTACAACGACAACCCCGCAGCCGGATTTTTCCAGCAGTACTCGTCGGATCAGGTCAAGAACTGGATCAGCTACAACAAGACCAATCCCAACCAGTATCCGCTGACCGACTGGAAGAGCCTGATCATGAAGGATTCGGCCCTCAAGCACAAGCACAACGTCTCGATCAGCGGCGGTACGGACCTCGTGCGGACGAAGGTGTCGTTCTCCTATGACGACGTCGACGGTCTCTACGGCGAGCGCAAGTACCAGCGTATGATGCTGCGCGCCAACAACGACGCCACCATCGTCAAGGACAAGCTCTTCGCCACGGTCGACATCAACATCCGCCGCGGAAAGAACATCACCCCGAACTTCAGTCCGTTCGACATGATGCGCAAGATGCCCGCCATCTATGCGGCCACATGGGACGACGGACGCATCGCCGAGGGTAAATCGGGCGCCAACCCCTACGGTCTGCTCGTAGGCGGCGGCAACGCCAAGGCATGGAGCACCCAAGTCGGCGGCCGCGCTTCGCTGGAGTACAAGCCGGTCAAGGGGCTGAGCATTCAGGCCGTCGTTTCGCCGTTCATCAACTACAGCAAGACCAAGACCTTCAGACCGGCCGTATGGTACACGCTGGCCGACGACCCCGAGACGATCGGCGGATACCTCGACTCGGGTTCGAGCTGGAGCACCAACAAGCTGACCGAGCAGCGCAACGACAACTACAACGTCACCAGCCAAGTCATTGCCAACTATATAGCCTCGTTCGGACGCAACGGCAACCACAACCTCAACGTGATGGTCGGCTACGAGAACTACCTCATGAAGAGCGAGTCGCTGAGCGCCGCCCGCGACAACTTTGAGTTCACGCAGTATCCCTACCTGAACGTCGGTTCGGAGGACTACCAGACCAACTCGGGAACCGGTACGGAGTACACCTCGAACTCGGTGTTCGGGCGTATCATGTACGATTACGACGGCCGTTATCTGCTGCAGGCCAACGTCCGCCACGACGGCTCGTCGCGTTTCGCGAAAAAATACCGCTGGGGTACGTTCCCCTCGTTCTCGGCCGGCTGGGTCGTGACCCGCGAGAAATTCATGGAGGGAACCGAATCTTGGCTGGACTTCATGAAGGTCCGCGCATCGTGGGGCATGCTGGGTAACGAGCGCATCGGCAGCAACTATTTCCCCTATCTGGCCCTGATGACCTTCAACGATGTCCTGTTCTACGACAAGGACGGCAACGTCGTGTCGGACAAGTCGGCCGCGCAGCGCGCGCTGGCCGTGGAGGACATTACATGGGAGACCACCTACATGACTGACATCGGTTTCGACGCCACCCTGTGGAACCGGCTGTCGATCACCGCCGACTACTACCACAAGAAGACCGACGGCATCCTGATGCAGCTCGACATACCCTCCTCCATCGGACTCGGAGCGCCTTACCAGAACGCCGGCGTCGTCACCAACGACGGCTGGGAGGTTTCCGTCGGCTACAACAACAACTGGGGCAATTTCAACTTCGGCGTGCAGGCAAATCTTTCCGACGTCGTCAACGAGATTGTGGACATGAAGGGCACTTATGGCACCAGCGGCGTTATCCGCAACCAAGAGGGCTCGTCGATCAACTCACTCTACCTGCTCAAATGCCTTGGTGTCGTGCAGACGCAGGAACAGGCCGACTGGATGAACGAAAAATGCCCCCAGTACAACCAGATCACCCGCCCGGGCGACCTTGTCTACGAAGATTACAACCATGACAACAAGATCGACGACAGCGACAAGCAGATCGTCGGCAGCCTCATCCCGCGCTACACCTACGGCCTGACCCTCAACTTCGGCTGGAAAGGCATCAACCTCAGCGCACAGTTCCAAGGAGTGGGCAAAGCCGACGCCTACATCAGCGGTGCCTACACCCAGCCCTGCGTGAGCGGCGGCACGTTCCAGCGGGGCCACCTCGACAACTGGACCCCGGACAACCCCGGAGCGAAATATCCGCGCCTCTCCTACACGAGCGACCTCAACAAGAAACCCTCGACATTCTGGATGGCCGATGCCTCGTACTGCCGCCTGAAAAATCTTCAGCTCAGCTACACCTTCCCTGCGTCGGTCACCAAAGCCCTTCGCGTTCAGGGACTCATGGTCTACGCCAACGCGACCAACCTCTTCACTATAAGCAACTACTATGACGGCTACGACCCGGAAACGGCCTATCAGGGCGGTTCGCAGGGAGCGACCACGGGAAGCATCGGCAACAACTATCCGCTCGTAAGCACCTATACGTTCGGAGTGGAGATCAAATTCTAATCGCATTACGGTCATGAAAAAATACATTGCATATTTCGCCTTGGCGACAGCCCTGTTCACCGCAGGCTGCTCCCTCGACAGAATCCCGCTCACGGGCCCCTCTACCGGGACATTCCCGGCAAGTTTCGACGAAGCGCAGGCCGGAGTGCTCGCCGCCTACAAGAGCCTCGCCAACAACATCCAGCAGTACGAACCCTTCCCCAACCGGTGGATGGATCAACTCACCGACATCGGCGCCATGCGCACGGTGCTCTCGAAATGGCCGGACTACACCCAATCCATCATCACCTCGTCCTACAGCGGTGTGGAGTCATTCTACGCCCGTATCTACAAGAGTCTCGGACGCATCCACCTCGTACTCGACAATCTCGACAACCTCCGCGGCAAGATCGAGGACGAGGAATACTACCGCTTCAAGGCCGAACTTCTCTGTCTGAGAGCCTATTTCTACGACTGGGCCTGCATGGTCTACGGCGACGTCCCGTTCATCGACCACTGCCTCACACTCGACGACTACGCCTATGCCCGCACTCCGAAAGCGGAGGTGATCGACCGGATAATCAAAGATATGGACGACGAACTGATCGACCATCTTCCGGTCTCGTGGGGCAACCAGACTTGGGGTACCGCCCGGATCGGCCGTGTAGCGGCATACGCACTCAAAGCACGCATCTGTCTGGAGTGGGGATTCTACGAGAGTGCAGCGAGATGCTCGAAAAAGGCCCTCGAACTTGCCGACGGGGTCTACGACCTCACCCCGCTCGACTGCACCTATTATCCCACCCACGCCGAGGGTGAACCCGACCCCACGCCCCTGTTCGGTTTCGCCGCCGAAACCGGTTCGAAAGAGTGGATCTGGGCCATCCAGTTCAACCGCCTCGCAGCCTCCAACACCCACACCGGCATCCACACGGGAACCTCCCGCGTCCACAACGGAGCCGCAGGAGCAGGTCCGTCGATGTCGATGATGGACACCTTCCAGTGCACCGACGGAAAGTCCATCGCCGAATCCCCACTCTACGACTGGCAAAACCCGTGGAAGAACCGCGACCCGCGTCTCGACCTCTTCTGCGTGCGTTCGGGATCGCGGACAATGGGCATCCAGTTCTCCACCGACCCGGCCGACAAAACGGTTTACGACTACATAGCAGGCACCTCCGTCACCAACTCCGACGTGACCGGCAACAAGAGCGAGTACGGGCCCAACGGCATTCAGGGCCCGGGCGGATTCCTTTGGCGGAAATTCTGTGACCCGGCTTACTACGGCAGCATCACGGGCACGGACTACGAAGACGAACTCGACGTTCCCATCATCCGTCTTGCGGAACTCCTGCTCATCGATGCCGAAGCCAATATCGAGTGGGAGGGCGGCGACCTCACGCGCGCCAAATCCCAGATCGACCGGGTCCGCGCCCGGGTGAATATGCCGCCGGTGGAAAGCGCTTCCCGGGAGGCACTCCGCAGCGCACTCCGCTACGAGCGGAAGGTGGAGCTGTGCGCCGAGGGATTCCGATGGATCGACATCCGCCGCTGGAAAGAGAGCGACGGCGTCACCCCAGTAGCGTTCAAAGCCATCAACGGTCCCCAGTACGCCCCGGCCTACGAACATACCACCTCCAACGCAAAACCGATCATCGACGAAAACTGGACCGTAACCTACGACGGCGTCACCACCTTCGACGGAAAGAAGTTCGACGCGCGGATCCATACCGAACGGAAATTCCAATTGGGCAAGGACGAGCTTTGGCCTTTCCCTTACAGCGAAATGGTGACCAACCCGCTCATCGGCACGGAAAACAATAACCCCGGATATTAGAAAACGAAAACTATGAACAAGACATTCAACCTGTTTTGCTGCTGTACGGTCGCAGCGGTACTCGCCGCAGGATGCGACGATTCCGAACAGGAATACAACCCCAATATCAAGTTCTCAAAGACGGGAGACGTCACACTCATCGCCTCAATCGAAAACTGCACCACGAGGGCATCTCTTGTCAATACCGGAGAAGCCCGCTGGCAGCGGGAAGATGCCGTTTCGGTAATCTGTACCGACGGTACGGCCGTGAAATTCACCCTCGACGGCACCGGGGAGACCCGCCGGGCATTCTTCACAGGGACGATTCCCGCCGGCAAGGAGATGGGCGGCTATGCGCTCCACCCTGCCTCGGCCACTCTCTCCGGAAACACGCTCAAAGCCGTTCTGCCGGATGAGATAACCCCCTCGACAGCAGGAAGCTGTTCGGTGATGGTCGCCGAGATCGGAAATTCCAGCGAAATAACGTTCAGGCAACTGATGTCCTATTTCACCGTGCAACTCGGCAACGTCAGCACCGAAGCGGTGAAGATCGAACTGAAAGCTGACAAGAACCTTTCCGGCGAAGTTTCCGCCACTCTCCCGGATGCATTCGGAACGGGCATCGCGGCACAAGACGGGTCGAACGGCCTCGTCATCACACTCCCGGAAAAGCGGGAATCCACGATAACGGCTTCTTTCGCCGTACCCGTGGGCGAATACAGCAGCCTCATCGCCACCGCATACGACGCCGCCGGCAAGGACATCGGCGCGGTGGAGTGCCTGACCACACCGATAAACGCCGAACTCGCGGACATGAGGAATATCAGTGCGACCCTGCCCAAATACGCACCCCAAGAGCCGATCGAAGGCACCGTTCTCGTTGCCGGCATCTACTGGGCGCTCGGAAATCTCCAGCATGTAGAAGGAAGCACGGACGAAGGGTTCCAGACCGACTGGCGAATTGCCCCCGAGCAGTGGGAATATGCCAACTGCGAAAACGCCGGAGCGTCGGGCAAGGCCGTGACCTTCAAGCCCACAGACTACAAGAATTACAACCATTTCAACTGGGGCGGAATCGAAAATCCGTTCTTGTGCGACGCCGCGTATTCGGCCGTCGTACCGGTCGGAACGGACATCGCCGGTAAGATGTACACCACGCAGGATTGCACCGTCGCCACGACGGACTTTACTGCCGCCAAGTTCGGCGACCTCGCCTACTGGGCGTCGAAAGGTAAATTCCGGCTGCCGACGCAGGCCGAAATGACGAAACTCGTCAACGAGGCGTCATCGCAGTACGGCAGCTACAAGATTGCCGAAGGCAAGGTGATAACGGGTATCCTGTTCACCGACCCGAAGGAGGGAGAGCAGCCCTCGCACGATGATTCGGAGAAAGAGTTTACCGCCGAAGACATTGCTAAAGGCGTCTTCTTCCCTAAAGCCGGAAGACGTTACAACAAGGCGGACCTCGACGTCAACAATCAGGGTACGCAAGGCGTATATTGGCTCTCGGAAGCCATCACCGGCGACGGAGCGACGGAACCGTGCTACGGAGCGGTGCTCTCCATCCAGTCCGCCGCGATCAAATACCCCTACTGGAACAAGGCATTCGACGCAAAAGCCGGATTTTGTATCCGACCCGTTTATATCAAGAAGTGATGAGAAAAGCATTGTTATTCGTTTCGTTGCTGCTCCCGGCGGTCGTCCTGACCGCCGGATGCGGCGGCGGAAAGGTCAAGGCGGGCAAGCCGCTGCCGGCGTGGAGCGAAGGCTATCTGGACATCCACGCCATCAACACGGCCCGCGGAGAGTGTACTTTCTTCATCCTGCCCGACGGCACGACGCTCACGGTGGATGCGGGAGAATTCAGCAGCGAATCGGGAAAGTACCGCAACATGCCCCAGAAACCGGACAGCCTCACGCGGCCGACCCGCACCTATGCCCGGTACATGCGGCATTTCATGCCCTACAAGGACTCACTCGACTATTTCCTGCTGACCCATTTCCACATGGATCATCTCGGACAGTTGGAACCGGAGTACGGTCGTTCGGCCGACGGGAACTACATACTGAGCGGAGTAACGGCACTCTACGGCGAAATTCCGTTCCGGGAGATCGTCGACAGGGCCTACCCGGCATACGACTCCCTCGCTTTTCTGGCGATGAGCACGGCCTCCTTGGAAAACTACCGCCGGTTCATCGGCCACGCCACGGAGCACAACGGACTGAAAGCCGCCATGCTGCGTCTCGGGGACCGCAGCCAGTTCCCGCTGAGGCACCATCCGGAGCAGTATCCGGATTTCAGCATCACAGGCATCTGTTCCAACGGTTGTGTATGGGACGGCGAAAAAGTCGAGAACTACTACAACGACGGCACACTGAAGGAGAACGGGGCATCCTGCGGCATCCTGCTGAACTACGGTGATTTCGACTATTTCACAGCCGGTGACGCCGGCGGAAATACCCGCGTGGAATATCCGTGTGCGATCACCATCGGACACCCCATCGAAGCGATGAAATCACACCACCACCTCTCGCCCCGCACAATGGAGGACGATATGCTGGAGATACTCCAGCCGGATGTCATCGTGACGCAGAGCTTCTACATCCGTGACATCCAACCCGATCAGGGAATCATCCGCCGTATTTCGGCGAGCACGATCCCCGGAGCCAAAAGAATGTATTTCACCAATATCGACCGTTCGCTGACCGACGCCAACCCACAACTCTACTCCCGCTGCGCCGGCATCGGGGGACACGTCGTCATCCGGGTCTCCCCGGGCGGGAAAGAGTATTATGTCTATATGCTCGACGACAGCGACACGACCTACAACGTAAAACAGATCGACGGCCCGTTCCGTTGCAAACCCCAACCATAAAACGCCAAAGACATGAATAAGACTATCATTACCTTATGTACGCTCGCGTCCTTCGCGTCCATAGCATGCAGTGAAGAACGAACGAAAATGCCTTGGGAGGACGACCTGAACAACAAGGTTCCTCCGCAGGAAGAGGTGATATCGGAAGCGAAAGTGGGCGAACCGCTCCCGAAATGGACTGACGGATGCCTCGACATCCATTTCATCAACAGCGGTCGCGGAGAGTGCGCCTTCTACATCCTTCCCGACGGCACGACGCTGCTGGTCGATGCCGGGGAGGTCGTCGTAACGGACGGCACGGAAGTTCCGCAGAAACCGGATGCCGCGACACGTCCGTATATCGTGGACGCGAAATACATCCGCCATTTCCTGCCGGAAGGCAGTTCGGCCATCGACTGGTGTGCACCGTCGCATTTCCACATAGACCACATCGGCAGTTCGGCCGCCGCCACGGAGACCTCGCCGAACGGTTACCGTCTCGCCGGACTCATGGCTCTTTACGGCGAGGTTCCGTTCGGCCGGGTGCTGGACATGGGCTATCCCGACTACAATGAAGACACGACCATCCCCGAGATGGACGGGGAACTCGCCGGCGACTGGCAGGTGTTCGTCAAGTGGGCCGTAGCGAACAAGGGCATGACAGCCGACCGGTTTCGCACAGGCGAAGAACAGATTACGCTCCTGAAGGACAAAAGCAAGTATCCCGATTTCCGCATCTTCAACATCGTAGCCAACGGCTATGTCTGGAACCTCGATTCCTCCACCGGAAAGGGCGCTGTCATCAACGCCAATGCAGGCAAGGGTAATTCTGCATCCTGCGGATTCCACCTGAGCTACGGAAAATTCGACTACATCGCCTGCGGCGACCTCACTTCCGGCCCCCAGAACCGGGTAGCCTACTATTACCGCGACTTCATTCCCAAGGGAGGCCTCGAGGTGTTCAAGGCACACCACCACCTGAGCAACAACGCCTGGGGCAGCCAGATGCAGAACTGTGAATTTT
>ERZ827528.1791-NODE-1791-length-21320-cov-3.240771_pt1 | contig 21320 bp, 17 predicted proteins | sample MGYA00519768_ERZ827528 | MGnify/ENA primary metagenome ERZ827528 (study PRJEB31778, sample SAMEA3449343) | human gut metagenome | biome: human gut; feature: human-associated habitat; material: faeces | place: United Kingdom | collected 2010/2012 ...
GTGATCCTCGCCGAGCAGGCCGAACTCACCGAGCCGATCCGCGCCGTCATAGGCTCGGTGCTGGGACTCGACACGGCGTCGCTGCAGGTCGTCAACCGGCCCCCGACACGTTCGAAACCCATCTACATGAAGGTCTGGGAGGCCCGCAAGGCCGACGGGCTGGACTACGACCCGGAGGACCCGAAACAGCAGGCTTTCCTCTCGGAAATAACGAAATACAATATTAAAAGTATCGACTAACCCGATCTCCCGTTTCACTTCCGCAGGTTTTATTCGCGGCGTACCGCCGCGTTTGCAAGTCTGACCCTCCCCTAAATCCCCTTCTCGGAGGGGGCTTATCGCACGCGACCGAAATTTCTCAAATCCATTCCCTATGAAAACATTAATCACACCCCTGCAAGTCCTGCGTCTCGCGTTCGGCGACGGGGAACAACTGCCGCCGGAGACCATTGCCGAAGCCGACATCGCCGGGGCCGAACAACGCCACATCGTCCCCGTCGTGGGGCGGGCCCTTTACGAAAAGCTCCTCGCAGGCTCCTATCCCGACTTCCGGACCGAATACCTCGCGGCCCCGGCAGCCCTGTTCACCCGCCTCGCCATCCAGCCGCGGCTCGATGTCCGCACCGGACCATGCGGCACGTCGGCCCCGAAATCGGCCTACGGCCAACCCGCCGGAGAAACGGCACTCCGCACCCTGCGGCAAGGTCTGCGAACGCAGGCCCGGACGCTGCTGCGCCGCGCCGCGGAACATCTTCACGCACACCGGGACGAATTCCCGGAATACGACCCCGAAAACGACATCCTCAACCGCTGCACGACCGATGGAGGCTTTGTTCAGGTTCGTTAGCGGCGCAGCGGCGGGGATCGCCGCCCTGTTCGCCCCGATCGGGCCGCTGGTGGCCACCACTGTGGTCTTCATCGGCGTCGATTTCCTCTCGGGTGTGGCCGCCGATCGCACCTCTGCCCGCCGCGAGGGCCGTGCGTGGTACTTCGAAAGCTGCAAGGCATGGCGCACGGTGGTCAAACTCACGCTGGCGGTCACGGCGATCGCCATGGCATGGCTGATCGACACCTGCGTGCTGGATTTCATGCAGTTGAACGTAGCGAAACTCCTCACGGGATTCACCTGCGGGGTGGAACTGTGGTCGTTCCTCGAAAATGCCGCTCAACTCTCCGACGCCCCGCTGTTCCGCTGGCTGCGCCGCTATGTCCACCGCCGCATCCGGAAGGAGGCAGGCGATGAGTAGGGGGCTGTCGAACTGCAATCCGGGGAACATCCGCCAGTCGAAAGTCCGTTACAAAGGCGAGGTGCGGTCCTCGCGCGACCCGGCCTTCAAGCAGTTCGAGTCGCTGGCATGGGGTTACCGGGCGGTCTTCATGCGGCTGCACACCTACCGGGTGCGGCACGGATTGCGGACCATCCGGGAGATGATTTCGCGCTGGGCCCCGCCCTCGGAGAACCACACCGAGGCCTACATCCGCGCCGTGTCCGCCGACACGGGAATCGGTCCCGACGAGGTGCTGGACACGCTCGACCCGGCGGTGATGGTTCCCGTCGCGGCGGCCATCTCCCGCGTGGAGAACGGCGCAACGGCCGACCCGGATGAAATAAGACGCGGATGGGAACTGTTCTCGACCTAAAAAGGGGCTGTCATTGCGACAGCCCCTTTTACACATTCTCCGAATCAGATTAAACCTTGAGCTTCACCCCTCCGCGGCCCAGTAACCAAACGGCCCAAATAAGCAACAGGGCATAGAGGAACGAGTTGACAAGCCCCAGAACTCCGACCGAAAACTCGGGACGCAACAGCGGATCGGAAAAGATCAGGTTCTTCAGCGGATTCCACGCATAAGCCACCACATAGCACGACAGCGCCGCCGTACCGGCCGGCTTTACCCAAGCGAACCAACGGGTGCGCCCCCGAACATCGGTCAGGTAGTAGAGTAAGGCGAAGAGCGGGAAAAAGATCGCACAGCAGTAGAAATACCAAGTCGGCGTAGCAGCGAGTTTGGAAACAATCCAGAAACGGTGGGCAATAAGCCCTGCAACGAGCATCCCCGCACCGATGAACAGGGAAATCCAATAGAAACGAGATGGAGTCCGGATATCAGCATAGCGTTCGAGCAGCAGCGAAAGCAGCACCCCCGTACTGCCGAAGGCAAAAATCGTCAACTGATTGGGCAGAAGCCCCCCGGGGATCAATCCCGACGCCTGCATCACAGCTCCCGTCACGACTAACGCAACAACAGCAACATTCGCTGCCAAACGCTTGCCGATTGCCAGAAACATCAATGCGCAGAAGAGGTAGGTCCACCCGATACGTCCCAGAATGCCCCACCACCGGACGGAAAACCCCGAACCGTCGCTACCCCGGAAGATCACCGCCAGCCAGACCAGCAGCGCCACACCCGCAAGTTGCAACAGCAAAATACCCCGCTTTTGCCAGACATTCCCGGCCCTCGGATAGACATTCCACACCAGAAAGAACCCCAAGACCATGAGCATTGCGTAATTCCCACGGGAAAGGCCCGTGCCGGCAGCCGAGAAGGCATCTCCGAAATTGACCGTCAGCAAACCCATAACCACCAGAGCAAAGGCTCGCGTGAAAATATGCCATACGATCTTCACCGTCGAATCGCCTTTGGCCCGACGGCCGGCGACCGCCAACGGAACCGAAGCCCCCATGATGAAGAGAAACGCCGGGAAAATCGTATCCGAGAAGCCCAGCATGTCTTCGCCGCGTGCCGCATGCTGCAACCAGTGCGGCACTTCGCTCAGGCTCCAGAAGGAGTTCACCCACAGCATGAAGAACATCGTCAGTCCACGAAAGACATCGATAGCGGCTATTCTGTTACGTCGTTCGACCATGGTTTCGGCGGTTTACTTTATGTCAGCCACGCTCTTGATCGCACGCAGCAGCGAAAGCGGATTGTCATAGGGCATATCCTGCGAGAGCTCCCAGATCGTAAGTCCCGCATAGCCGTTATCCAATACATACTGCGTCTTCTCCTGCATCAGATCGACACCGTTGAAGGCATAGCCTCCGTAGGTATTCGAAGAGGCCGTGATCGCACCACCCGCCATGGCACAAAGCGTATTGTAAGACTGTGTTACGACCGGCGACACGCTTTTGTTTCCTCCATAGAAAGGTACGCCGACAATGATCTTCGAATTGGGCACGCCTTTGGCCGCATAGCCGGCAAGCGACTCTTTCAGGACACGCATCGGCGCATGGGGATAGCCCTCCTCTTCGGTACCATAAGTATCGTAGATCATCACGTTGATATGGTCGACGTAATCGACGATCCGGCCGCCCATCGATTGTCCGCGCGTACTGGAAGAAAGCGCCGCTGTCAGTTGACGCACCTTTGTGCCGGCGGGAAGTTCGGCCATCCGCGCCCGGATCTGTTGCAGCAGGTCAACCATATCGTCCTCGGGGACATGCAGAAACGGCTCTACCGACCAATCGGTTTCCCAATCGACGTCGATCCCGTCGAAACCGCGTTCATGCGCATATCCGACGACCGCCTTGGCAAAAGCGGCCCGTTTAGCCGGATCGGTTCCCATACGGTACATGTTGCCAGCCGTAGCACCGCCGCCCACAACAAGGAAGGCCTCCTGTGAGGCAGTCATAGCCGCGCGAATCGTGTTCTGCTGCCGCTCACGCTCGGGATTGACGTACCATACGCCCTGAGCATCAGGCGAAATGCCGAAACAATAGATGCGCGTCGGATATTTCAGATAGGGATAATCGGCCGGCGACGCCGACGAAATGCGCCCGGCGTTGGAGTAACCGGCGACGATGCACCGCGAGACGGACGGCTTCGGCCCGTCGGGCTCCTCGCCGGAAGAGGAGGAGCACGAAGAGCAGGAGGCAAGCGACATGAGTGTCAGCGGAAACAGGAAATACGAAAAAAAGGCGTTTTTCATAATCGGATGCTTATTTCAAAAATTCGATATCGTCGAAATAGACCGTACGGTTATCGGTCGCGGGATCGCCCGTGTAGATGAAATTGGAATGGTCCCAGTTCGACAGCGGCCGGAACTGGAGCTCAACAGCGGCCCCGAGGTTCGTACTCAGATCGTAGACCAGCACGTTCCAGTCGTCCGTTCGCACGATCTTCCGCCACTCTTCCTGCGATTCGTAAGTCTCGCCGTTGACCGTAACGGGCAGGGCGAAATCGGTGAAATAGATGTAGGGATAGTAGAGGTTCGTCCCGAGGTAAATCTTCACACGCAGGGTCGAATACTGTTCGGGGTTGGAGACATCCGATAACAGGAGTTTGAACATCCCCGAGGTGGTCCAGCCACCCAGTTTATTCATCAATACCGTAGCGCTCGCGTTCGTTGCGGTTTTGAAGGGATTTTCCACCAACGACAACGCCTTGTTGCTGTCCTCGATATCGGCCGGAAGAGCTGCAAGGCCCTCGAAATCGGCGAACAGGTACGTCGCTTCGACCGTCCATGAAGCCGTCACGGTCTCCTGTTCGGTATTCCTGCCCTCGTAAGCGACCGCATAGGTGCCGGGATGCGTGAAAGTGTATTCGAACATCGCGTCGTCGGAGACCTTCGCGCCGTCGACCGTCCAGACATGTACGAGTCCGTCCCCGCCATATTTCACGTCGGTCCCGATCTTCACGGAGGAGCCCGTTTCACAACGGATCGACGTCTTCGGCGCAGGCGAGAATTCGATCGTCAGCGGCATTTCGACCTCGGCCACCTGAATCGTCCAGCTCTTCGCAGCGGTCATCTTATAAGCATTGGCTCCCGCATAGGCAAGCGTGAAGGTCCCGGCATCCATGAACGTATAGGTGAAATCGGCCGTCTCGGAAACGACTGCGCCGTCGATGCTCCAAGAGTGCTTCACCTCCTTGTCGCCACCCACCACGGTTGCCGTAATATGTACCTCGTCGCCCTGATCGCAGGAGAGCGCATTTCCAGATTCAGAGAATTCCACCTCCAGCGGAATCCCGTTGACTTTCACCTTATAGACTTTCGCAACGCGGCCGCCGCCGTTGTACACTTCGCAGCGCACGGTATAAAGCCCCACTTGGGCGAATGTGTAGGCCATCGTCGGCGTGGAAGCGGCCACGACACCGTTCACATACCAAATGCAGTCGGCTTCCTCATCGTTTTCGACGACGGCTTTGAACGTGATCTCCTCCTCCACATCCACTTCCATTTCGGCATCCGTCACGGGAAACGAAACGACGGGCGGCGCCACCGTCGCCGTCTTGTCATCGCTGCAACTTCCGAACATAACGAAAATTCCGGGCAGCAATACCCACAGCGCTCTTTTCAATACATGTTTCATAGTCGGTAAATTTTACAAGATAGGTTTCAATTTTGAATGAAAATATGCTTCGCATAGTTGAATCCGCACAGATCGTAGATCCTGCGCAGCGACTGCATGCGCCGTACGAAATCGTCGTAATCCTTCCGGTCGTACGACCACCCGTTCTCGGCCATTGCAGCCATACGCGGCAGCACCATGTACTCGACATGCGGCATGGTAGAGATATATTCCGTCCAGAGATTGGCCTGCACGCCCAGAATCGCCCGGCGTTCCCCGGCATTGAGCTGATCGTAAGGATCGTATCCATACACCTTGGAGACAGGGACATAGCCGCCGATGGCGAAAGGTTCGTTCGCCGTATCCTCTGACTGAAAATAGTCCAGATAACTGAATTTCGACGGCACCATGATAACCTTGTTGCCCCGTTTGGCCGCTTCGATACCTGCCTGCGGGCTTTTCCACGACATCACGGTCGCCGTCGGCGATACACCCCCTTCGAGAATCTCTTCCCAGCCGATGATCCGGCGGCCCCGGCTGTTGACGAAGCGTTCGATGCGCTTCATAAAGTAGCTTTGCAGTTCGTGCTCATCCTTAAGTCCCTCTTCGGCGATCCGCTTCTGGCAGGCCGGACACGCTTTCCAGCGCGTTTTCGGGCACTCGTCGCCGCCGATATGAATATACTCCGAAGGGAAGAGCGCGATCACCTCGTCGAGCACGTTCTCCATGAACTCGAAGACCCGGTCGTTCCCGGCACAGAAGACATCGTCGAAAACGCCCCACGTCGGGGACACGGCATATCCCTCGCCGCGGCATCCCAATTCGGGATAAGCGGCCAGCGCGGCCAGCGCATGCCCCGGCATCTCGATCTCGGGAATGACGTCGATATAGCGGTCGGCGGCATAACGAAGCACTTCGCGTACATCGTCCGCCGTATAGAACATCCCCTCGCCATAAGGCTTTCCGTCATATTCCTTACTGGTCCGGGCATGCCCGACGACAGTCTGGGCACGCACGGTACCGATCTCGGTAAGCCGCGGATATTTACCGATCGCCAGCCGCCAACCCTGATCATCGGTCAGATGCCAATGAAACGTATTGACCTTGTGCAGCGAAAGGATGTCGATATAACGCTTCACCTCCTCCACGCTGCGGAAATGACGGCAGACGTCGAGCATCATACCCCGATAGGCAAAAAAGGGCTTATCCTCGATCCGAAGCGAAGGAATCACCGTTCCGCCCTCCCCGGTGCAGCAGGCAGCGATCTGACGCAGCGTCTGCATGGCATGGAACGCCCCGCGGGGCGATCCGGCCGTGAGGTCGATGCGCTGTCCTGAAACCTCGATGCGATACTCTTCTTCGGCGAGTTTTCCATCGAGAGAGATATTGACAGCACCCTTTTTCGCCTTTGCACAGACCACCTCGGGTTTAAAAGAGACGATCCGTTCGAGCTGACCGGCGAAAATCCCGGCCGGAGAGAGCAGTTCGGAAACTGCGACCCGCAGCGTTAGCGGGTCGGAAAGGCGAAACTCTTCGCGGTCCGAAACCTCCATAAAGAGCGGCCGGGGTACGACGTCGATCTGCTTTGCGGCAGTGCCGCCAACGGCTGCCAACAAAGCGACAGCGGTTGCAAGAATGGTTTTCTTCATCTTATCGGATGTTGTTTGTCAGTCGTTCGTAAAGTGATTTCATCTTCACCGAACGCATGGTGTTCATATACTCTATTTCATGCGTTTTGAGGTAACCGCCGTTGAGCCGCGCAAAGCGACGATCCAGCGTGCGTGCTTCGGCGAGCAGCGTTTTCAGTCCGGACAGCAGCTCCGGAATCCCGGACCGATCGAAGGACGCCGACTGGTAACGGGCCTCGACCGCCTTGAAATGCAGGTAATTGATCCGGATATCGAGCATCAGCAGATAATGCGCCACCTGTTCTGCATTTTTACGGGGTTTGAGCAAAGCCAATTCACCGCGCATGCCTACACACTCATCAATCACCTCCTGCAGATCGCGCCCGGAAGTATCCTTTGCTCCGGAAGCCGAAACCGTTATGCTCTCCTGCGGCATCGAGAAATAACGCCACAATACACCGGCCTCCGTTTCGTTAAGGCCCAGCTCCGTCAGGGCGTAGCGCCGCACAAACGCCTCCGGTTCGAACGGCGCATCGATCACGAACGCCTCGCAGCAGGCCGCCTCCAAAATCCGGAACGCCGACATGGGGTAAACCAGTCGAACGGGCTGCATCGAGAGGATCTCGTGTCCGTTATCGAACCAGTAGCCGTAAGTGCCGCTCGTAGACCACGAAGTCTCGATCATACCTCCATAATCATGCTCACGCGCATACCCGACAAAAACAGCCAGATTGTCGAAATGCTTTTTCCACTGTGTCAGATAGAGGTTATCCGGTCCGGAGCGCAATGCCGGCGCTCCCCATAATTTTACGCCGCGGGAGAGAAGATTGTCCAGCTTGCCGAAACGGTCCGGTTCCCAGCCGTAGTTCCAGTCCACGAAGATCAGGTCGTCGGGCAACTCGTCGAGTGCTTCGGGGTATTTGAGGATAATGTCGGCCCAGATGACGGGCGTCTTGCCCAACCGGTGCACGATCTCGCACATCGCCTTGACATAGTCCACGAACAAACGGGACTTGCCTTTCCGGTCGGCCGCGGCGCGGCAATTCCCGCACAGACCGAGCAGATAGGTTTCGTCGGCGCCGATATGGAAATATTTCGACGGATGGAGTGCCGCCACTTCTGCAAACAACTCCGAGAAACAGGCTGTCGCCTCCTCGATTTTCAACGGACAGACCTGCGAAGGGTCTTTGGCATCCTCCCGCAGAGCGCGGTACCGCTCATGCTGCAGGATGTATTCACAATGTCCGAAGCAATTCTGCAACGGAATGACCTCGATGCCCCGTCCGCCGCAATAGTCGATGAACGAAATCACCTCCTCGCGGGTAAAAGCGGATGCATTCGACAGCGTGGCATGTTTATCGAAAGGAAAGGTAGCCTCCCACTCCATGACAAGCGTGTTGATCCCCCGTTCGGAAATCCGGTCTACAAAACGTTTCATTGCATCGAGCGTCATCACCTCGGTACGGAAATCGAGGTGGAAGGCCCGGATAGGGAAATTCCCGGTCCGGGCATCACAGGTTCCGATGCCCGCAAAAAGCATCAGCAACCCCGCGACAAGATTCGAAAAGCGGTATCTCATGGCAGCATTTTCAGATTTTGATGTAAATTTTCCGGCGGTACAACACCAATCCGAGGCTCCAAACCAGCAAAATGAAGCACAACGAATAGACCAGCGACCCCGAAGCGTCGCCGAACAACGGGTCGATCAGCGTCGTATAGAACCAACTCTTAATTGAAAGGGCGCCTAACGTAACCGACAGGACCCAAGCAGCGACATAGAGGAACAACGGGTTGACACCGAATACCCGGAAAAACCCGGTCCACCGCACCTGTTTGTGCAGGTCGATTATCCAGCACAACAGCCCCAGCAGCAGCGATGCGAATCCCGAAGTGGCCAGTGCGAACGAACTGCTCCAAATCTTTTTGTTGAACGGATCGCCGTATTGCAGCAGCAGCCCCGCAAAGAGCAGCGCCGTTCCGAATGCGAACAGACGGCCAAGCCGCATCGGGACATCCTCCTTCGCAAGCAGTATCCGCCCGGCGGCGCATCCCAGCAGGAACTGCGCGATCCGCGGCAAGGTGCTCAACAGCCCCTCGGGTTCGAAAGCCAGCCGGGTACCGTCGGGCAACCACTCCTTGTAAAGATGGCTTTCGCCCAAAACGGCACGGTCTACCACCGCGATGATGTTGTCGGCCGAAAGCGAATAGCCATTACCCGTCTGAAGCAGCACCAGATAGAGGAGCAGCAATCCTCCGGCGGCAACAATCAGATGCCGGAAACGCAGACAGAGCAATGCCGTGGAACCAAACAGGTAAACCAGCGCCAGACCCTGCAACACACCCAGAATCCGAAACGTCCGGAACGGGAAAACCGTTTCGAACCAAGTTGCGCCGGCAGGTGTCTGCCCCGACAGGAAATTCGCTGTCCCGTAACCGAGATAACTGATCTCCTGCAGCAGCAATCCTACGCCGAAGATAATCACGCTGCGGCGCAGTATCCGGGAAAAAGCCCCTCTGTTAACCCCTTCATAACGCTTCGAAAGGGAAAAGAAAGCCGATACCCCCATGATGAAGACGAAAAACGGATAGATCAAGTCGGTCGGCGTCATCCCGTGCCAGAAGGCATGTTGCAACGGAGCATAGGCTTTACCCCACACAGCCGGATTATTCACCAGAATCATGGCGGCGATTGTCATACCACGCATGACATCGAGCGATAGCAGTCTTTCGGATTTCATCATTTTTTCCATTGGTCGGCAAAAATCCCGGATTCCGGAGGTTAGCCTCCGGAATCCGGACAGGGTTAATTGGCTGCGGTCACAGTAAGCGTATAGCGCATCGAAATAGCCCGTGCACCGCGCACCGCCTCGAAACGCAGTGCGAAAGTACCCGGTTGGGTAAAGGTGTAGACCAGATCCTTCGAATTGCCGATGGCCTGTTCATCAAGCAACCATGTGCACTCCACCGAACCGTCGTTCGGAGAAACTATCAGACTCAGTTTGAACTCCTGCCCGACAACTGCGGTCAACGATTCGGCGGTCTGGTCGTAAATGTAGAGTTCATCGTCCGCAAAAGGCGGATTACCCTCATCCTCGCTACAAGCAAAACAAGCGAGCCCGGCCAGTAGAAGCAATATATATTTCAACATTTTCATAATCTTTTCGTTTTTCGGGTTAAACAGTTACTGTGCATTCTGCACATCCCACCATACGGGCACCGTCCAGTCATCCGAGCCACCCATACGGTCAACGGCCTCCTGCCAGTTGACGGTGTTCTTACTCTGCTCCTCGATCGGGTAGGTCAGACGCAGCGGACGCAATCCGTTCGACTGGTTTTCTGACGGATAACGATTATACCATTTGCAATAGGCCGTAGGCATACCGTTCGTACGGCGCAGATTCGACCACGCTTCAATAGGATCCATGAAGTGGAGAATCCAGATTTGCTTGTTGATCTCCTCAAGCGCCCGGGTACCGCCCGCCGCCACTTCCGGAAGCAGGTAGGTCGTCATATAATCCTGTATCTCCTCATCCGAAGGCATGTCGGCGGCGCTCACCCCGAACAGCGAGAACTGCTTCACGGCCGCTTCGTAGCCCTTGGCAAAACGCGATTCGGCCGTTTCGGTGTCGATTCCCCAGCCGCGGACGGTCGTCTCGGCCAACAGGAACTGTGTTTCGGCATAGCTCATGTGAATCCACGGGCTGTCCACGGCCATGATGGTCCGCGAAGGCGAAAGGCGGTACATGGCATGGGGCACCGTATAACTGCCGATCGCACGCTTCAGTTCGGCACGCTCCTCCTCGGTCATCCACGTTGCGGCATCGACCATAGCGGACGTAATGCCCTGAGCCCAGACGCTGCGCGTCTTCGCCTCACCCTGATAACCGTTCTCTCCGGGCCCCTGATTACCGCCGCCATAGGTGAAATCCTGAGCGGGCAACGTGAGATAACCGCCGATATTGATGTAGCCGTCGACAGTCGCGCTCAAATCAGCAGGCCCCTGATTGCCGGCATATCCGGCATTGAACTTACGCATCAGCTCGGTCACCTCGACCGCATCGCCCCAAGCGGGAAGTCCCGCACCCGAAGTCGTCACATAAACACCGGCAATAAGCAACAGACGAGGGTCGAGCGCCAAATAACGCCGATAGGGAGGCGTCGTATATTGCTGGGGGTCCATCGCGCAGAGAGACTTGAAGAATTCCGTTGTCATCTTGTACTGCGTAATACCGAGACCCGTATTACCCGTCACCTGCAGAATGATGTCCGCATAACCGTTACCGGCGCCGAGCGTCTCATAGTCTTCGGCATGCTTGACCGCTGCAATGTCGGCATTCGAGGTCATCACCCCGGCCTCAAACGCTTCCCGGGCTTTCTGCTGGGCCACATCGGGCTTCACCTTGATCAGACGCATCGCTATGCGCAGTTTGAGCGAAGCGGCAAAACGCTTCCATTTCTCCACATCGCCTGCGAAATAACAATCTGTCGAAGGCGACGACTTCGAGGCGTCGAACTGCGCGATGGCCGCATCCAACCGTTCGAAAAAGTCATTATAAATGGCCTCCTGACGGTCGTATTTGGGCGATAAGATCGACTGGTAATAGCCCTGTCCGCCTTCAAAATAGGGAACGTCGCCATAGCAATCGGTCAGCTTGAGAAAGGTCTCCACACGCAACACTTTGGCAATTGCGCTGTAATTGACCATCTCGGGATCGTTATCCGCGATATTCTCGAGCGCCACGACATTTTTCACGGCCTCGGGGTAGAACAGATCCTGCCACAGACGTGCGAAATAACCGTTGTTGCGGATACCCTTGCCGCCGTATTCGACGTTTCCCCACGAGCCGCTCCAGTGGTTGACCCATTCGCCGGGATAAGTAAAGAACCGCGCCGCATTCTGACGCCCCATCGAGTGAGACATCTGAATGGTCGGAACCAGCAGCGAGGGATCGATGGTTCCGTTGGCTTTCGTCGGATTGATATTCAGTTCGGTCAGGTCGCTGCAACTGCTGGCGACAACCGCAAGCGCAGACAACAAGTATATTGATAGTTTTTTCATGGTCGGAAAATCGTTTAGAATTTAACTTTGATACCGAAACCGAAGGTTCTTCTCGAAGGCAGCGAACCGTACTCGAAACCCTGACCGTTTCCGTTGTAGTAAGAAGACTCGGGGTCTATGTTCTTCACGTTCGTATAGAGAATACACAGGTTGCGGGCAAAGGCTGTCAGTTGTACGCCGGCGATAGGCGTCTTGCGCAACCAGCGTTTCGGGAAATCGAACGAAAACGCCAGCTCGCGGAACTTGACATACGACGCGTCGATGATGAACGGCTCGGGCGAGACGTCTTGGAAAGCCTGCCAGTAGGACTGCGGGTTGACGTAAATGTCATTTTCGGCATAGATCGGATTGCCCTGATCATCCGTCCCGGTTATTTTCACACCGTCCACCAGATAACCGCCCGTAGCTTTCCAATCGGCAGGAGAACCGGCAGCACGTTTGGCCTGTTCGGAACGATACCAGCCGTCACGACCTTCAAGCGTCTCTTTCGCGGTACCGTTGTAATAGGACTGCATCATCGACATCGAGTACATATCGGCACCGAACTTGGCATCGAAGAGCATGCGCAGGTTCAGATTTTTCCAAGTGAAGTTGTGCGACCAGCCGAGCGTATGGGCGTAAGTGCCCTTGCCGAGCACCGAAACGTTGGTGTCGAAGGTCGGCAGGCCCTTTTCATCCACGATCACGCGGCCGTCGGGCGTGCGCTTCTGCGCCTGACCCACGATCACGCCATAGGGCTGATTCTCCATAGCATAGATGTAGGCGTTGGCCCAGCGTGCAGCAGTCAGTTCGTAGGACGGGACGTCGGGATGCAGCGAAAGCACCTTGTTATCGTTCGTGGCATAGGTGAAGGTCGTTTCCCACTGAAATGACTTGACTTTCAAAGGAATACCCGTTACAGCCAACTCGATACCGCGGTTACGGATCTCGCCGGCATTGATCAGCGCCCGTGTAAAGCTCGAACTCGAAGAGATCGGCAGGCTCATGATCTGATCCTTGGTCGTCTGCTGGTAAAGCGTCAGATCGAAACTCAGCCGGCTCTGGAAGAAACGGACGTCGAGGCCGACCTCCATCGAGTAACTGGCCGTAGGTTTCAGGTCATAATAGGGAATCACAGTACTGGACACCTCGCCCAACGACTGTCCGTTGAGTTTGAAACCCTTCGTACCGAAGTCGAGATAGAGCTGGTAAGGATCGGTGTCGCCGCCGACATTGGCCCACGAAGCACGCAGTTTTCCGAACGAGAACCAGTCGCCGTGATTGAAAAGGCTCGAGAAAATCAGGCTGCCCGAAACTGACGGATACCAGTAGGAGCGATTCTCCGGACTGAGCGTCGACGAAACGTCGTTGCGAATCGTGGCGTCGAGGTAAGCCCACCCCTTATATCCGAGGCTCACGGAACCGAACATCGAACGCACCTCCTTTTTATAAAGGCCATGCGTGGTGTTGATGCGCTCAAAGGCGTTGATATCGTCCACACCCGGCATCACCTGCTTGAGGCCCTCGGTAGTGAACTGTTCGTTTTTGTTCCGCCAAAGGCTTCCGCCGATAAAGGCGTTGATATCAAAATCGCCGTATTTTTTCGCAAAGGTCAGCGTCGCCTCGAGGTTCGTCTGCGTAACGTTCATAATGCGCTCGTTAATGGCACCCTCGACCTGACGCGGCGTCGAAATAGGCGAAAAAGTAGTAGCCCGGAAATTGTAGGTATCCAGACCGCCGCGCCCCGCCAGCTTCAGCCACGGGGTGATGTCCCACGAAATACGCGCATTGCCCATCAGTCGGGAACGGTTCGATTCGTTACGCATCTCGTTGATGACCCAATAAGGGTTGAATCGATAGTCGCTGCCATTCCACTGATAATAATTCCCGTTCTCGTCCTTGTAGGAATCAGCCAGCCAGTTCTGGTCGAAGTTCGGAGCAATACCGATCAGCGCGTTGCCGATGTTGCTGGCGTTGTCGGTCAGCGCCGGACGGTTCTGCACGTCCTCGTAGATATACGAAGCCGAAGCGTCGACCGAAATCGTCTTACCCAGCTTCGTCGTACCGCGCATGGTGATATTCGTGCGGTTGAACTCCGACTTGGGAACGATATCCTTGTTGCGCATGTCGGTCACGGCAAAACGGAACGAAGTCTTTTCGGTCGCATTGGAGAGCGACACCGAGTTCTGAGCGGTGAAACCCGTATCGAAGAACGACAACACGTTGTTGTTCACGTTGCCATAGGGCTTCCACTCGCCGTTATAGATTTGAATCATGATATTCGGATCGAGCTTACCGCCCCATGCAACCTGTGTCGTACCACGACCGTCGGAATCGGTGAGGGGAATGGTACCATTGCGCCCCTGACCGTAGACGCGCTGGTAATCGTCGAACTTCGACAGCAGCGTCGTGAAGCTGATGTTCGACGACACCTCGATACCGAGCGATTCCTTGCGGGCCGAACCGGATTTGGTCGTGATCATCACGACACCGTTCGAGGCCATCGAACCGTAAAGCGCCGACGCGGAGGGTCCTTTCAGGATCGTAACGTTCTCTATATCCTCGGGATTGATCGAAGACATGACGTCGCCGAAGTCGAAACCCGAACCGCCCCACTTGCCGTCAGCACCTTGTAACTGCGAATTATCGACCGGCATCCCGTCGACGACATAGAGCGGCAGGTTCGAACCCGAAAGCTGGGAGTTACCGCGAATCAGCACGCGCGACGATCCCGTCGGACCGGCCGTCGTCGTCGAAATGTCGACTCCGGCGACTTTTCCGATCATCGCCTGCATGATGTTCGACTCGCGCCCCGCCGTCAGGTCTTCCTTGCCCACCGACGACACGGCGTAACCCAAAGCCTTGGCCTCGCGTTTGATGCCGAGGGCCGTGACGACGACTTCGCCCACGGAAACAGCCTCCTCCTTGAGTACGATCTCGAGGTTGGTCTTGCCGCCGATGGAAACCGACTGCGTAGCCATACCGATAAACGATACCTGCAGGGTGGCGTTCTTGTCGGACACGCTGAGCGTGAACCGACCTTTCGAATCGGTCGTCGCACCACGAGTCGTCCCTTCCTGAATGACCGTGGCCCCGACGATCGGTTGCTTCGCCTCATTCGTTACGATACCCGTAACGGTAACATTTTGCTGAGCCACTGCCGCGGAGCAGCAGAGGACCGACAGGATCAGCACGGATAAAAACCGCGCCAATCCGCCGCAAATCTGTAATTGTAATGGTCTTAGCATATCATTTGAATTAAGTTAGTAAGGTTTTCTTCTATCACTGTCCGAATACGGGGATATCCTCTTTCACAATTTGCGAAGTACCTCCGTTCTCGGAAAACTGCCGGAGATAGGATTTAAAGAAGCGGTAATTCCCTGCCGCACAAAACTCCTTCTCCGAACCGTTGCGGTATTCGTCCAAAAACAATCCGAAGCCCGACCATACGGTCTGCATGTACCCCTTGAAACGCGCCGACATATATTTTGAAGAGTGCCTGCGGAAGCGGAGCATGTCATCGAGCTGCATCCGCGTAATATCGGGACGCTCCCAGCCGCAGGTGATGACATCGAATCCCTTGATGGCGAAATAGACGGCCGACTGCTCCGCATCGCGGTAATGCCAATCGCACATCATAACACTCCGGTCGATCCGGTCGATCGCACGATGGGTGTTGCCGATACTGGCCGACCATTCGCCGTAACCGCTCGCATCGCGCCGTCCGTCGATCAGTCGGTCGGCCCACATCCAAAGGCGCACCCCCTTCCGACGCAGATGGCCGGCAATCCGGTTTACCTCCCCGGCGAAGACTTCCGCGGGGTCCAGCCCGCCGCAGCGCGGACAATTCGGATCGGCCAGATCGAACACTTCGTCAAGTCCGGCATGGAAATCCGTCGCGCCGAAAGCCTCCACGACTTCGTCCACGCAGTCGAACACGACGGCATGCACTTCGGGATGGTTCGGGCAGTAACTCTTACAATAAAGACGGTCCGGATTGGGCCAAACATAGTTTTCCGGAAGTTTTACATGAGGTTTCTCATCGAATTGCGGATAAACCTGCAACAACCTGCCGGCTGTGCCGTGCCACGACTGATGACCCAGCAAATTGATCAACGGCACAAGTGTCACCCCCTTCTCACGACACAATGCAGACAAACGCTCCGCCAGAGAGCGGTTCCATCCATCGGGATCGGCCAATTCAGGACGCGATTCAAAATCGTAAGCCCAATTCACCCGGATTACCAGTGTATTGATCCCTGCAGGAATCAGATCGTTCTCTACGAAATCGAAAAACGCATCGGCCTGTTTTACAGAAGGAAGAGCAATAGAGAATGCCCGAACAGGAAAACCGTTATCGAGCACAGAACGGTTTACAAAAACCGAATCATCCGACCGGGGGGGGGAAATTCCCTCCCCGGCGGCGGTTGCCGTAAGGACACAGCCAAATAATAGCAGAACAGCTAAGATACGCATTGGTTTCATCACGCTAAAAACGGGTTTCGCCACCTATTACGACACGCTGAATTCCGATATCATCGTTGAAAATCAGGATATCGGCATCTTTTCCTGTTGCGAGCGAGCCTTTCCGCCCGTCGATATGCATCACGCGCGCCGGAGTCGCCGTCATCATCTTTACCGCCTCGGGGACCGAAACTTCGGCAAGACGGCGCATAGTTCTTACACAACGGTCCGCCGTCGCCACACTCCCGGCAAAAGCGCTTCGGTCGGTCAATTTGGCTACCCCGTCTTCAACCACGACCTCCATACCGGAATCCCGGGCACCGAGCACATACCGGCCTTCAGGCATACCGGCGGCACGCATCGAATCGGTGATAAGCACTGTCCGGTCAGCCCCTTTAAGCTTATAGACCAGTTGAAGCAGGCTCTTGGGCAAGTGTACGCCGTCCGTAATGATCTCGACCGTCATGTCATCGAGCCAATAGGCGGCCTCGACAACTCCTGCATAGCGAAAAGCATTGCGACGGACAACCGACGAGGTACAGGAATAAAGGTGTGTCACATGCGTATAACCATTGTGGAACGCTTCGACCGCCTCCTCGAACAGCGCATCGGAATGGGCGATCGACGCCAGAATCCCCTTTGAACGCAATACCCGGCCCAATTCAAGCGCCCCGTCGAGTTCAGGAGCCAGCGACATCCGGCGAATATCGTCGCTGGCGGCAAGGATTGCATCGTATTCCTCGGGACGGGGATTGCGCAGATAGCGCGGGTCCTGTGCTCCACGCTGGTTGTAAGCGAAATAGGGTCCCTCGAGGTGCAACCCCGGCATGTTCGCACCTTTCGTATTGAGAGGCAGCGCGCAGCGGAACACCTCGAACGTCTCGAACAGATTCTCGTTCGTACTGGCCAATGTCGTCGGAAAGATCGTTGTGGCACCATGGCGCGCCGACATCTCCGCAGAACCTAAGTAAGCTTCGATCGTGCAGTCCATAAAATCGTAGCCGCCAGCGCCGTGAGTATGAATGTCGATAAACCCGGGAGACACCCATTCACCACCGGCATCGGTGACCAACCCGGCATCTCCCTTGTATTCACCCTCACCGACAGCCGTGATCACACCGTCGCTCCATTCCACATAGCCCCGTTCTGCCGTCGCAGGACCGATAATCCGCCCGTTTACAATCGCTTGCTTCATTGTCTTATCTTTTTTCCGCGCTGTGGCGGTTCCAACATTCAAGTTTATATCCCCGCAGTGCATAATACAAAAGGAAAACGAAACAGGGAATCATCAGCCAGTAAGCCGACTGAGCATCGTTCAGGCGGGTCGCCTCTCCGGCATAGAAAAGCGGGAAAACGCCGCTCGAGGCCAATGCCATGACCAGCCACGCAGAGCCGAGACTCGTATGGCGTCCCAGTTTGCGGATCGCCAGCGGCCAGATACCCGAATAAAGAAAAGCGTTGGGGATACCCATCAGAATCAAAATCCACATCGCACTGTGCACCTCCACCCCGAAAAGCGAAATCCGTCCGCTGACGCACAGCACCGCCACCGACGCGATCAAGTTCAGCAACGACGCGATCCGCAATGCCGTAAGCTGCGAAACGACGCGCGGAATAAGCACCGTACCCAATGCAAAACCGATGAAAGTGGAAAACAGAATCATCGGCGGCAACAGCTTGGCCTGAGCGATATCAGTCCCGAGCGACACGGATGACGTAACCAGCGTATTGATACAAAGTGCCTGCGTGCCGAGATGGCACACCATCGCCACGACTCCGAGCACCAGATAAGGGTAACTGAAGATGCTTCGACGGGCGCCGTCTTCCGTTTCAACGGCTTTCGCTCCGCCCGCAATGTCAGGCAGCGGCGAACGACGGACATACAGTCCAAAACCAATCAATACGACAGCCAAAATCAGATAAGGAACGATCACGCGACGTACCATTTCGTCAAGTACCATCTCACGAGGCAGCCCTCCGATGGTATCCATCCCTGATTCTGCCTGTTCGAAAAGCGCAGCATCCCCCGGACGGATAATCACATAACCCAGCACTAACGGAGCAATGATCCCGGCCAGTTTGTTACATACGCCCATAACGCTCATCCGTTTGGCCGCCGACTCCATTGGCCCGATCACCGTCACGAACGGATTGCCGGCAGTCTGCAAAACAGCCAGCCCGATCCCGAGCAGGAACAGCCCTGCAAGAAACAGCGCATAACAACGGGTCAATGCAGCAGGGACAAAGCACAAGGCACCGAGAGCCATCACAAACAACCCATAGCTGATTCCCCGTTTGTAACCGACCGCATCAAGCATCATCGACGAAGGAATAGCCATAACCAGATAGGCGATGTAGAAAACAAAACCTACCAAATAGGCCTGCGCCAACGACAATTCACACGTTACCTTAAAATAAGGTATCAATACAGAATTGACCCAAGAGATCATTCCGAAAAAGAAGAAAAGCGTCCCCATGATCGCCATGGAAGCATAATATTGTCGTCGGGAGTCCATATCGTACGCAGTTCGGTCAGTTTACAGAGTTTTTCGCTTCATTTCGTGTTCGAACACGGATTATCCAGTCGTAAAGGTAGTAAAAAAATTATATCCGACAACATTTAAGTTAAAAAATGCACAATAAAAAAATCATCTGCAAAAATAATGCGCTATTATTATATTGATAATAAGCAATATATGAAAATAATTTGATTTTATTTGGGAAAACGAAGTAAAATCCATAATTTTGTGCTCGAACACGGAATGAACCGCATTCTGATTAATATTTAAGAATTATGGATGGACTGATAAAAGAATTCTACGTCGATAAATTGCATGTATTAATCTACAAAACCCGCCAACAGATGGGACTGGCAGCCTCTGCGCACTACCTGCAGCGATTGGAGGCCATCCTCGCCGGTCAACCCGCAGCCCGGGCCGTATTCGCGGCCGCACACTCGCAGGATGAATTTCTGGCAGGGCTTGTAAGCGCCAAGCATGCAGGGTTCGACCGGACCGAGGCATTCCACATGGACGAATACATCGGATTGCCGGCCGACGCGCCGCAGCGTTTCGGCACATTTCTCTCCCGTGCAATTTTCGACCGGATACCTTTTCGCAAGGTGTATCTGATGAATTCCGACACCGGAAACGGGCTGCAGGAGTGCATCCGCTACAGCGAACTGCTCCGACGTGCCCCGCTGGACATCGTATCGCTCGGAATCGGAGAAAACGGGCACATCGCCTTCAACGATCCACACGAGGCGCGCTTCGATGACCCCGAAACGGTAAAGGTCACCACGCTCGATGAACCGTGCCGTCAACAGCAGGTCCATGACGGTGAATTCACCGACATCTCGCTTGTCCCGCATCAGGCAATGACGCTGACCATCCCAGCGCTGATGTCATGCCGCTGCGTAGTGGGCATCGTACCGCTCGACCGCAAAGCAAAAGCCGTATATGACGCGCTTTACGGCCCCATTTCGGAAAAATGTCCGGCTTCGATCCTCCGCACCCACGACGACGCGGCGCTTTTCCTCGACGAAGGAGCGGCTTCGTTGCTGAGAATCTGAGTGGAATCCATTACCAATCGAAAATATTTTCGTACTTTCGCCCTATGGACCGCAAAAATTATAAGATCAAGGATATCGCCGCGATGGCCGGCGTATCGGTCGGTACGGTCGATCGGGTGCTGCACAACCGGGGCGACGTTTCGGAAAAAAGCAGGAAGAAGGTGGAACAGGTGCTCGAAAAGATACTCTACCGCCCCAATCTGCTCGTTTCATCCATCGGCGTCAAACGCAAAATCACCCTTGCGATCGTCCTTCCCAGCCATCAGCAGGGTGAATATTGGGAACAGATCGAAAAGGGTATCCATCAGGCGCTCTACGACTTTTCGAAAATACGCACCGAAACAAAGATTTTCTATTACGACCAGTTCGATCTCTATTCCTGCCGCACGGCTTACAGTCAGGCATTGGAATACGCCTGCGACGCCATGATCATCGGTCCGACCTTCCGTGAGGAAACCGTGCTTTTCTCTCGCAAGCTCGACGAACAGGGAACCCCTTATATCTTCATCGACACGCTTATCCCGTCGTGCAACCAACGGGCGTTCTTCGGACCCGATTCACGCATGCTCGGATACATCGAGGCCAAACTCCTTTCGGACGTGATCGGCGAGGAGAAAGACATCGCCATCCTGCATGCCGTGCGTTCAGGGAACGAAAGTTCGTTGCAGACGGTCGTGCGCAAGGCCGGATTTTTCGAATATTTCGATACCGTATCGAGCAAAAACAGGTTTCTTTACGCCAACTATTATACCCAAGACGTCGAGCAGAGCTGGAAAGAGTTCGACCGGCTCTTCTCCGGGGAAAACAACATCGGCGGCGCCGTGCTCTTCAACTCCCGTTCGTATATCTTCGCCAGCTATCTGGAGCATCACGGCATCACCGGCGTTAAGGTAATAGGCTGCGGCGTAACGCAGAAGAACATCGAATATCTGAAAAAAGGTTATTTGTCGTTCCTGTTGTCGGAACGTCCCGACCTGCAAGGATATCAGAGTATCAAATATGTATTGGAATACATTCTTTACGGTCAGCACGAGCAGATCATTAAACACACGCCCATCGAGATCATGATCCGCGAGAACATCGACTCGTTGCTTTGACAACTTCGTCGATATACCCGGGAAATCAATGAAAATATCCCGACTATACGAACGGCTCGACCGCATGCCCGTCCTGAAACTCCTCGTGCCGTTCGCGGCCGGGATCGCGCTGGCCGGCCGGTACGAACTGCCCCTGTGGTTTCTCGCAGGGGCTTTCGTATGCACGGGAGTCATGGCGCTGCTGTTCCGTTCACAAGCGGCGGCCGTGGGAATGCTCCTCACGGCGGG
>ERZ827528.1796-NODE-1796-length-21297-cov-3.917004_pt1 | contig 21297 bp, 15 predicted proteins | sample MGYA00519768_ERZ827528 | MGnify/ENA primary metagenome ERZ827528 (study PRJEB31778, sample SAMEA3449343) | human gut metagenome | biome: human gut; feature: human-associated habitat; material: faeces | place: United Kingdom | collected 2010/2012 ...
CTTTCAGCTCCTTGGCGATTGCCGCAAGGGTCAGCACATAATAGTCCTCGTCCTTAATCTTGTCCGGCGCAAACTCCTTGTGGCCCTCGCCGATGAGATAATATTTGCCGTTAAAGGTAAGCATATCTGCTGTGAACAGCGGCTCGCTGTCGTAGGCGGATATGCCGGTTTTGAAGCAGTGGTTGGCTGTCTTCATATTTCCGTACCCGTGGTCAATGCCGATGATTTTTGTGTTGTGGATTGTTTTCATAATAAGTCCTTTCCTGCGCATAGCGCATTTCAAAATATTTCGGATAACTCTTTTTCGGGCGGTTATCCATTGATCCCGTTTTGCCGTAAGATTTCTGTGTACAGCTCCTTTTCAGCCAGTAATACCGTTTTCAGAAAATAGTTGCAGTAGATACCGTACCGAGAAAGGAGCTGCACGCATTTTGTTTCTTTGCCGTCGTCCAGCAGCAGACAGTTTCCCTTATAGCAATTACAGCAAATTTTGCGTACAAGGGCGTTGATCTTTGTCTGCTGCTTCGGTGTGATTTTGAGTACCATAACATATACCTCCTTTCCGTTTTCGGGCAGCAAAAAAGCCGCCGAGTGTGACCTCGACGGCTCGATGACTGCCTTCTGTATATATAATAACGACAAAAAGGAAAATCTTATTGAATATCGCAACAGGTAAAACTTAAAAAACGCAACAAGCCAAATGCATTGATTTTATGCGGCATTTACGGTATAATATCTGTGTATACATAACTACAAGAACGAAGTTTTCAAAAAAATATTTTCGTTTTTCTTGCTGAGTACAATATTCGGGACATCTCTTATGATAAAATAAGGTAAAGGAGCATGGGAAAATGATTTCTTCGTTTTTTACCGCCGACTACCGTGACGGCAGAGTAATATTCGGCGGCAAACACTATCCTGCCGGAATGTTTGCCGTACATCTGCTCAATCAGTTTTATATAAACGACACGACCGCACGAATTGCCGTGTTTCGGGACGGCTTGAATTTTCATATATTACGGCAGTTGCAGGACGACTATCTCAATATTTCTGACTTTGTGAAAACAGGTGCTAATACCCTGCAATCATTCAAGAGTCTGCCGAAGCTAAAGCCTTTTGACGGGTTGAAAGCGGAAGAAATTCGGAGCACGGTTGAAACGCTTTTTACAGAGCAGATCGGGCAAGAAATTTGCGAATACCTCGCAGCAAAAGCAAAGCTCAGTCTGTTACCGCAGGACGAAATTGCCGCAGGCACGGCAGAAAAAATGAAGCGCACGGCAGACTTTTCAGCTACCGAAGAAAAGATTACTGAAATCCGATCCATTCTCCGTTTCTTTGATACGCTCTCTGAGGATTTGATTGAAGCTCACGGTAAACTGATAAAATTTTGTGAGCATATTGATGAGGCGGAACGCTTGGATGAGGCGCATTTATTACCGTTGGCATTGAAGATATTCGCAGAGCATCACTTTGTGCAAAGCGGAAGATACATTGCCGTCAAGAAGAATGTCAAAAGCAAAAGCGCAACACTTGCCAAGCGGCTGGAGTTTGACAGTTATTACAACCTTATTCTGACCGACTTTTTTGAAGGCTTGCACTACGGGCATTATCCCCGCAGGTGTGAAATCTGCGGCAAGTATTTCTTAATGCAAAGCGCCCGACGGCAGAAATACTGCCCCTACGGTATTGCACCGGAGCTGTATCGAGGCAGGAAGATCACTTGCCGGAAATATGCTGCTGCGATGAACCGCAAGGAAAAGGCGGAAAACGATCCTATTGTATCACTGTATAACCGCCGCTGTGCCGCTATTCGCACCGAGTGCGGCAGAGGAACGATTACAAAGGAATATGCCGAAGCTGCAAAACGGATTGCCAAAGAGCATAAATTGCGAGCGTTGGCGGACGATCAATATGCAAAAACACAATACAAAAAAGATATGAGCCGAGAAGCGTTATACGCCGAAGTGGACAGGAATTTGAATTGAAAGAAGGTGTGCCGGTGAAAAATGAAAAGTGGACAGAAGATTTATATTTATACCGTATGAAGCCGGCACCGCCGAAGATGGAGGATATTCAGGAGTATATCGGACTATACTTTGCTGAAAAGGACGAAAAATACCTCGGTTGGTTCTTCCACTATTATGAGCCAAGGCTGAACACAATTATTATGCAGACGGTACAGGAAACCGCCATGCAGGGACATTTTGTCGATTTAAAGCAGGCGTATATTTTCGGTATCTGCAAGGCACTGCAAAAATATGATATTTCCACGCGCGTTCCGTTTCTCATATTCAAAGAGTTCTATGTAAAAAACGAGATAGACAACTATATTCGCACAATGCGGCAGGGCTATTCGATGCAGAGTGTCGACGAATACCGCACGCTTAAAAAGGCGATGGCGCTGTATGCAAAATATGAATACAATTTTGATGAGGAAACCATAACGAAAATTGCCGCAGAAATCGGCAAAAGCATTAAGGACACCAAAGAAATTATCCGAGCAGGCATTGACAGCACCCATTATACAGACTTTTATCGCCGTTATGCCGATGAGGACGGCGAAAGCACGGCTGAGGATATAACCGCTGACAAAACCTCCAATCCCGAAAGGTTGTTTTTCAAGCAGTGGCAGACCGACGCTCTTTTTGACGCTTACGAAAATCTCGATTACCGTGAGCGCACGATGGTTGCCGGTCATCTCGGATTTTGCCCGGAATGTTACGGTATTTATGAGCAGGGCAAAGATGAAAACGGCAATTCGGTCAAGCTGCTCCGCAAGGGCAAAGCCTACATAGACGCCGCCGAGCATATGTTATCTTCGCCCGATACAGCTTTTCAGATTGTAAACAGCGCTTATAATAAATTGCTGATTGAGCTTGCGATTGATGAGTACATCCATATTGTAGAGTTGCGGTTGACATCCGCTGACAATAACTCAGTCACCTATGAATACTGTGCCGATCATAACAACGACTGGGGCAAAATCCACTATACCTTCGGCGAAGACGATTACGATGTTGTTCGATATATCTATGCCGACAAAAAGGGTGGATTCTATTTTGCTTCAGTTGGTGAGTGGGTTATGCATAATATAAATAAGAAGCACTTTCCGAAATATATGATTATTCATATATCACAAGACTGAACTTATCCTTCGTATATAGTTTAATAAAAGCAAATATCACTACATAAACATTATCTCTGTACTTTACACAACGATTTCTTTCTTAACTATTACTTGACAAAATCAAAAAAATATGCTAACATATAGACAAATATTGAATTGGAGGCATTGTATTTCGTATGGATAATTTACTTGATAGCATTTCTCAGGATGTGAAACAAAAAATTTTTGAGTGTATTTCTCAAGCAATTGGCGAAGATAGATAAGAAGCCGATGCACATCTGGGGTTACGAACTCATGTGTCTGGACACTTTTTGAATTGGGATTTAATATATAGAAATTTAATGAATTCTTTCGGTAATGAAAATGTTAAATATTCTGCTACTGTACGTGGTATGTGGACCGTATTACTTCTATATGATGTTAAAAGTGGTTTACTGATTTCTTTTATGAGAGACACGCGCCTTGACGATATTAAACGTTCGAAGGTGGAAAACCAGCCGCAATATGTTCGTTCGTTAATCGCTCTTAACGAAGAACTTCAAGCTCCATATAAACAGCAGACACTTCTCGGCATGGAGACGGAATCTTCACAAAAGGAATCTGAACTTGCGAATATTCTTGATGATCTCTGCGCCAACTTTGATTGTCATGTAAATCATAAAGAAGTACATCATGCTCTTGTCTGCTTTTCGGGAAAGTTTGGAGTGTTAAGCTCTCTTAAAGCCTATATTTTGGATAAAGATTTAGATGTGGTTTGCGAGCAAGATTGGCTTAATACGGTTAAGCCGGTAATGAGCAATACAATCGAAACAGCAGAACAGAGCCATGACGGTCCTACGCTTTCACTTAAGTCCAAAGCAACAAAACGTTTAAAAGAAAAAGAACTTGTCGCCTTAAAAGAACAAGAGAGTGAAAAACAAGCATAATTCCTATTTCGAAAGCGAGTTAATAATTATGAAATCATTTAATGGAAATCGCCTAAAAACGGCACGTCAATATAGGGGTTTGACAGTAGAAGAATTATCACAAAAAATCAATGTAAGTAAGCAAGCGGTCTCACAATATGAAACGGGGAAAATCGAAGATGTCCCTTTTCAAAAAATTCTTGCTATTTCCGGTGCTTTAAATTTCCCATATAGATATTTTGCTCAAGAAGATATCTCAAATATTAAAACAGGCGCAACTTATTTTCGGTCGTTAATGAAGACCAGCAAAAAATATCGTCTTGCGCAAGAAATCAAGATGGAGCACATTGCAACCATATATTCTTTTCTGAATGAATATATTACTTTTCCTCAACTCAATTTGCCGGAGTGGATTGGTGAAATATCTTCTCCTACTGAAGCGGCAAAAGAGTTGCGTAACTACTGGGGACTTGGAGATAAGCCCATTGATAGTATTATGCGCACTGTTGAACAAAACGGAATTATCGTAACTACTTTTGCTACTGACACAGACGACATTGATGCTTTTAGCCAATATATTGATATAAACGATTCTGATGTATACATTATTGCACTTTCAAGCAATAAAGAGTCTGCCGCAAGAATCAATTTCGATATTGCACATGAACTTGGACACATCATGCTTCACGAATGGAGCGAAGATGAAGAAGTTCTTTCACGTGAAGAATTCAAAGCGAAAGAAAAGGAAGCAAACGAGTTTGCTGCGGCTTTTCTTTTGCCGGAAGCATCGTTTGTCCCCGAAGTATCATTGGACCCACAAAAGCTGGATTATTATGTTCAGCTTAAGCGCAGATGGAAAGTTTCTGTTGCTGCCATGCTTTACAGGAGCTGTGACCTTCGCATAATTACTCAGGGACAATATCAATATATGATGCGTGTTATGCAAAACAAAGGGTGGCGTAAGTCTGAACCTTTAGATAACACTATCAAAGCCGCAAATCCGTCACTCTTTTCCGATGCAGTCGATCTCCTGCTTGTTAACAATGTGTTTACATCCAAAGAGTTTGTTGATGAACTGGGAGATATGGGACTGGCGATGAATCCAGATGAATTAGAGACTTTGCTTAATCTTCAGAAAGGCACTTTGTTAACACAAAAAACAGAACCTGTTCAAATGGTAATGCTGAAATCAAAAAAACAATAACATTGAATAGGACAAATTTTGACAAAATTTCGATAATATAAAACCGTATTTTTTCTGCAGTGCGTTTTCGTGGAGGAGATAAATGACAGTCAATTTTTTTATTAAGTGTCCAACTTGCAATACAATTACCCGAATGAGGACACCTGCCGGTTATATATTCACGTTTCCTAACCCTCCGAATAAAACTTTGGAGGAAATATAATGGAAAAACAAATCAAGTATGTCCAAGTCTCTGCTGATAACGCAGAAAATTGTAAGGTGTATGAGTCGCTGATGTATGAATACATTGATGAGATGAATGAGCATAGCGAACGCCCACTACCGAAAGAGTTTCAGCAGAAATGGATCAACAGCATTATTGCCATGCAAGGACCGACAGATCGCCATTTAGAATTGTGCTATGTCGGAGAAATGCCGATTGGTTTCCTTTACGGAAAAATCGACCATGAAAATCACAAGGGCTTTATTAAACCCGGATATGGATACATTATGGAGTTCTATGTAAAGCCAGACCATCGTCGCAAGGGTTATGGTAAGATGATCTTTAAGCGTTTGGAGCGATTGTTCCACATTGACAGTGCTGAGATGATGTACTTAACTGCCGATCCTGTTACCGGAAAACCGTTCTGGGAGGCAATGGGGTTTAATAATATCAATGAAAAATCGCCAGAGAATCAACTGTATATTTACGAGAAAGCCATTTCGCCCATTGGATTAGAATGTGGGGTGCTCAAACCTTTAACCAAAGAAACAGTCGCAGAAATAGCTCGCTGGGAATATGAAAAGCCATATGATGCTTATAACTTCACCAATCATCCAAATGGGTATCTTTTTGATGATTCCACATGGGGAACAGAACAGTTTTGCTTAGTTGACGGCGAAACAATTTTGGGACAAGTGACCTGCCAGCTTGATGGCACAGACTTATGGGTTGGTTGGTCAATGGCTCCACAGTTTTGCGGCAAAGGCAACGGAAGTATGTTCGTAAAACAGTGCGTAAGAGAACTGCGTGAGTTCACAGGACATACCGGAAAAATACTACTAAGAGTTGCCGCATGGAATCAAAGAGCCATCCGTGCTTATCAAAAATCTGGTTTCTCTTATGTAAAAACCATTCAAGACGAAATTGCCTATTCGAATCATATGGAAGATTTTTGGGTAATGGAATTGTTGTAAGTTCTCAGATAAAGAACCATTTTCGCCCGGGGAAAGTCAGACATCCAAAAAGCTTTTTTGATAAACTATATGTGAACAACGGCAAACTGAAACTTACAACCAAGGAACGGAAAAATTTGCTGACAATTATCGTGCCGAATAAATAAAATGATACAACCCACAGACTCATTTGAATCTGTGGGTTGTATAATCATTATGAATATATGAGTTCTGTGTTTACGATCTCTCTTGCACACACCTGAATGTTGTTCATATGTTGCACCCATTCCATTGGATTTTTGTCTTTCAACTGTTCAGTTATGCCTTGCTTTTCTGCCATTTGCTTTATCAGTCGGGAAAACATTGCTTCAGCTTCATTGTTGAGTTCTGCAAGGTAAGCATTTAGCTTGCCACTTGTAAACAATTCCGTATAACGTATTCTACGATGTTGCTTAATGTAGTGCAAGTGTCGCTGCCCCCATATACCGATGGGTTGCTCTTCTTCGACAGGTAATATGAGATTAGGCAGAATATAATCTCCTTGCTGTGTGTAGGTACCGCCCATTTGCTCAAATAATGATTTTTCCATTTTGTTTTCCTCCTATGTCTTATTGTACTTTTATTTTACTGAAAAACGGGCAATAACACCAATGTGCCGATAAAAAATACAGCGTACCTGTGGAAAAAACAGATACGCTGTATTTTCATATATTAATTTCGGGATATGTAGTTACCAATTGCCGATACATTTTTCTTGACGGTCTGCGGTTACCCGCCTCCCATTTTGTATAGATGCTCGGGCTGATACCGGCTTTTTGTGCAAAATCAACTTGGCTAAGTCCATAACGCTTTCTGACCGTATGTAATAGTTCTGTATATGGCGCACTTATGAAAACACAAAAATCATCAAACAGTAGTTCTTCGGATATATGTAGCATTTCAGCCGCAGCTATGGAAATTTCATACGGTATCGGGAAACGCCCCTGTTCATAGGCAAGAACTGTTGCCGGTACAATGTTTAACTTTTCTGCAAGTTGCCTTGTGGTGAGCTCCCTCAGTTGGCGATAGTAACGCATATATTCTCCGGGACTGTTTAATTCACTCAATGTTTCAAAGATAAATCTTAAATGCATAAGCATTTTTCCGTGTCGGTATTCATACAGCTCTGTGTGATAGAGAATAGTGTCGCATTCGTCATATACCATAGGCATATATCATTGCTCGCAGAGGGAGGGCATACCGCAGATATATCGCCCGTTCCGTCAAGGAACGGATATAACTTGGGGCGTCATTCCTGATCGAAGGCGTCCCAAAACGTCCTTTTTTATTCTGTTTTCCCCTGTGCGTTATATGAATATTTGCTAGCTTCTCAGTTTTTCTGTGCGCTCGTTTATACACTTTTGAAATACAAGACTAAATGATTACAGACCAGTTCATTTTAACTTTTAATGCTTATACAGCATGCAGAATATCTGCCGTGGGCGTATGCCTAATATAAAACGGCAAAATTTATAAATTTTGCTGTTTTACTATTGACATTCTTTACAAAAAGAATTAAACTTATTACATAATATATAATGTATCTATAATTATCACATAAACCGCATTAGTTAGTAAATATATCTGTTTTCTATATTATCCGCATTGGGCGCAAAGTTTGGAATGGTTTATCCTATCTGTTATGAAGATATGCTGATTTCTAAGGACTGAGGCTGCGGAGCCAAAAATATGGCGGCATGTCGCTGCAGGGCGCGCGAGGGGCGCATACCTGGCAGTTTATAGAGCGGCTGCGGCGCAGCATGGACGTAATTCAGCCGTTTTTAATCATATTCTGTTGATCCATGAAAATTGTCTATTCTTATTTTGATTTTTAACCGCGTTATCTGAATATAATCTGCGCCTGTATTCCAGGTGAAAGGAGGAATTATACTTTTTTAGGGCGCAGTTTATATAATATAATGTTATTTTAAAGGAGAGTTCATTATGAAAAAGCATTACATAACAAGACGAATCTTAACCATGCTGCTGGCGGTCGTGCTGCTTTTTGCCGCCCTTCCCAACAGCGTTTACGCACAGAGTTTTCAGGATAATATGCAGGATCCTATTACAGCGCAGTCTGCGCCCCAAAGCGTTCAGCCTGCTCCGGCCCTGCCGCCTGAAGAGCTGGGAGGCCAGGAAATATCCATTCCCGCCGTCCCGGATGAAGAAATTCCTTTGGCGCAGAATCAAGAGGCGGCCGCACGCGCATTTGATGATGAAATATTTTATGTCAATGGAATAGAAAACGGAGGGAATATGCGCAGCACGCCCAATGCCAGCAATGACAGCAATATTATAATCTGTATTGAAAATGGACAAAGGGTAGAAAAAATATCGCAAACCGGCAACTGGCTTTATGTTTCATATTATATCATACGTAATTCAGATGGCATGCCTTTAACTTATTACGGCTATATGCATAACAGCGTGCTTTTACCTGACGGCCAGAAGATTATAATGGCCAACAGCGATACTTCGGATAAGCTGCTCAATATGCGCTCTTATCCCAACGGCCCCATAATAGGCACTATTCCCAACGACCATTGCATGCTCTATGATAATTCCAACCCTAAGAGCGGCAACTGGCAGCAGGTGGTGTATAACGGCAAAACAGGCTATGTGTATACGCCTCTCACCAAAAAGGCTACTGTTACGGCCTATGATGTGTCTATTTGGGAAGGCTCTTCGTCTTTTATATTATATGATGACTATGGTGTTAAGGAGGGAGATGTGTTTGATGTAAGTGTTCCGTTTAAGAGGGAATTTCAGAACGGTTTAAAGATAGATATTAATTACAACGGCAAGATAGAATCAGTAACTGCGGTTGAAGAAATGGAAGTAACCAAGCTGATTTTCGGGCAGGAGTAAAAATGAGGGCTTTAAGCCCTCATTTATTTTTATTCGGTATATTGGGTTTCCACAGTAAACAGCTCGTCTACCTCTTCCTGGCTCATGCCAAAGGCGTCCATAAAATTCAATTTAACCATTTCAGGCTTTTTAAGCAGGGCCTCCCTTAGACGCGTCTTATAGGTATTGAAGGTTCTTTCGGTGGGCGCTCCCCAACGCTCCCGCTGGCGGGGCAGCTCGCCCTCTATCTCGGCGAACATACTTTCCATAAGAGGAATGGTTCTGTCGGGGTGCAGGGCGTTCTGTACATGCATGGCGTATCTATCTATAAAGAGCTGCCTGCCTTCGGGGTTCTGCAGCAGGGCATATCCCAGTATTGAGCGATACATTTTGCTAACTCCGTGGCCTATATTGTTAGCCATTTTGTAAAGATAATTATATCCTGGATTATCATAATTGCCTTTCCAAAGGGACCAGTCGTTATCATAGAACACCCAGCGCCATTTTGTAGAGCCGTCGCTGGCGGCGTATACCTTTATATTGCCCGAATCGGTATGCAGCACCCAGGAGGCGGCTATCCACCAGTCCATAAGGGAGTAGATATCCACATGGTCGCACAGGTATTGGTAGTTTTCCTGCGTGCTCATATCGTGGGTTTCGGCATATCTTTCTATATCGCGGAAAGGCTGGTGACTGGCGAGGGTGTTGCTGGCATTTCCTTTAATTATGGTTACGTTGTCCGCGTCTATTCCGTCGTGGGTTTCAAAATAGGATTCGTTAATTTTTTCGCGCAGATAATAGAGGCCGAAATATTCGCCGTTGATGTATACCACGCAGGGCCGCGCATCCATTACTGCCAGCTCAAAGTCGTCTTTAACCATTTTGGAAATGAAGGCGTCCTTTATTTTGGTCCATTTCCAGTCCTGGCCGCCGCTGTGCAGGAGCAGGCTTTCAAAATGGGTGACCTCGTTTCCCTCAAAGAAGGGGTAGTCCACTCCCTTGCGTCCGTAATTATCCCTTATCTGAATGGCTATGCTCTTCTGCTTTTCCATCCGGGAATAATCTCCGTGAATTTTTATGCCGGCGGGGAATTCCAGAACCTTTACGCCTTCGGCAGTAAAATATTCTACATTGACTTCCCGCTCCCAGTCTTGATAGAAGTTAGCGGGAGCGTCCTTGAGAGCTTCTACATCCATATCTTCGTTTGCGTATGGACCGTACTCAAATATGCCGTTCTGTTCGCTGAAAAGCCCGTCCGGGTCGCTGGAAAGGCAGACGATGGGAAGGGAGTGCCTGTCCTCAATGAGCAGGGTGCAGGCTCTTATATCGCTGGGCAGCATGCCGTCGGCATATACTATTGCGCGCACGGTAGTGGATTCGTTTATGGTTATGGGGCCTGAATATCTGCTGGAATTGCGGTCAGGCTCGCTGCCGTCGGTGGTGTAATAGATAATGCCCCCTGCCGGAGCGGTCATGGAGAGCTGATAGCCAGCCTCTACATACCCGCCGGTGGTGGAAAAGGTGACGTTGCCGATATATCCTGTATAGGTGCTGCCGTTTGAAAAATATACTCTGTCAGTCAGGGTGGTGCCCTCCCGGCCGCTGGTGACGCCGTCGCGCAGCTTCCCGGTATTAAAGGCGTCTACGGTCCGGCCGTTGGGGTCGGTCAAATAGAGCTCGTCTCCTGAAGTGCTCACTTTGAAAGTCAGATATATGCTGTTGCGGTCGGAGCCTGCGTTGTTAAGCCCGGCGGCGTAGAGGGTAAGGGTGCCTCCGGCAGGTACGACGCCCCCTTCAAAGGTGTAGCGGTAGGGGTCGGCCAGGCTCTTTGAAATGCCGTAGCCTGTCAAATCTATATCGCTGTCCGTGCCGTTATAGAGGGTTATGGTGTCGTATCCGTCCTCATCGGGGGTGGCTGAAACCCTGCTTATCCATAAACCGCGGTTGATAAGCTGGCTGGCTTCCATCAGTTCGGCAAAGCCGGTGGAAGAATTGGCCGTACCCGGCGTGGGCATGGAATAATATTCCCATGTGGAATTGTCCTGCGGATTGCGGCCTGATGAAATGTTGTCGGGCAGAATTTTAAGGGCTACAGAATCTATTTTATGTCCCTGCTTATCCGAAAGCATAAGGATTTCGTCTGTCTTGGAAAGCCCGAAGGAGGCGTGCAGCTCGGTATCGGTTTTTTTGTCCTTGCCCGAAAGGAAGATTAAAAGATATCCGCCGCCGGCTATTTTAACGTCGGCCGGTATCTGCCATTTTTCTACGTCGGTAAGGTCGTCTGTAAGGTACATGCCCGAAAGGTCTATTTCCTCTGTCCCCGGATTATATATTTCCACCCAATCGGGGTAATCTCCTTCAGAATCGTATATAGTATATGTGTTGCTGTTCATATATTCGTTTATATAGAGCAGGGGCGTATCAAACTGCAGCCCGTCTATAGTTTCGGCGTGGCTGCCGGCATTGGCCGCGCCGGGAGTGGGGGAAGCGAACCACATAAACTTTCCGGCGTCCTCTCCGTCCAGCACAACTCCGTATGAGATATCCTTGGAGGCGGCCTGGGGCACCTCTACGCGGCTGGCGTAGGTGCCGTCCGGCTTGAGCAGGGTTATCACTTCACCCTGGCTGGATATGGCGAAATTAGTGTGTATTTCGTTATCTGACATCTTGTTTTTGCCCGAAGCAAATATTACAAGATAGCTGCCAGGGTCCATAGTGTAGGCGGGCAGCTCGAATTTTTGGGGCCGCTGTTCGTTGTCCGAGAGGTAGTATCCGCTGAGGTTTACCCGGCTGGAAGAGGCGTTGTAAAGCTCTATCCAGTCTGAATATTCACCGTCCGAATCGGCCAGGCCGGTGGAATTGCTGGACATTATCTCGGTTATATAAACCCCTTGGGTATCAGTTTGACTGTCTGTGCTTCCGTCAGAATTTGAAGCGGAGGGATTTTCTTCTCCGCCGAAGCAGCTTGCCAGGGGTATTATAAGCGCCAGCACCGTTATAAGGGCGCAGAGCTTTAAAACGATTTTTTTCATGTACATATCTCCGTTTCCCCGGCGGCTTTTGTTTAAAAATTAAGCCGGCAAAAGATGCATGCTGAATAAATCAGTATTTTTAAAGCCGTACCGGTATTTTTAATTTTAACATAGGCATAATGAAAATGCAAAGGAATTTGTTTTAAGAAAACATTAATAAAATAGGGCGTTATGTATAATATGCCGTAATATTTTATGCGCCAGGGCGGATTTTGCAGAAGAATCGAGAAAAAACAGTTTGGAAAAGGGCTTTGATAAAAGAAGCTAGGACGCCGCGAGGGGGCGGGAAAGATAAAAGGGCGCGGGCGCGGCGGATATGGGCCGCGCCCGCGCCCGGCCGTTAGGCCGGCCACATTGGTGTTTGCCCGGCGAAGAGCCGGGCAAACGGGCGGGCGAACCCGTCCCGCTTAAAGCGAATACTGTTTAGAAATTTGTCACAGATTTATTTAAAGGGCCGCCCCGCCCTTTAAAGGTGGGCGCACCATTATTTTTCCTTTCTAATTAATTTATTTTTTCACCAACGGTATTCTTTTTACTCACGTTTTATTTTGCGCCCTAATGCGCGCGAAACCTTTTGGCATATTTATTAAATATATTTATGCATAATTATCCATCCATTTATTATCCGCTTTCGTTCCGCGCGCATTATTATATATAATCCCACCCGCGGCCAGCGCGCTTCGCGCGGAATTCCGCTGGAGACATTATATCTGGTTTTAAACTAGCATTAGTGCCAAAAAGTCCTTTACAACAAAGCACTGCCGGGATATAATATCGGTAAATAAATTTAAACCCTGGGAAAGGGAGCCTCTTATTTATAAAATCCCTTAAGAGAGCCGTCCGTTTGGTGCGAGGAGGCAGGGAGAAAAATAAGAGGTATCGCCCTGGAGGGGCCGGGACGAAATTTTTAACAGTAGGCCCGGACGGCAGAGCGCCCGTTAATATGCTCAGGCATAAGACGTTAGCTTTGAACGCCCGTGCCCTGCTCTACAATGGTTTTTTAAGGCTTTGCATTTTGTTAGAGTGCAAAGCCTTTGTTTTCTTAAGGATAATGGAGGAATGAAAATGTATAAGAAAGTGGATACCGGATTGAATTTCGTAAAGCGCGAGCAGGAGGTGCTGGATTTCTGGAAGGAGAACCACATCTTTGAAAAAAGCGTGCAGGAAAATGCGGACGGGCAGGAGTTTACCTTTTACGACGGGCCGCCGACGGCTAACGGCAAGCCTCATATAGGGCATGTGCTTACCCGCGCTATTAAAGACCTTATTCCCCGTTACCGCACCATGAAAGGCTATAAAGTTCTGCGCAAAGCGGGTTGGGATACCCATGGGCTGCCTGTTGAATTAGAGGTGGAAAAGCAGCTGGGCATAAACGGCAAGCCTCAGATAGAAAGCTACGGTATAGAGCCGTTTATACAGAAATGCAAGGAAAGCGTCTGGAAGTATAAGTCCGAATGGGAAAAGATGAGCGACCATGTGGCTTACTGGGCGGATATGGAGCATCCGTATGTTACCTATGAAGACGATTATATAGAATCAGAGTGGTGGGCTCTTAAAAAGATAGCTGAAAAGGGACTGCTTTATAAGGGACATAAAATTGTGCCCTACTGCCCCCGCTGCGGCACCGCTCTTTCCAGCCACGAGGTGGCTCAGGGCTATAAGGATGTAAAAGAAACGTCCGCTTTTGTGGCCTTTAAGGTTAAAGGTATGGAAGAAACCTATCTTCTGGCCTGGACTACTACGCCCTGGACGCTTCCGAGCAATGTGGCGCTGTGCGTGAACGCCGCAGAGGATTACGTCTATGCCCGTCAGGACGGAAAAACTTATATCCTGGCCGGAGCGCTTGTAAACGTGCTGGGAGAAGATTTTGAAATAGTTAAAACCGTTAAGGGACAAGAACTCTGCGGCATGGAATACGAGCCTTTGTTCGATTTTGCAAAGGTTAAAAAGCGCGCCTGGTATGTGGTGGCAGACGGATATGTAACTCTGGATTCGGGCAGCGGAATAGTGCATATTGCTCCCGCCTTTGGTGAAGACGATGCGAGAGTGGGAAGGGATAACGATTTGCCCTTTGTGCAGATGGTGGACGCGCAGGGCAAGTTTGTGCCTGAAGCTGTTCCATATGCAGGAATATTCGTTAAAGACGCTGATAAGCTTATAATCAAGGATTTAAAAGCTAAAGGCCTGCTTTTTAAAACGCTGGAATTCGAGCACAGCTACCCATATTGCTGGCGGTGCGATACTCCTCTTTTGTATTATGCCCGTCAGACCTGGTTTATACGCATGACAGCCGTAAGGGACAAATTAATTGAAAACAACCGCAAAATAAATTGGATACCCGAAACAATCAAAGAAGGCAGAATGGGGAATTTCCTGGAAAACGTGATGGATTGGGCCCTTTCGCGCGAGCGGTACTGGGGAACGCCTCTGCCCGTTTGGGAATGCGAATGCGGGCATTTCCATGTCGTAGGCAGCCGGGAGGAATTATCTAAATTAACAGGAGCGCCTGAAAATATCGAGCTGCATAAGCCTTATCTTGACCCATTGACCATAAAATGCGAAAAATGCGGCGGCGAGATGCACAGGGCGCCTGAGGTTATAGACTGCTGGTTTGATTCGGGTTCCATGCCCTTTGCCCAGTGGCATTATCCATTTGAAAACCAGGAAGTTTTCAAAGAGCATTTTCCTGCGGATTTTATAAGCGAGGCCATAGACCAGACCAGAGGATGGTTTTATTCCCTTTCGGCTATTTCCACTCTGCTCTTTGACAGTCCTGCGTTTAAGAACTGTATAGTGCTGGGGCATGTCGGGGATAAAGACGGTGTGAAAATGAGCAAGCACAAGGGAAACGTCGTGGATCCCTGGGATGCGCTTAACGCTCAGGGCGCCGACGCCGTAAGATGGTATTTTTATACCGGCTCTTCTCCTTGGCTGCCTTCACGATTCTCTCTTGAGGCGGTAAGTGAGGCGCAGCGCAAATTCATGGGCACCCTTTGGAACACTTATGCTTTTTATGTGCTGTACGCTGAAATAGATCAGTTTAATCCGTATGAATACAAGCTGGAATATGATAAGCTTTCCCTGATGGACAAATGGATACTTTCCAAGCTTAACAGCCTGATTGACTTTGTGGATAAATCGCTTGAAAATTACGTTATAACCGAACCTGCGCGGGCTATGGCTGAATTTACCGACGAGTTAAGCAACTGGTATGTGCGCCGCTGCCGGGAGAGATACTGGGGAAGCGAGATGACCCAGGATAAGATAAGCGCGTATATGACCCTTTATACCGTTTTATGCGCCATGGCAAAGCTGAGCGCGCCTTTTACGCCTTTTATGGCTGAAGCCATGTACCAGAACCTTGTGCGCGGGCTTAAGCAGGATGAGCCGGAGAGTGTGCATCTTTGCGCTTTCCCCGTTTCGGATAAGGCGTTTATTGACAAAGCGCTGGAAGAGCATATGGAACTGGTGCTGTCGGTAGTAGTGCTGGGCAGAGCCTGCCGTGCAAGTGCCGGAATAAAGAACCGTCAGCCTCTCTCTAAAATATATGTTAAGAGTGAAAGGACGCTGCCTGATGAGTTTTCTGCGCTTATAGCCGACGAATTGAACGTAAAGGCAGTTGAATACCTTAAAGATGACAGCCGGTTTACGTCATACAGCCTTAAGCCGCAGATGCGTACCCTTGGTCCAAAATACGGGCGGCTGCTGGGCGAAATAGGCAAATATCTGGCGCAGGCGGACGGGAATGCTATTGTAGAGGCGGTGAAAAACGGCGGCGTTTACTCCTTTGAGCTTTCAGGTACAAATATAGAGCTCAGCCAGGGGGATTTGCTCATAACAGCTGTAAGCCGCGAGGGTTTTGTGTCTGAATCAGACGGCGGCATAGTTGTTGTTTTAGATACGGCGCTGAATGACGAGCTTATAGCAGAAGGATATGTGCGTGAATTGGTAAGCAAGATACAGAACGCGCGAAAGGAGCAGGGCCTGGAAGTGACCGATCATATAGAATTGACGCTGGACGCTCAGGGGGCGCTCAAAGAAGCTATTGAAAAGCACAGCGAACAGCTTTGCGGTGACGTGCTTTGTGATAAACTGGTTTTCGCGCCTTCTAAGGGCCGGGAACTGGATATAAACGGAAGCCGCTGTATCGCGGAAATTAAGAAGATATAACAAACGGGCTTGGCAGATTGGGGAGAGGTGAAAAGGTGCTGGGTTTTGTGCCGGCGCAAAAGCTTTGATCATTTAAGCAGGGATTTTGCGGCCCGTGCAGGCTGCGCCGCCCCCGCCTCCCCCACCCAGAGCAGCCTGGGATATAGCCTTCAGTTTACAGCGCCCGCCCGGAGCCGGGGCGGCGCGCTTGGTTAGGCAGCGAAAGGACGTTTTACGAGATGTTTTTAGCCGGCGACTGGCAGGATTATGAGATAATAGATACGGGCGACGGTATGAAATACGAGCGCTGGGGAGAGGTATACCTATTGCGCCCTGATCCGCAGGTTATATGGCCGTATTTTAAGGAGCCGGACAGAGTGGACGGAATATACAGGCGTTCGGATAAAGGCGGAGGCGCCTGGAGCTTTCCGGGAAGAGTTCCACAAAGCTGGACGGTTTCACGCAAAGGCCTGACGTTTAAAATAAAGCCCATGGGCTTTAAGCATACGGGACTTTTCCCGGAGCAGGCGGCTAACTGGGACTGGATGAGCGGATTGATAGAGCGCGCGCAGCGGCCGGTGAAGGTTTTGAACCTTTTCGGCTATACCGGCGGAGCTACCGCAGCGCTGGCCCAGGCGGGCGCTGCTGTGGTGCATGTGGACGCGGCGAAGAACATGGTGGCTCAGGGCAGGGAAAACCTTGCGCTTTCGGGACTGGCGGATAAGCCTGTGCGCTGGATAGTGGACGACTGCCGGAAATTTGTAGAACGGGAAATACGCCGGGGGAACAAATATGACGGCATTATAATGGATCCGCCCAGCTACGGCCGCGGGCCTTCGGGCCAAATCTGGAAGCTGGAGGACGAACTTTATCCGTTTGTTTCTCTTTGCATGAACGTGCTTTCAGACAATCCGCTCTTTATATTGATAAACAGTTATACCACGGGGCTTCAGCCGCTGGTGCTGTATAATATACTGACAAAGCTGACTAAAAATCTTGGAGGAAGAGTGGACGCTCAGGAAGTTGGCCTGCCTGTTACCCGGGGCGGCATTATACTTCCGTGCGGCGCTTCGGGGCGCTGGCAGAAGGACTGACGGCTAAAAATATATTTTGCTGAAAGCTTCCGGCTGTTTTGGACCGCCTGGAAAATATTCTGATGTGCAGTGCTGCCGGCTTGCGCAGTTTTGCCCAAACATGAAAAACAGGAGAAAAACGAGGAATTTATATGCCTAAACTGCAAATCTTATACGAGGATAATCATTGTATAGTGGTGGATAAGCCCAATAATCTGCCCGTTCAGGCCGATTCAAGCGGGGACGCTGATTTATTGAGCATGGTAAAGGAATACGTTAAGGAAAAGTATAATAAGCCGGGGACGGCTTATATAGGACTTGTACACCGTCTGGACAGGCCGGCCGGCGGGCTGGTGGTGCTGGCCAGAACCTCTAAAGCCGCCGCACGGCTTTCGGCGCAGGTGCGCTCAAGGGAACTGGGCAGGCAGTATCTGCTTGTAGTCAGGGGCGAGCCGAAAATGCGTGCAGGAGAAATTAAAAACTATCTTTTAAAGGATACCGCCGCAAATATGGTGCGCATAGTCCCTGCCGCTACCGAGGGAGCTAAGGAGGCTGTTTTAAATTACCGCTTGCTCCAGACTGTCCATCATCCGTCCGAGGGAAAGCTTTCGTTAATAGAAGCAAGTCTGCAAACAGGCCGCTCACATCAGATACGGGTTCAGATGGCGGGCCTCGGATGCCCTCTTTACGGGGATCAGAAATATGGACCCGATTTAAATAAAAAGGGACAGCAGCTTGCCCTGCATGCCGCAAAATTAAGTTTTATTCATCCCACGCTCAAGGATAAGCGCACATTTATAAGCTATCCGCCCCAAAAGGCGCCTTGGACATATTTTAGAATAAATATAGAATAGACAATATAATTGGAAAACAATACGCAGCAGAAGAATGGATTTTGGGGTGACAGGAGGCCGGGAGCATGGATTTTACAGGCAAAAATATAGTGGTAACAGGGGCTTCCTCCGGCATAGGCCGGGCGGCGGCTAATCTGCTTGCCCAGAGGGGAGCAAATGTCTTTGCGCTCTCCCGCAGCGCTCAAACGGGGGAAAAGCGCGCGCAGGGCGCAGGCGTTATTTTGCAGGTAAAATGCGATGTTACCGATGATGCTTCGGTTGAAACGGCTTTTGAATATATTTTCTCTGTGTCCAAGAATATTTATGGGGTAATCAACTGTGCCGGAACGGGTATTGCCGGAGCTGTGGAAGATACGAATCCAAACGAGCTTGACCAGCAGATGGACTGTAACCTTTACGGAGTGCTGCGTGTTCTCAGGGCGGTTTTATGCCGCATGAGGGAACAGGGCGGGGGATATATTATAAATATGGGTTCGGTAGGGGGGATTTTCGGACTGCCCTTTCAGGGTATGTACAGCGCTTCTAAATTTGCGCTGGAAGGGTTAAGCGAAGCCTTGAGGAACGAAACGCGCCCCTATGGGATAAAGGTGTGCGTGATAGAGCCGGGGGATGTGCATACCGGCTTTACTCATAACCGCCGGTATACCCTTGAGACGAAGGAGAGCAAAGCATACCGCCGTGCATTTTGCAGTGCGGTAAACGCCATGTCTGTCAGCGAGCAGAAGGGCATGCCTCCGGAAAAAGCGGCCGGAGTGGCCATAAAGGCGCTGAGCATGAAAAATCCGCCCGTAAGAATGACGGCCGGAGGAGGGTATAGAGCGCTTTGCTTTATAAAACGCTTTTTGCCCGACCGGCTTATAAGCTGGATTTTATATAAAATGTATTGTACCAATAAGAGCATTTCCTCCGAAGCATGGGATTTTGAGAAGGATGTTATGGGAAAATAAAGTTTATTTGGCTGATTAAACTATTAACAAATTATTAATAAAAAACCATCTAGTTGTAAATATTTGCCGTTTGTAAAATAATGTCATGCTAAAAGTCTTGCTTTTATTGGGCGAGCCGGATATTATATTTTTGGAGGAAAAGTCTAATGCAAAAAATAGGGTTAGGGATCGCTATTATATTATTTGCCATATCGATTGAAATGATTACGGGCTGAGCAGCTTATATCAGCCTGATAATAGGAACGGCAGGACTGATTCTCGCAATAGCGGGATGTTTCCGCAGGGATGGTCAAGATAATAATTAATTAAAATAAAAAATAGGATGTGAGAGAATGATAAGGCTTATAACTGATATGTGCTGCGATTTAACTAGGGAAATGTGTGATGAATATGGGATCCTGGCTATTCCCATGAGTTACACGATAGACGGCAAGGATTTTTTGCATATTCTTGATGACGGGAACCCTCACGAGTTTTATCAGGCGCTAAGGAACGGCAGCATAAGCAAGACCAGTCAGATAAACAGCGTGGATTTTATCGAGTTTTTTACACCTTATCTTGAGCAGGGAGACGATATTTTATATCTTGCTTTTTCTTCAGGGCTAAGCGGTACTTATCAGAGCGCCTGCATAGCGGCGGAGGAACTGAGAAAGAAATTTCCGGAGCGTACCCTGGAGATTGTGGATTCCCTGGCGGCTTCCATGGGTCTGGGGCTTATGGCTTATTACGCCTCCTGCCGCCTTAAGGAAGGTATGGATTTGGCAGAGACAGTTCAATGGCTTGAAAACAATAAATTGAAAATAAATCATTGGTTTACCGTGGACGATTTGCATTTTCTGCGCAGAGGGGGAAGGGTGACAGGCGCGGCGGCATTTGTGGGAAGCCTTTTATCCATAAAGCCGGTGCTGCATACGGATGACAACGGAAAATTAATTCCCATGGAAAAGACCAGGGGCCGGGCCAAGGCGCTGCGGGGGCTGGTAGATAAGATAGACCAGCAGGGGGAGAATGTCAACGGGCAGACCATATTTATCAGTCATGGGGACTGCCTGGAGGACGCCGAGCATGTGCGCGCGCTCATAGCCGAAAAATATCCCGACTGCAAATTTAAAATAAATTATATAGGGCCGGTTATAGGCTCGCATTCAGGGCCGGGTACGGTGGCGGTGTTTTTTGTCGGAACCAGGCGCTAGGCTTTAGAGTAATTTTTAAAGATTATCCTAAATTGACAAGGGGATATACGCCCCAAAACGGGGTAACTTCTTCATTTTCCGCGTTATCCTCAATCGGCGTACTTCCCCGGTACGTTTCCTTCGTCTGCCCTGGGAATGAAGAAATTCTTTCGGTTTGGGGCTGTAGAAGCAGAAGGCATAAAATTTGTGCCAAGTAAAGCGCGCTTTTAAACGACATGTACCGGGCGTACTTGGAGTCAAAGCAACGCAACAGGACGCATGTGTTATACTTTTTGACCGTATAGTTCTTTGCAAACTGAGGGTAATAAGGTTTTAAGCAGCGGCTCCTTTTCCCCGCCCAATCAAGGAGAGGGGCTGCGCCCCTCGCAGGCCGGGAAGGGATGCGGATTCTGCCGGTTTTTAGATATCTGCGTTAATTCTGACTGCTGGAACTTATTTTTATCCCCGGCCTGCTTTAATATTGGCGGCCCTGGCCGCCCCCGCCCGAAAAGGGGGCCGCAGGGCATGCGCCTGGCATCATTGCAGGGCACTTTTATATTTTTAATTAAAATGGAAAATAAAAATTTAACTTATGTAGCGTTACAATAGATGTGATACCAAAAGGTATAGAAAAAAGCGATTGAGTTAGTTAGAATTAAGTTATCACACCAATATCTAACGAAAGGATCCAATCGCCATGGATATTGTAGCACATAACAGTGAAAAAAACAAGAGATACATACCGCATGAGGTAAGAACAAGGATTCATGCAGTACAGCTCTACCGCCAGGAG